>OUNM010095684.1_pt1 | contig 32302 bp, 26 predicted proteins | sample 1769961 | NCBI WGS metagenome assembly OUNM01 (sample SAMEA3914820, study PRJEB12502) | metagenome | biome: forest; material: soil | place: USA | collected 2012-03-12 | depth 0.3 m | reverse complement strand
GATGAAAGCTGGACGAAAGCTGATCGAAGCGGCGGAGCCCGGTGAAAGGCCCGATCTTTCCGGGTTATCCTGTCGTTGGGGCGAGATTCCGACCTCACGCGGCGTGATCCTGTCGCTGATCGTTGTGCCTGCTTCGCCTGAAAAAGAGGTTGATTTTCTGAAGGTTGGGCAGGCAATCATCGAACTCGTCAGCACCGCCGCCGCGGGTACGCCTGTGCCGGAGCTTGGACCGCCCATGCAATGGCCGCCTGCCGGGCTGGAGATCGAAGCGCGAGCGACGCGTCAGCCGGGACAATCGCTGTGGCGATCAAAAGTGCAAGTGGCGCTGCGCTCGTTGATCGGTGGGTTCTTCATCCGGACGGGTATCAAGATCGGCGCGTTCGATCCCGCGCGCTACATTCGCGAGACGGTCGAGAATACCGATTTCCGAAAGTATGATGACGGTCTGCGGATGACGCTCGATTGCACGGTTGAGCTCGCTGACCGGCTGGAAGCGTTGCTGGAAGAGACTTCTTCCCAAGGCGTGATCCACTATGGACTGCATCGCCAGAATTCGGCGCTGATCACCTGCGTGGTTCACTCGGCTTTCGAGAGTGACCATCTGCATTTCGTCGATGGCGCCGCAGGTGGCTATGCCAGTGCGGCGTCGAAACTCAAGGCTTCCCTGATAGAGGCCCGCAGGGGCTCGCCCGGAGCTGAGCGCTGGTAGACAGCCTGAACGGCCGGCGAGGGCCATGGACAACGTTTTCCGCGCGTTCCAGAGCTATTGCGGGCGCCGTCCTCACCCCATTGACAATGTAGGGGCTCCGATTGTGAAAACGCTGCTTCCGCCTCCATCGCGTGACGTGGCCGGCGCTCTGTGGCAGATGCAGAGTTCGCTTTCCGTCCAAGGTTCAGCATGACCGCGCTTTCTCCTCTCGACATTTTGCAGACCAGACTTGAGACCAGCGGGGCAACGGTCGGGATCATCGGTCTCGGCTATGTTGGCTTCCCTCTTGCCCTAGCCGCGCATCGGGCAGGCTTTCAGGTCATCGGCTTCGATATTAATGAGCGTCGCGTCGATGACATCAACAGCGGCGCGCAGGTCATCGCCTATATTCCGGCAAAGGCTTCGGTCGAGGCGCTCGCGACTGGCCGCTTTACCGCCACGGCTGACTTCGCGCGGCTTGCAGAGGCGGACGCCATTCTGATTTGCGTTCCGACGCCCCTGACGCGGCAGCGGGAGCCGGATCTCTCTTTCGTGGTGGCGACTGCGGACGCAATCGCGAAAACGTTGCGGCCGGGACAGCTGATCGTCCTGGAATCCACCACCTATCCCGGCACGACAGCCGAAGTCGTCAAACCGGTGCTTGAAGTCGCAGGACTTGTCGCGGGCACGGATTTTCTGCTCGCTTATTCGCCGGAACGGGAAGACCCCGGCAATCCACATTTTGATACCGCGTCGATCCCGAAGGTCGTCGGCGGTGACGGCGAGAGGGCCATGCGCGCGGCGGATACGCTTTATCGGCGCATGGTTGTGAAAACCGTGCCGGTTTCCTCCACCCAGACGGCGGAAGCGGTGAAGCTCACTGAGAACATCTTCCGCGCCGTCAACATCGCGCTCGTGAACGAGTTGAAGACCGTTTATGCCGCGATGGGCATCGACATATGGGAAGTGATCGACGCGGCCAAGACCAAGCCATTCGGCTTCATGCCCTTCTATCCGGGCCCGGGCCTCGGCGGACACTGCATTCCGATCGATCCATTCTATCTGACCTGGAAAGCGCGAGAATACGAAATCGAGACGCGCTTCATCAATCTCGCGGGCGAAATTAACACGCGCATGCCGCATCTTGTTGTCGAACAACTGGCGCGAGCACTGGATGAGGCGGCGGGGCGCGGCCTTAACAAGGCGCGTATCCTGGTGCTTGGCGTCGCGTACAAGAAAAATGTCGATGATATGCGCGAGAGCCCGGCGCTTCGCTTGATCGAGCTTCTGGAAGAAAGAGGAGCCGTGACGAGTTTCCACGATCCCTTCGTCTCGATCATTCCGCAAACTCGCGAGCACAAGGCTTTGACGGGGCGACAATCGATTCCGCTGGATGCGGCAACGGTCGCCTCCGCCGACGCGGTGCTGGTTGCGACCGATCACGACGATGTCGACTATGCGCTCATTGGAAAAAGCGCACGGCTCGTCGTCGATACGCGCAACGTTTTTGGCCGCCTTGGCGTTGTCTCGACGAAAATCATCAAGGCTTGAGTGAAAGCGGCGCGGAAGCTGGCTCTTTTGTCGAACAACTGTCGTTGAACAAGGCGAAGCCATGCGCCATGGTTAAGAAAAACCGGTTGGAGAAAAAATGGCGGGCGCCACCGATCTACTGCGGATCGAAGAATTACGCATTGCCTTCTCGTTGCATGGTCAGAGCAATGAGGTTGTGAAAGGCGTTTCGCTTCGGATTCCGAGCGGCCGTACGGTAGCGCTGGTCGGAGAGTCCGGCTCCGGCAAGTCGGTGATCTCGCAGGCCATCATGGGGCTTTTGCCCAAGAATGGCAGCATTACCGGGGGCAGCATTCGTTTTCGCGATGACGAGGCGGGCGGTCATTTTGTCGACATCGCGCAGCTTGCACGAGACGGCAAGGAGATACGCGATCTGCGTGGCGGCAAGATCGGCATGATTTTCCAGGAGCCGATGTCCTCGCTTTCGCCGGTCCATACGATCGGCAACCAGATCCAGGAAGCATTGCAACTTCATCATCCGGTCCCAAAGGATCAGGCGCGCGCCAAAACAGAAGCGATGCTCGGCCTCGTCGGTTACAAGAACCCGAAGCGCGCTTACGATATGTACCCGTTCGAGCTTTCTGGTGGATTGCGCCAGCGTGCGATGCTCGCCATGGCGTTGATCTGCCGACCGGCGCTGCTGATCGCGGACGAGCCGACTACGGCGCTCGACGTTACGATCCAGGCGCAGGTCCTGAAGCTGATGCGCGATCTTCAGCAGGGACTCGGTATGGCGATCCTGCTGATCACCCATGATCTCGGTGTCGTCGCCAATATGGCGGACGATGTAGTCGTGATCTATCACGGCAAGATCATGGAAGCGGGATCGGTCGATGCGATTTTCCGCGATCCGCAGCATCCCTATCTGAAGGCCTTGCTCAACGCCCTGCCGCATTTCGATATGAAAGAAGGCGAGCGGTTGGTCGCGCTACGCGATGCGCCAGCGGTGATCGCCCCGGCCGAAGCCAAGCCCAAGCGCGAAACTGTGCCGGATGCGCCACCGCTTCTTAGGGTGGAGGGCCTCCACAAGGCTTATGGCATGCGCAAAGCAAGCTGGCTTTTCGGCGGTGGTTCGCAAGGCGTTGTCGCGGTCGATGACATATCTTTCGAAATCAAGCGGGGCGAATGCCTCGGCCTTGTGGGCGAAAGCGGCAGCGGCAAGACCACGGTCAGCAAGCTGATCATGCGTGCGGTCAGCGCCGACCGTGGCAGCATCGTCTATAATGATGGTGCGGGCGACATCGATGTCCTCTCACTCGACAGTGGGGCATTGCGCGCCTTCCGGCCAAAGATGCAGATGATTTTTCAGGACCCGGTCAGCTCCTTGTCTCCGAGAATGACGGTGCTGAATATCCTGCGCGAACCGTTGCAGATTCACGGCGAGGGCGAGTCTGAAGATCAGAAGGATCGGGTCAAGGAATTGATGCGTGCGGTTGGCCTCGATCCTCGCTTCCTCAATCGCTACCCTCATAGTTTTTCCGGAGGGCAACGCCAGCGTATCGGCATTGCGCGTGCGCTGGCGCTCAACCCCGGTTTGATCATTTGCGATGAGCCGGTTTCGGCACTTGATGTCTCGGTCCAGGCGCAAGTGCTCAATTTGCTGAAGGATTTGCAGGAAGAACTCGGACTCACCTATCTCTTCATTTCGCATAATCTCGCCGTCGTCGATTATATGGCGGATCGGATCGCCGTGATGGCGCATGGCCGCATCGTCGAGCTTGCTCCGCGTGAAAAGCTGTTCAGGTCGCCCTCGCATCCTTATACGCGGGCGCTGCTCAAGGCCGTACCTTTCCCGGATCTGGACCGACCCCTGGATTTCGAACTCCTCGCCAAGGGGAGCGCATCCGACACGTCACTTTGGCCGGCAGCATTCAGGGCCGAGCAGGATCGCAATGCGCTTCGCTCCATTCCGCTCGGGGATGATCATTTCGTGCTGGCGCGCGAGAATGCGGATTTGCGGGAGTTGGTCTCGTGATCCGTTGGGCCTTGTTCGCGCTTGCGTTCCTGGCGATATCACCCGCCGCGGCCGATCCGGCCGCGCCTCGAGAAACGCCTTTTCTTGCTGCCGACGTCGCGGGCGGCAAGTTGCCGCCAGTCAGCCAGCGAATCCCGGAAGAGCCGCGCATTGTCGATCTCAAGGCCATGGGTCGCGAGATCGGCCGGTCAGGTGGGACGCTGCGCCTGTTGATGGGTGATCAGCGCGATATTCGCTACATGACAATCTACGGCTATGCCCGGCTGATGGTGTTCAACACCAAGACCGAGCTTGAGCCGGATATTCTCAAGAATGTCGATGTCGAAGAGGGTCGGATATTCACCCTTCATCTGCGGAAGGGGCATAAATGGTCAGACGGGCATCCCTTCACGGCGGAGGATTTCCGCTATTTCTGGGACGATGTCGCCAACAACAAGCGACTCAGTCCCGGGGGCCCGCCGATGGCGATGCTTGCCCATGGCGAGCTGCCGAAATTTGAGGTCATCGATCCGCAGACTGTCCGCTACACCTGGAAATTTCCGAACCCTGTCTTCCTTCCCTCGCTTGCCGGTGCTCAGCCGCTCTACATTTATATGCCGGCGCATTACCTGAAGCAGTTCCACCAGAATTACGCTGATAAGGATGCCTTGGCCGCTGCGATCAAAGCTGGCCGGGTGCGTGATTGGGGGGCTCTGCACGAGCGCATGTCACGGCAATACAGGCCTGAAAACCCGGCCTTGCCGACACTCGATCCCTGGCGCAACACGACGCCGCTGCCGGCCGAGCTTTTTGTTTTCGAGCGGAACCCGTATTTCCATCGTGTCGATACCGAGGGGCACCAGTTGCCCTATGTCGACAGCGTTCGCATGGCGCTGGCGTCGGCATCGCTCGTCCCAGCCAAGGTAGGCAGCGGCGAGTCCGATCTTCAGGCTCGCTATCTGCGTTTCGACAATTACACTTTCCTGAAGGAAGCTGAGAAACGAAACGGCTATCGCGTCGATCTCTGGAAGCGTGCGGAAGGGGCCTGGATCGCCGTTCTGCCGAATATGAATGCTGCGGATCCGGTCTGGCGCGGCGTGTTGCGCGATGCTCGCGTGAGACGGGCGCTTTCACTTGGCATCAATCGCCGCGACATAAACCGCGTCATCTTCTTTGGCCTCGCCAAGGAAACCGCGAATACGGTGCTGCCGGAGTCGACGCTCTATCAAGAACGATTTGCCAAGGCCTACGCGCAGTACGACCCGAAGGAAGCAGAGCGCTTGCTCGACGAAGCAGGGCTGAACAAGCGAGACGAGGATGGCGTCCGATTCTTGCCAGATGGAAGACGCATGGAGTTCACGATCGAGACGGCCGGCGAAGGTGAGGAAGCTGACGTTCTCGAGTTAATGGCGGATGACTGGTTCAAGATCGGCGTGAAAATCTTCCCGCGTTCGACACAGCGCGATGTCTTTCGCCGCCGCGTCCTGACGGGACAGACGATCATGTCGGTTTGGCAGGGCATGGATAACGGTCTTCCGGGGCCTGATACGGAGCCCGACGAAATCGCGCCGGCGAACAGCACGCAATATGGCTGGCCGCGCTGGGGGCAATATGTCGAAAGCATGGGGCGCGAGGGTGATCCCGTCGATGATCCCAAGGCCCAGGAATTAGTTGATCTGCACCGTGCCTGGCGCCGCTCGGTGACGCAGCAGGAACGACGCGACATCTGGGAGAAGATGCTCGAGATCCAGGCCGATCAGGTCTTCTCCATCGGCATTGTCAGCCAGACTGCGCAGCCGGTCGTTGTCTCGCAGCGCTTGCGAAATGTGCCTGCCGACGGCCTGTTCAGCTTCGAACCGGGCGCGTTTTTTGGCGTCTACATGCCGGACACTTTCTGGTTCTCCGACGCGCCGAAGGAAAACTGAATCAATGCTGCGCTACATCATCCGCCGCATCCTGATCATGATCCCGACGCTGTTCGTCACCAGCGCACTGATCTTCACGGTGATGCAATTGCCGCCGGGCGATTATTTCGAGACCATGGTCGCGGAAGCGCAAGCCCAGGGTGAGCGAGCGGACCTCAGCCGTGTCGAATTCCTCAAGAAGGAATACGGTTTCGATAAGCCGCCGATCGAACGCTATTTCCGCTGGGTCGGGGGCTTTTTCAAAGGAGATTTCGGGTATTCCTTCGAATATCAGCTTCCGGTGCGCGATGTCGTGGGCGACAGGCTCTATCTCACCATGCTGGTATCGTTCTCGACGATCGTTTTCACTTGGCTCGTGGCTTTTCCCATAGGAATATATTCTGCAACGCACCAATATAGCTGGAGCGACTACGGGCTGACCTTCATGGGCCTTGTCGGCATTGCCATACCGCATTTCCTGCTTGCGCTCGTCTTCATGTATTTTGCCAATGTCTGGTTCGGCCTTTCCATCGGCGGCTTGATGGATGCCCAATATTTCAACCGATCGATGAGTTGGGACAAATTCGTCTCGATCCTTCAGCACCTCTGGATTCCGGTCATCATCATTGGGGCAGGCGGAACCGGCGGAATGATCAGGGCGGTCCGCGCCAATCTGCTCGACGAATTGCAGAAACAATATGTCACCACTGCTCGCGCCAAAGGCCTTCATCCTTTCAAGGCGCTGATGAAATACCCGTTCCGGATGTCGCTGAACTTCTTCATCTCGGATATCGGCAGCATCCTGCCGACCATCGTTTCGGGTGCGGAGCTTGTGGCGATCGTTTTGTCCCTTCAGACGACCGGTCCGCTGCTCATTCGTGCCTTGCAAAGTCAGGACATGTATCTCGCCGGCTCGTTCCTGATGTTCCTTGCCACGCTGACCGTAGTCGGCGTGCTGATTTCCGATATTGCGTTGGCTTTCCTTGATCCGCGCATCCGGCTGCAAGGAGCGGCGACCAAATGAACGCGCCGCCTTCCAGCTTGCCCGAACCCGGCGCGCCGATGCCGCATTACGTGTCGCAGGCGCCATTCGACGTGCATGCGGCCGAGAAGCTCAGTCCCGAGCAGGAACGGATTTATCTCGCGTCACAGCTCCAGTTGATGTGGATGAAATTCAAGCGTCATCGGCTGGCGCTTTATTCCGCGATTTTCCTCGGGCTGCTTTATTCGACGATTCTGATCAGCGAGATATTGGCGCCATATAACTTTCAGACCAGGAACACGGACTACATTCGTGCGCCTCCGCAGGCCGTCCATCTCTTTCACGAAGGGAACTTCGTCGGGCCCTTCGTTTATGGGTATGATTTCCATCTCAATATGGACAACCTGAAGCGCGAATTCGACGTCGACAAGACTAGGGTCTATCCGCTGCGCTTCTTCTGCCGTGGCGACGAATACTATTTCTGGGGGCTGTTCAAAGCCGACAGGCATGTCGTCTGTCCGGCGAAGGACGGGATATTTTTTCTGCTCGGTTCCGACCGACTCGGACGCGATATGCTTTCCAGGCTGATCTACGGCGCGCGGATATCACTGACCATCGGCCTGATAGGTATCTCGATCAGCTTCATGCTGGGCATCATCATCGGTGGTCTTGCCGGCTATTATGGTGGGCTGTTCGATCTGCTGACGCAGCGTGCGATCGAGATCGTGCATTCGCTTCCGCATATCCCGCTCTGGCTGGCGCTTGCCTCGATCATGCCGGCTTCCTGGAGTCCGATCCTGATCTATTTCGGCATCACCGTGATCCTGGGACTGATGGACTGGACCGGGCTGGCCCGCGCTGTGCGTTCCAAGCTGCTCTCGCTTCGTGAGGAAGATTATGTGCTTGCGGCGCAGCTTATGGGGGCAAGGACGCCACGCGTCGTAGCAAGGCACCTGATCCCCGGTTTCATGAGCCACCTGATCGCTTCTGCGACCATCACGATTCCAACTATGATCCTCGGCGAGACCGCGCTCAGCTTCCTCGGGCTTGGCCTGCGGCCGCCGATTACAAGCTGGGGCGTGATCCTCAATGAAGCGCAGAATATCAATGTGGTTGCGCTTTATCCCTGGCTGATGCTGCCGGTCGTGCCCGTGGTGCTGGTCATCCTCGCATTCAACTTCATGGGCGATGGCATGCGGGATGCGGCGGATCCCTATAACTGATGCCTCAACGGAATGAAAAGCGGCGGCGCATCGCCTTCTATGCGCCGCTGAAAGCTCCGGGCCACCCGACGCCCTCCGGAGACCGAGCCATGGCGCGGCTGCTTTTACAGGCGCTTGACCTTGCGGGCTATGAAACGACGGTTGTTTCCGATTTTCGCAGCTTTTCCCGTGAGCCGGCGCCCGAGGCGCTTGCTGCGCTGGAGGAAAAAGCAGCAACAATTCGGGCGACCTTGCTTCGGCAGTTTGCCCTTACCGGGCCACCAGATTTCTGGCTGACTTACCATCCGTTCTACAAATCACCTGATCTGCTCGGCCCAAGCCTGACTGAAGCGCTCGAAATTCCTTACGCAACCGTCGAAGCCTCTCACGCACCCAAGCGAAACCGGGATGACTGGCAGGCATGGCAGGCGCTTGCCGAGCGGTCCCTACGTCTGGGAGAAGCCCATTTTTGCCTGACGCAGCGGGACCGTTTAGGTTTGGCTAGGTTTTTGAACGACGAAACTAGGCTGATTAGTTTGCCGCCGTTTCTGGACACCACCTTGTTCGAGAAAAGCGGATCGCAACGGCCCGCCGGGAAGCCTCTGGAGCTGGTTACCGTCGCGATGATGCGGTTCGGAGATAAGTTACAGAGCTACGAATTTTTGGCGAAGACGCTGGCAGCGGGCATACAGGCGGCGGATTGGCGTCTCACGGTCATCGGCGATGGTCCCGCGCGGGTTGCTGTCGAAACTGCCTTCTCCCAGGTTGATCCAACACGACTTGAATGGCGGGGCGCGATATCGGCAAGCGAAGTGATGGCGGCGTTGCGTTCCGCCGATCTCTATGTCTGGCCTGGCTTTGGCGAAGCATACGGCATGGCTTATCTTGAGGCCCAGGCGGCAGGTTTGCCGGTTCTTGCGCTCGATACGGGGGGTATTTCGGAAGTTGTCCGGAATAGTGAAACCGGCATTCTCGTGCCGACCGCCATTCCGGAGGAATTTGCGCGCGCCCTCGACAATCTGATGGCGTCGCGCGAAACCATCCAGGAAATGGGAACCGCTGCACGACGTTTCGTTCTCGGAGAACGTGGGTTGGATCATGCCGCCGCCATTCTGAAAGCCGGCATTGAGAAGGTTATGCAATGACCATTGCGGATTGGCGTCCGGTAGAGCTGCAGCTTGATCGTTTCGAAGAGGCTGGCCGCCACGTGAGATTTTGGCTGCGCGATGATGACGCTGTCGAGCCTACGGCAGCACTCGATCGCCTGATCGATCTATGCAACCGCCATCGCGTTCCCTTGTTGCTCGCGGTCATTCCGGAGCCGGCAACCGAGGGGCTTGCGAAGCGCATCGATGGTTTGTCGCTCATTCAGCCCTGTCAGCACGGCTTCAGCCATCGGAACCATGCCGCAGAAGGGCAGCGCGCCTGCGAACTTGGAGGTATCCGGCCGATGGCGACCGTGCTGGACGATCTTGCGCGCGGCCAGGCGCGGCTTCATGGCCTATTCGGCCAAAGCCTGCGGCCGATTCTGGTTCCACCCTGGAACCGCATCGACCCCGCCCTGGCGCCGCACTTGCCATCCGCCGGGTTTCAAGGTCTTTCGACTTTCGGTCGCAAGCCGGTGGAGACGGAGGGCAGCCTTATCGAAATCAACGCCCATCTTGACATCATCAACTGGCGGCAAGGCCGGATCGGGCGAGATCACACCGACCTTATCGGAAAGCTTGTCGCGGAACTGGAATTTGCTTTCGATAACGATGCGCCAACAGGCGTGCTAGGCCATCATCTCGTGCATGACGAAATAGCCTGGGGCTTTTTAGAAGATATGCTGGCGATGACCGGCAGACATTCTTGCGTGCGCTGGATCAGCACTGATGAATTGCTGGGCGACCGAGCAAGAAACGCTTCTACTGCCTGATGGTAGGCCGCTAGCAGCCGGAACGGGCCTTGGCGAGGTCGGAAATCGCGGTTGTCAACCGTTCGGCCAGCACGCGCATCATCTCGATCGCCATGCCAGGAGAATGATGCAGAAGATCGAAGAGATGCGTTTTCTTGATCACCAGCGCATCGAGCTTGCTCGTCGCCGTGACCGTCGCCGTACGTGGCTTATTGGTCAGCATGGCGATGTCGCCGACGAAATCGTTTCGGCCGACTGACGCGACCTTTACCGGCGCAGCGCCGGCTTTGACAAAAATGTCGGCGGCGCCGTTGATGATCACATAACCTTCGTCGCTGAGTTCGCCCTGCTCGACCAGAGACTGCCCCTGTTCGAAAACCATGCGCTGCGACGTGAAGGCGAGAAGACGAAGGCTTGCAGGATCGACCGAGTCGAACATCGGTACGCGCCGCAGCACCTCCATGTCCTCTTTCAAATTACTCATCCGCCGTCGCCCTCACTACGAATTACGCAACCAGCTTCACCAGGTAGCCGCCGTTTTCCTGCAAATTGCCTGGTGTATCGTCCTCCACCAGTCGCCCGTCGTCCAGCACCAGCACGCGGTCGAAATACTCAGCCAGTCTTGGATTCGATAGGAACCACAGGATGCCAAGCGTACCGTCGCCATCCTGCCGGGCATAATCGAGCACCTGCCGCAGGATCGTCGTCTGGCTGGCATGGTCAAGTGTCGACAGCGTGCGATGAGCAAGCAATAGTACGGGGCGGCGCAAGATGCCGCGCGCGAGCGTCAGCTTCTGGCGCTGGACAGTGGTCAGCCGCTTGCCGCCATTGCCGATATTGAAGGTCAGGCCAGACTGGAAGACGGTCTGGCGCAACTCGAGCGTATCAATGACCTCGTCGAGCTGTGCTTGGACACGTGTCTCGGCTTGTGCGACGCCATAAGCTATGCGGCCAAACAGGATATTATCCTGAATGCTCGCCGTCTTGTTGTATGCGGTGGGGTCGTAGAAGGCGATGTCCTGCTGGTGCTTTCCAAGCGATGCCCGGAACGCCGCGCGTGCCTTCACAATCCGGTCTTCCAGTGGGCGTTCCAGCATGCCGAGCCGATCGCGAGGCTCGACATAGGCAAAAGCAAGTTCCAGGAACAGCGAACGATCGGGTTCAGCGACCTCCTCGTAAGACGTCCCTCCAATACGGGTCAAAGCGGCAGCGAAGACGGGCAATCGGTCAGCGCTTACCAGCGCCAGGCGACCAAACAGCGGGTTGTCGGGCGATAGACCTTCGAAAACCTCGTTGATCGTTTGAGCAATCGACTTTCCCATCTCGAACAAATCCTTGCCGAGATGACCGTCATCCAGAATTTTCAGCAATAACGTGTTGCGACCAAGATTCTCCGGTGCGTAGACGTCGCTGATCGCAGTGCCGAACAGCAGATTTTCAGCCAATGTCGACTGCGGGTTATAACTTTCAGGGTCGAATGGTGCGATGAGATCCGTCAGACCCTTTTCTTCGAGCCTCTGGCGGAGCGCGCTTCGTGCTTCGAGGATACGTTTCTCAAGTGTCTCATCCACCTCGACGGCCAATGGTCGGTTGAGACCAAGCTTCACCACGTCCTTATAAAGGTCGACCACAACCAGCACGTCGCGCATTCGCCCGCAGAGTTCGGCGGCATCGCGGACACCGGCCTGTTCGTAGTTCAGCCAGTCGCCATCGAAATCGAGATTCAGCCCGCCGGCGTCAATCACGCCATTCGGTTTGCTGCCTGCAATCGGCACCGGCGGTCCGTGGCGCAGGCCCGAGAGCAAGGCATCCGCGATCGTCGATTGCGGGAAATAGGTGTCGGAGGCGGCATAGGAAAGTCGGCGGCCGAGGGCAGCCTCAGGCCATTCCTTGACGGAGCGTCCGCCGATCTGGATGCGTCCCGATGTTGGAGCGATCAGTCTCGCCAGCACTTCCGCCAAGGTCTCGGTGCCACCCTTCGCGGGGCCGACAACCGCGACGATATCGTTGAGATGCATCCTGAAACTGAGGTCGTCGAGCAGCCGGGCGCCGGAATAATCGGTAACCGAAAGATTGTTGACCGAGATATCGCCTTCAAAGGCCGGGATTTCATCCGGGCAAGTGACAGGCTCCTCAAGATTCTTGAGCGAGAACTGCTCCATCACCTGGCGATATTTCACATCGACGTCGAGCCGCTGCTGATCCCAGTCGATCAGGTCTTTCACGGGCGAGGGCAGATCCTTGTATGCACCGATCACGGCTACGAGCTGGCCGATGTCGAGCTGTCCACGGATCGCGAAATAGCCACCAAGGAGATAGAACAGAAACGGCGTTACCTGCGCGAGCAGGTTATTGAGGAATTTGATAAAAAACTTCCATTGGTACAACGAGAAGCGGATCGCGAAGATTTTCGTCAACCGTGCTGCGATGTCGGCGCGCTGGTAATTCGCGATGTCGTTGGTCCGGATATTCGGAATATCTTCGACGACTTCGCCGATGCGGCCCGCAAGCTGACGCGCCGTGATCTGGCGCGCGCGGCTGAGTTCGAGCTGCTTGCGCCGTAGCCGAGGGATGACGATGCCCTGCACGGCCAATAGCCCGATCGCTATCATGCCTAGCGAGACATTCTGCATCACAATGAAGGCCAGTGCGGTGATGATCTGGCCGCCGAGAAAAACCGGCTGCACGAAGGCATCGCCAATGAAGCCTCCGAGCGGCTCCACCTCGTCCTTGATCATGGTCGCGATTTCGCTGCCCTTGACGCGGCGAAACTCATTCAAGGGGAAACGCAACACCCGGTCGAACAGCTCATAGCGAAGCTGCTGCAACTGGCGCTCACCAAGGCGTCCCTTGTAGGTGTTGATATAGAATTTGAAGAGGCCGCTGACCATCACCAGGAACAGGAAGGTGACGCTAAGGACGATCAGGCTGCCAAGCCGGTCGAAATCATGCCCTTCATAGATCGTAAGCTTGCCGCCGCCGATCCAATCCGGCAGCGAGAATGACCAGTTGAAGAGCTTTTCAGTCGCGCCCGGTTCTTTGAAGGGCCGGCCCTGAATCGGGCCATTGACGATATGCTTCGGCAGATCGAGCAACAGAAAGGTGATCGGCATCGAGGCCAGAATGACGGCCAAAATCCAGATCTGCTGTCGCTTGGTGCTTCGCCAGATATAGCGGAAGAGCGAACGGTCCATGCGCGAGCTACGCTCCGTCGCGTTCCTGGGATGAAAGCACGATCAGACGCCGGTCGCGGAAGGGCGAATCGGCCAGGCTCGCATCGTTCAACCGCATGTTCATATCGACTACGATGTCATGCCGTTCGAGGTTCAACAAGGTCGGAATCTGCTCGTTGGCCCGGCCAAGCTGCAATGCATAATCGATCACGATGGTGCGAGCTCCGGCAGCAAGCGCCAGAAGATCGTCATCCAGAGCGGGATGGCTGCCTCGTGGCTTGAGCGAGAGGCCGAGCAGGGCGAGGCCATAAGTTCCAGGCTCGAATGCCGGCATTTCGACCGCAACCGCCTCGTGATCCTGAAATTTCGCTGCGATGTGACGCAGACGGCAGGGGAAACCGTTGAGTTCCTCCGTCGCAAGCGGCTCTATCTTGGGATCGATTACGGTCACGCTTTCGGGATGGTGTGTCACGAAGCGCGAGATCGGCAGGCCGGCGCCGCCGATCTCGATGATATGTGGGCAGCCAACCAGGAAATGAGCAGCGATCGCCTGGCGGATGCCAGCCGCCGGGCCCGACAGGTGCGGGAGCCGTACGCCATCGCGAACTGCTGTCGCGCTGTTTTTCATCTTTATCCTGCCCGGGAATTCGCCACGATCGACGATCGTCCCTTGTTCTAATCATCGCTCTGGAGATATCTGCGCGCTAGCGCACGATGAAACGAGACGCCATGACCGCTCAATATCAGCCGGATCACGATTTTTGCTACGATATCCTGCGCGGCGTCGCTGCTTTAAACCAAAGCAGGATTGTCGCTAATCTCGCCAATGTTCTCGCCAAGGACCCGCGAAGCGATCTCAGCATTGCGTTCAACCACAAGCAGATCGGCTCGAAATTATGGCTGCGCGACACGTTGTTTGAAACTTATGGCGGCCAGCACGATCACATTTGGGTGCTTGGCGGCTGGTATGGTGTGCTTTCCGCGATCCTGTTCGACGATCCGCGCTTTAAGATTAGACGCATCACCAGCATCGATCTTGATCCCGGCTGTGCCGGCGTCGCGCGGCTGTTGAACCGGGAAATGTCGGCCGAGGGGCGGTTTATCGCGAAAACGGCCGATATGAATGATCTGGATTATGGCACGCGGGACGCGGACGCGCCGAGCCTGATCATCAACACGAGTTGCGAACATTTGCCGGATGTATCGCGCTGGCTTTCTCGGCTGCCGCAAGGGCAGGCTGTGCTGCTCCAATCGAATGATTACTTCGCGGAGCCGACACATCTCAGCTCGGTGGAAAACCTTGCGGCGTTCGAGACGCAGGCCGGGTTGTCGCGAGTTGATTTCGCGGGTGAACGGCCAACGAAGAACTACACGCGCTTTATGTTGATCGGTGGGCGGTGATCACCTTTTGGGTGTGATCAATGTTAGCCGCGAAGTGCTTTCAGCAGAATGCGTCCCGTTTCAGCAGCGCCATCAAGGGCGAGGTTGGTTTCTGGCTTAGGCAGGACCAGCGCGCGGTCTATGGTGTCAGCGAGTGTCTCTGGCGTCAGTGCTGCTTCGTCGACACCAATCGCAAGCCCGAGCCGCTCCATCAACCTTGTACGGACGGGCTGTTCAGTCTCGCCACCGGCGGCGAAAGGAATCAGCACCGAGCGGCAGCCCGCCACAAGCAAGTCGGCGACGGTGTTATAGCCGGCCTGCGAGATCGAAAGCGTGGCTCGGCTTAGCCTTGCCGGAAGGTCGGGAAGGAAGCGGGCGATCGTCACATCATTGCCGGCAAGTTGGCTGAGCGCCATCTCCCTTGCCGGATCGAGATTTGGACCTGTGACAATAAGCCAGCGCTTATTCGCTAAACGCGAAAGCGGTTTTGCGCGCAAGGCAGCGTCAAGCAGAGTGGCTCCGACTGCTCCGCCGCCGGCCGATACGATGACGTCATGCGCCTCGCCGGCAAACGTGGTTGGAGAAGGCGCAACGATCCCGGTGTAAGCGATCTTGTCAGCAAACCGGGTGGCGAGTGAGAAGGTCTCGTCCAGCCGGCACAAATGCGGGTCGCCGTGAACCAGTACGAGATCGTAAAATCGCTTGATGATATCCGCGGTTTCCTCGGATCGGCCGGGTTTGGTTTTCTCCTGCAGGATATCGCGCACGGAAACGGCGACCAATGGCGGCTTTCGCCGCGTCCGAGCTTTCTCCAGCAGCGGCAGCAATTCGAAGCGCATCTGCCGGCGGCCGAACGGGAAAGCTTCGGTCAGGAGAATGTCCGGCGCGAACGAGTCGAAATGCGCCAGAAGCTGGTCCCGACGTGCATGCCTGTCCCCGTCGGTGAATGGCCGGCCATCGGCATGAAGGAGACCTGCGAAATCCACGTCGGTTTTGATGGGCGTTAGTTGCTGAAGTTGGGCTGCGCCAATATCCATGGCCGGAGTGGGCAAGCCGCCCGAAACGATCAGGACATCGAAATCGTTGGCGGCTAGCGCGCGAGCAATTCGATGGCAGCGGACAAGATGGCCGATGCCAAGCAGATGCTGGACATAAAAAAGGATTTTCGGGCGCATCATTTACTCGGCGGCGGCCTGGCGCGCGAGCGCGGTTGGCTCCTCGATCCCAAAACGTTCGGCGAGACGTCTGATGCCCGCACAATGATCGAACTTAGAGCGGACGCGCCGCTCTGCCGCCTTTCCCAGTTTGTAGCGGCGTTCGGGGTCAAGGATCAGTGCTTTGAGCGCCTCCGCTAGTGAGTCAACGTCCTCGGGCGGAACAAGCAGGCCGGTTTCGCCATCGGTAACCAGTTCGGGCACCCCGGAAACGGTCGTCGACAGGCAGGTCAGCGATTGGCTTTGCGCCTCCATAAGCACGTTGGGCAGGCCGTCCCGATCGCCGTCGTCGGCAATACGGCACGGCAGTACGAAGAGATCCGCCGCGCGGTAGGCCGCAAGCACCTCTTCCTGCGGTTGGGCGCCGAGCCAGCTGATCTTGCCGGAAAGACCGAGCTGCTCCGCCTGCTGGCGAAGCGCGGCCAGCCTGTCGCCACCGCCGATATGCGTGAATCGCCAGTGAAGATCGTTGGGAAGCAGCGCCAGCGCTGCCAACAGAAGATCAAATCCCTTTTTCTCGACGGCGCGGCCAACGGCAAGCAATTGGACGGGATTGGAGGGATCAAGTCCGTTCCGTGCCGAGCGAGGTAGATTTAGGCCACGGAATCGATCGAGATCGAGGCCGTGATAGATCAATTCGACCGGCTTCTGAGGCGGCGCGAGAGCACTCAGGTAATCTGCGCCAGAGCGCGTGCAGGTGACGATCCAGGCGGCGTCGGCGAGTTTGGCCCGGAGTTCAATCTCGGGCGTTGTCCAGATATCCTTCGCGTGAGCCGAACATGACCAGGGCAAACCAAGCAATGTCGCGGCGTAGAAGGTAACGGATGCCGGCGTGTGGATGAAATGCGCGTGGAGTTGTGTGACATCAGGCGTGGCTTCGGCGGCAATGACGAAAGCCTGCCCGAGGCGCCGGAGTCGATTTCTGGTTGGCTCACGGCGGAAGTCACTGAAGAACTGGCGCAACACGCGGATAAGGCCGGGGCGCGTGAAACAGCGGAAAGCCGCTTTGAGCACGCGGATTGGATCGTCGTGTAGATATTCCGGGAGATAGCTGACGGGCGAGTTGATTTCCCGATGCACCGGATGCACGCGTGTATCGGTCGGATGGCGCATCGACAGGATACGGAACCGCAAACCGGCTCGCTCAAGCCCCAGCAGTTCCTGCGCGATAAAGGTTTCCGACAGACGCGGATAACCCTTGAGAATGAATAGGATGGTGCCGGTCACGGCTGCCCTGTCTGTCTCAACAAGCAAGTTTTCGGCCCGTTACAGCCCGCTGGCAAACATCGGCTTGGGATAACTGCCGTCGAGGCGCGCGGCAAGCAGCGGATTGATATGAGCTTTGACGTGACGTAGCCCGTCGAGCAGGCCGGGAATGGCGCGTCTTGACGGTTTTTCCTGCTCCACCAGATCACGCAGGGCTTTCGCCATGACAACGGGGTCGCGCGGCCCTGCACCGGTCTCGACCGGGTCTTCCAGCATGGAGACGAGGCCGAGTTCCGACGCGCGCCGCGCTCGGATCGTCTGCTCCTGTCGGGGGCGTGAGCGTGGAACCAGTAATGCCGGTTTGTCGAAGGAAAGGATTTCGCAAAAGGTGTTGTATCCACCCATTGCTACGACGGCGCTGGCCCGGTTCATGAGCCGCTCCAGCTTGGTGTCGAATGCGATCGCATCTACGTTGGGTAATCGGTCGATGCGGTCAAGCAGCGCGCGGCGCTGGGTGCGCGACATGTAGGGTCCGAAAACGATGACCGCAGGCATCGGAATGGAAGGATCAGCTTCGTAGGCTGAAATCACCCAGTCGAGCATGCCGTAACCATCGCCACCGCCGCCCGTTGTCACCAGGATGAATGGGTCTTTGGTTGAGCGGGGATAGCGTACCACGGCAGGGCCACCCGGCACGGAGCGCCGCAAATAACCAGTATAGACCATGCGTTTGCGAACGTGTTCCGGCAGCGGAACGCCGTTCAACGGCTGGTGAAAGGATTCCAACCCGTAGATCAGCACGTCGTCGAAGTGATCCACCAGCGCCCGCGTTGCGCCTTTCCGGGTCCATTCGTCGTTCACGACGATATCGTCGTCTAGTACGTCGCGAATGCCGAGGATGCGATGGGTGCCCATGGCGCCGAGGCGCGCCAATGTCGGTACGATTTCTCCCCGGAAGCCCGTCGGTTCCTTGTCAGCGATGAAGATATCCGGCCGAAACATTTCCGCCGTCTGGCGAATGATCGCCTCACGGAGCGCTGCGACTTCCTCGACATCAAGGCGGAGATCCGCGCTTGTGTAATAGCCGCTTTCGCATTTCGTTACGCCTGGGACGCGCACGAAGTCGATGCCGCTGCCGAAATTGAAACTGCCGGCCAGAGGTGAGCCTGAAACGATCAGGACCGACATCTCGTCATTGGATTGAACGAGTGCATTGGCGATGGCGCGCGTACGGCGGATGTGACCCAGTCCGAACGTGTCATGGCTATACATCATCACGCGGGGACCACGACCCTTTTGGCCAGGGTCGAAGCCGCGCGATATCTCGCTCAATTCCCGAAATCCCATAGTCCGGCCTTCTTACGATCGTGGAATTGAGAGGATAGCGCCGGACCGCCCGGTCAACCTGGTTCTTGTCACTTTAGTCCAGTCGCGACTACAGCCAACCCAAGCGAGAGAGATCAATCACGGCTTGATCCTCTGTTTGACCTTATGGCGTTTCTGAAGAAACCTCACCCAAGATAAGGCATGAGCTCCGCACCATCATGACAGCATTGCCGTGTTGTGCGAAAAATTCCCAGCCCGAGGGGGACTATAAAGCCATCTGTGGCGGCGGGCAAACGCCAGGGATCGAGCAGCTCCGCATCAAAAAAGATAGCCAGTTTTTCATTTCCTGATCTAGGCTGAAGGCTCCCGATCACACACGGAAATCTCATGTCAGCCTTGCCCTTTCCAGCCGCTGAACGGCTGAACATCCTGTTTGCGCATGCCGCCTATCAGCTTGGTGATGCTTTCGCCGCACGCAATACCGGGATTTCCTATCACGAGGTCCGAGATTTCGCCGCGCTCGAAGCTGCGGCGCCGGAAGCGGATATCATTGTCTGCTCAGGCCTGTGGCGCAATTCACTGCTCGGTGGAGCGAAAAAGCTACGCTTCGTACAATCCGTGAGTGCCGGCACCGATCAATTCGACAAGGCACTGTTCGCCGAGCACGGCATTCGGCTGGCAAGCGGGCAGGGCATCAATGAGCGCGCGGTTGCGGAACATGCCATCGCTCTGGTTCTCGCGCTGACGAGGAAATTGCACAGCGCTCGCGACAACCAGAACAAGCGCTTCTGGCGTGGGATGATCGCTGATCCGAAGACGCGCGAAGATGAGCTCGGCGGCAAGACGATGGTCATTGTCGGGCTGGGACGGATTGGTAGCCGTCTGGCGCGCATCGCCAAGGCTTTTGACATGAAGGTGATCGGCGTGAAGCGCGATCCAGCCTCGGGAGCGGAGGCTGCCGATGAGGCCTATCATTTCGGCGCTTTGCCGGAGGTTGTCGCCAAGGCCGATATCGTCGTGCTCACTTGCCCGCTGACGCCTGAAACGACGGGGTTGATGAGTGCGGCGGTGCTCGCCTGCCTTCAGCCTCACGCCCTGCTGATCAACGTAGCGCGCGGCAAGGTGGTGGATGAAGCAGCGCTTGTCGACGCTCTCGCCGCAAAACGCTTTGCCGGAGCAGGCCTCGATGTGACGATCGAAGAACCGCTGGCTAGCGCCTCGCCGCTGTGGGAAATGCCGCAGGTGCTGATCACGCCGCATACGGCCGGCGAGACCAGCCGCTATGAATCCAATGCGATCGATATCCTGCTCGAAAATCTCGGGCGGCTTGGTCGAGGCGAAACGAGATTGAAGAACGAAATCGTGTGATTATGCCTTAGCCGCGCTATCGATGAAGACACTGGCCATGCCGGCTGCCGGATATCGCGTGCCCGCAGCCGAGCCGGCTGGGATTGCGGCGGAAATTTCGGCTCGGTCTTCGTCCGACAGCTCCACTGACCCCCCGCCGATATTCTCGGTCATCCGAGTAATCGAACGCGTTCCGGGGATCACGACGATGTCCTCACCCTGCGCGAGCACCCAGGCCAAAGCAAGCTGTGAAGGCGTACAGCCTTTCCTTGCGGCGATGGCTTCGAATTTTTCGATCAGCTTGCGATTATGGGCGAAATTCTCGCCCTGGAAGCGGGGATGGGCGGCCCGCCTGCCGTCGATCTGGGCGATGTCCTGGAGCGCGCCGGTCAGAAAGCCGCGTCCCAGCGGTGAATAGCCGACAAAACCGATGCCGAGTTCACGTGTCACGGCGCGCGTCGCCTCGCCTTCCTCACGATAGAGAAGTGAATACTCGGTCTGTACGGCGGCGATCGGATGAATTGCATGCGCGCGGCGGATCGTCTCCGGCGCCGCTTCCGACAGCCCGAGGTAGCGCACCTTGCCCTGTTTCACGAGTTCAGCCATTGCGCCGATCGTCTCCTCGATCGGGACGTTGGGATCGACGCGATGCTGATAGTAAAGGTCGATCACCGTTACTCCGAGCCGCCGCAGGCTCGCCTCGCAAGCCTTGAACACATAATCCGGCCGGCCATTGACGCCATTCTGGCCGGATTCGCTGCGGGTCTGGCCGAATTTGCTGGCAAGCACGACCCGGTCGCGCCGCCCCTTGATCGCGCGGCCGACAAGCTCCTCGTTATGGCCCCAGCCATACATATCGGAGGAATCGAGGTGATCGACGCCATTGTCGATCGAGAATCGGATTAAGTCCTCGGAAGCCTGATCATCGGCCTGACCATAAACGCCTGACAAGGGCATGCAGCCGAGCCCGATGGCGGAGACGGTAAGGCCGCCAGAACCCAAACGCCGGCGAGATATACGAGCAGTTGCTTTATCGGACATGGGAAGTCTCCGGGAGGCTTGAAGCATCGCGCATTCAAACTAGCGCCGGTCGGTTGCACCGCCAGTCACAAAACGACGAGCAGATTTCGTCGATCGAACGATTAAATCGCGCTGCGTTTCCTGTGCTTTTTCAGAGAGGCCGTACGCCTTACCGTTCCGCGAGCTTCAATGTGGCGGCGAGAAGAGTGACTGCCGGATCCGTCACCGGCTCCCGGAGCGCTTCGATATCCCGCAGCCGACTGCAGGCGGCGACCATCAGATCGACCCAGCGGGTTTTGCCGCGGCGCGGCGCAGGCATCGCCATAGCAAGCATTCCAATCGTCGCCGGCAGGGATAGCAGGCAACGTCGCTCGCCCTTGTCAGTCACCATCATCACGCCGGGATGGGATCTGGCACGATATTCGTTGGCCCAGGCAAGCACGATATTCGGCAAGACGCCGATCTCTCGTGCCAGCTCGTCGCTCAAGACAATATCGGAAACCATCAGTCTTTCTTAATAGCAAAGGCTTGAAAACGACGGTGTTTTAACGATTGATTCAGCATCCGCGAAGGGGCCATGCGAGTCATCCTAGCGGAAAGGTTAACCGGGTGTGACCCAAGTGGCTGCCGATTTTCAGGAGAGATAATGATTCAGGTGATGATCCGTTGCCTTGTCGTCTGTGCCAGCGTGGTGCTTGTGTCCGCGCCGCGTGCGGCGGAATTCCCGCCGATCAAGCTCCTCGACACCAAGGCGGTCGATCCGGCGATGATGAAGGATACCTATGGCGCCTGGGAAATACAGGATGCCAAAGGCCGTAAGCGCTGCCGTGTGATGCTCAAGCCCGACAGCACGATCGGCGGATCGCAAATCGAAATAGCTCCGGGCTGCGCCAAAACCTTCCCGATCATGGGAGAGATCACGAGCTGGCGGTTGCTGGAAGGCTGGACGATCGATTTCGTCGATGCGTTGCGCAAAACCCGTATCCGCTTCAGCACGCCTGATAATCGCTATATCGCGGAGCCGGAGGCCGACGGCATTGCGACGATTGTCAAACGATAAGACGGCGAGGCTTACGGCGGGCCTTCGGCGATCGGTTTCTGCAGCGCGTCAATCGAAGATTGCCTTTCATGGAAAGTCCCGCATAACTCCGTCCAACGCTCACAGGGACCTTGCTTGTCATGATCGAACGTTGGCTTGAGAAGTTTCTATTCACGAGCCGTTGGCTGCTGGCGCCGTTTTATGTGGCGCTGGTTTTCGCTCTGGCAGCGCTCTTGGTCAAAGCAGCTCAGCACCTCTATCACGTCGTCAGCCATGTGCTGACGCTCGATGAATCGGATGTGATCATCGAGTTGCTGAAACTGGTCGACCTCACGCTCACGGGCTCGTTGATCGTCATCGTGATATTTTCTGGTTACGAGAATTTTGTTTCCAAGATCGACGTAGATGCGCATGAAGATTGGCCCGAATGGATGGCCAAGATCGATTTCTCCGGCCTGAAGCTCAAGCTGATGTCGTCGATTGTCGCAATCTCCGGTATTCAACTGCTGTCAGCCTTCATGGACATCTCCAAGACCTCGGACCGCGACTTGATGTGGTATGCGATCATCCACGTTGTCTTCGTGATCTCCGGCGTCGTGCTGGCGCTCAGCGACCGATTGAGCGGCGACGCGCACGGTGCGAGCAAGGATCATTGACCCATTATGTCGGGGAAGGCCCGCTGATCGCGCCGATAGGCGAATTGCCGCGCTTTCCGATTTAGTGTATCGCCGAAGTGCTGTGCTAGAAGGGCAGGATAGCGACTGTCCAGGCGCCATATTTTGTGACCCATATGACGATTGCTCGAGATTGCGCACTTATTGCCGATGACGACGAATTTTTCCGCATCGCGCTTGTTGCGATCCTGACCCAGAAACTCGGCTATCGCGAGGTTATCGAAGCCGGCTCCTTTGATGAGGCGATGGAATTGTTAGGCGGACGCGACGGTATTTCGCTTGCGCTATTCGATCTGTCTATGCCCGGCATGGACAGCATCGCCAATCTTTCCGCGGTTCGCGAATGCACGCCGACAATCCGTACGGCCGTCGTTTCAGCTTCCACTAATCGGCGCGATATTCTCGGCGCGCTGGGTGCTGGCGTGCATGGTTATATTCCGAAGAATCTTGGTGCGACCGAGCTCTGCCGCGCGATTGAAACAGTGCTTGGCGGAACGATTTTCGTTCCACCGCTGCTTGCGGATTTGCAATCCGCTCCCGAAGGCGAGGCTGTGGCTGTCGAAGAATCGGCGGTCAAGCCGGCCCGAGAGCGCGGCAATGGCGCATTAACGCTCCGCCAGCGCGAAGTGCTGGATTTGCTGGTCAAAGGCAAGTCGAACAAGGAAATTGCGCGTTCGCTCAATCTGGGAGAAGGCACGGTGAAAATTCATGTCGCCGCGCTGTTCCGGAACCTGGGTGTCGAAAACCGCGCGGCCGCTGCCGTCGCGGGCGCCAGAATGTTGCTTTAGGGTTCCATTCGACGCTGAAGCGTCATTCGGCCGCCTGCTCCGGCGCGGCCTCTTCGTACGATGCCATCAACGTCTCAAGTTTCTTGAGCGCCATGAGCCTCTGCTCTTCGGTTTGTTTGAGCGGGAGTTTTGGTGCTCCGGGCTGATGGCAGATCGTCTCGATTTCCTTGCAAAGGCGGGAAAGAGTGGCGAAGCCCAAAAAGCCTGCTGAAGCCGCCGTGCGATGGGTGCGTTTGGCGAGTTCTGTGCGATCGGCTGCGGCCTTCTGATCGAATGGCGTCTCGATTTCACGCTGAAAGGTAACGAGTAGCCGCGCCACCGAGGAAGCGGGCATCAATTCGGCGACGCCATCGAAGGCCGTCTGATCGAAAAGCATCTCATCATGCTGTTGTGTCGGCGGAGGCGGTCGCTTCGTCGCTGCGCCGCCTGCGTAATGCTCGACGATATCGAGCAGTTCCTTCTTGCGGAAAGGCTTGCCGACATGGCCATTCATACCTGCGGCGGAGAACTGCTCGACTTGCTCGGCGAAGGCGTAAGCGGTCATTGCCACGATGGGAATATCTGCAACGCTGCCCTCCATTCGCCGAATCCGGCGCGTGGCCGCCATGCCGTCGAGACCCGGCATTTGCACGTCCATCAGCACCAATCCGAATTCGCTTTGTATCACGGCTGCAATCGCTGCCTCGCCATCCTTTGCCGTTTCGACCTGGTATCCAGCCGCGCGCAGCATGGAGGAAACGATTTCCAGATTAGACGCAAGGTCGTCGACGACGAGGATGCGAGCGGGTTGTCCGCGTCGGCCAGGCGTCGCGATACTCGCCGCCGCAACGATCGGCTGTGCCGGCGGCAAATCCACCGCGAACCAGAATGTCGATCCCTTCAGCTCCTGTGACGTGAAACCAATCTCGCCGTGCATCGCAGTGATCAGCCGTTCACAGATCGCAAGACCGAGGCCGCTGCCGCCGAACTCTCGCCCAATCGAGGTGTCGACCTGAGAGAATCGCCGAAACAGTCGATCATGCTTGGCTTCCGGGATGCCAATCCCGGTATCCTCGATCGTGAAGCGCACTCGATTGTCACCACCCGCTTTTGCGACCGTCAGCTTCACGGAGCCCGCGCGTGTGAATTTGACGGCATTATTGAGCAGGTTCAGCAAAATCTGCCGCAGACGATTCTCATCTCCTGACACCCAGGCCGGCAACTCTCGATCATAGTTGCAAGATAGGGCCAGTTCCTTCAAACGAGCGTCGTGGGCGACGATCGCCATTGCTTCCTCGACCAGTACTCCAAGCGGGAACGCGCGGGATTCGAGGATGATGGCTCCCGCCTCGATCCTCGAGAATTCCAGTACGTCGTTCACTACAGTCAGCAGTGCGGAACCGGCGCCCCGGATCATATCCACATAGTGTTGCTGCTGTTCGGTCAGTTCCGTCTGATCGGCGAGCACCTCGGCGAAACCCATAATGCCGTTCAAAGGCGTCCTGATCTCGTGGCTCATCGATGCGAGGAATTCGGATTTGGCGGCGCTGGCGTTTTCGGCATCGCGCCGGGTGCGCTCGGCGAGCATCATGGCCTCTTCCAGCGCCCGTTCCTCGCGTTTACGGGCGGTGATGTCGGTGAAGGTGCGAACCACGCCACCATCGCCAAGGGGCACGGTCTGGACCTGTAATATCTGCCCGTTGGGCCGTTCTCGCTCGTAGATATCAGATGCGTGCCGATGGGCGATGGGCCGCAATTTTGGATGCAGCTCTTCCGGCACGTCGGTGAATTCCCCCTGCATCACCTGATAGTCGTAGACATCATCGGTGTGCGGATAGTTGTTCATCACTTCCGCCGGCAGTTCGAGCAGTTCGCGCGCCCGCCGGTTGCAGAAGGGGATACGGCCGTGCGCATCCACGACGATCAGGCCTTGGTCCATGGTCTCCAATGTCGTGCGCAGCAATTCGTCGAGACGGTTGAGTGGCCTGACGAAGACTCGCGTGCCCGCAAGCCAGATGGCGCACGAGACGATCAGGCCGACAAGCACGAAGAAGATGATCGCTTGCCGGGTTTCTGCATTGACCGGAGCCATGATCGAGTCCCGATCAAAACCGACTACCAGCCTTGCCTGCGTACCATCCAAAATATGCGTCGCGTAAAGCCGGGGAATGCCGTTGAGACTTTTGCCCTCGAAGGTGCCGGCGTTGGTCTGCAGCGATTTTGAACCCGCATCCGAATTAGCAAGGTTTTGGCCGATCAGTTCATCCCGCCGCGGATAGGTCGACAGCATGTTGCCCTTGCTGTCGATCAGCGCGACGCTGCCTTTGATGCGCCGACCGAGTGAGGCGGCGACTTCGTCAAACCAGCGCAGATCAAGAGTAACGGCGAAAACCTTGCGATGGCCGGTTGTCTTATCCGTGACGGGCAAGGCCGCGATCGAAGCTGGCAGATTGCGCAGCTTGCCGAAATAAAAATCGCTGAGGATAAAATCATTCCGGGCCAGCGCCTGCTGGTACCATTCACGATCGCTTACATCGATGCCCACGCCTTCGGGAACGGTCGAGCATGCTGCCTTTCCGTCCTCGCCGACAACCCACATTGCCCGCGCCCAGCGCCGCGTTGCCTGCACCTTGGACAATAATTGATTGCAGGCTTCGCCCTGGGGGGCGAGGTCATGCATGCTGGCGACGAGATCAAGGATGGTGCGGGCGTCATCGGTTGCATCCCGAAAACGCTCGACGCCGGCCGCGACGAAATCGGCCGCCCGCTCATGGGCCAGGGCAATATTGTCCGCCCGATCACCCTGCAGCGCATAGACCTGAAACATCACGAGCGGCGCAAGCGCGACGGCGAGCACGGCAGCAAGACGAGAGCGAGGCCCGCTGAGCCTGTTTCCGAGAAATGACCTCCAATTGCTTCTGGCGGTCATGACGACCTCCGCACCGTTTGATCCCTCAGGCCGAGCAATGCGCAATCAGCTTGTCGATGAAGGCGTTGCAGCGCTCCAGTTCGGATATCTCGATGAATTCGTCCGGCTTGTGTGCCTGGTCGATATCGCCGGGACCCACGACAATCGAGGGAATATTGCCGTTCACCTGGAAGAGGCTCGCCTCCGTGCCGTAGGCCACCTTGCGATGATCGTTGCGCTGGGCAAGTTGCTTGGCGAGCTGGGTGATCTCAGCCTCCGCCGGTGTCTCCAGCGCGGGAATTCCCGGTGACATGCCGAAGGTAAAGCCGGCTTCGGGATCAATCTTCCGCATCGCCGGTTCCAGCGTGTTCTTCGCGTAGGCGATGACCTGATCAATGTAGGTCATGGCGTTTTCTCCGCCGATGGCGCGCACCTCGAACGTGATGTTCGCCTCGTGCGGCACGATGTTCGGCGCAGTGCCGCCATTGAACAAGCCGACATGCAGGGTCGTATGCGGCACGTCGTAAAGTTCGTCTCGCGCACCCGATTCGACCTGGCGATCCTCGAGCTCGCGAATGAAGGCGACGAGGCGAGCGCCCCATTCGACTGCATTGACGCCGCGCGGTGCGAGCGACGAATGTGCCGCCTTGCCCTTCACCGTCACACGCACGCGCTGGCCGCCCTTATGACCGATGGTCACTTCCATTGAACTTGGCTCGCCGATGAAGGCGCCTTTGGGCAGGATAGATTTGCCCTTCAGCACCTCGATCATCGGCCGCACGCCCGTGCAGCCAACTTCCTCGTCATAGGAAAAAGCCAGATGAATCGGCGTCTTCAATTTCGCGGCTGCGATCTTCGGGACGGCCGCCATGCAACAGGCTAGGAAGCCTTTCATGTCGCAGGATCCGCGGCCATAGGCGCGGCTGCCTTCAATGGTTAGCTCAAATGGCGGCTTCGTCCAGTTCTGGCCGTCCACTGGCACGACATCGGTATGGCCCGAAAGGATGTAGCCGGGCACGTCCTCGGGCCCGAAGCTCATATAGAGATTGGTTTTCGGCTGGCCATCTGGGTCGTCGATCCGCTCCATCCGCGCGCCATGGGGTTTCATGTAGCTCTCGACCCAGTCGATCAGCGGCCGATTGGTGTTCCGGCTTGTTGTGTCGAAAGAGACGAGTTTGGCGAGGAGATCAAGAGTGGTCCGGGTTTCCGCTGAGACGCTCATGAAGGAAAAAGGCCTTGTATTGTTCCGGAAGGGGGCGAATGTCGCAGGAAATTCGCCGCTTCGCGAGAGCAATCTTCAGCCTTGCGTCACTCCGGCGCGTAACCGAACGAAACGGCCGGGTTGGCCGCGGTTTCCACCCAGATGCTTTTCGACTGCGTATAGGCCATCAGCGCGTCATATCCACTCGATCGCCCATGACCGCTGCGGCCGAAACCGCCGAAGGGCGACATGACGTTGATGGTCTTGTAGCTGTTGATCCAGACAGTGCCTGCGCGGATGGCGGCCGCAACGCGGTGCGCGCGTGCGACATCCTTCGTCCAGACCGCGCCAGCGAGACCGAAACGCGTCGCGTTGGCGATGCCAATGGCTTCCGCCTCATCCTTGAAGGGAATCGCCGCAAGTACTGGCCCGAACACTTCCTCCTGAGCAATTTCGGCGTCGGCACCGACATTCGCGATGACGGTCGGTGCGTAGAAGAAGCCCTTGTTGTCCTTGAAGGCGGCAGGTTTCCCGCCGCCCGTAGCGAGGCGCCCGCCACCTTTGACGCTGCGTTGCACGAAGCCGTCGATCACCGCCCACTGCCTGGCATTGCTGATCGGTCCGATCTGGGTTGTTTCCGACAGCGGCTGGCCGACCGGGATTTTAGCGGCTGCGGCGGCAAGCTGTTCAACGAACCTGTCATGCACGCTTTCCTGTACCAATAACCTCGAACCGGCGACGCAACTCTGGCCCGCGCCCGAAAAGATCGCGGCCTGGGTGCCAAGGACGGCATGATCGAGATCGGCATCGGCAAAGACGATGTTGGCCGATTTGCCTCCGAGTTCGAGGATGCAGGGCACTACGTTGCGCGCCGCCTGCGCCGCAATCGCAGCCCCGGTTTCGGGCGAACCCACAAACACGACGAGGCCGGTCTGGGGGTGGCCGACTGCGGCGCTACCGGCGGTGCGGCCTATGCCGGCAATAACATTGACCAGGCCAGGAGGTGCGCCTGCTTCGACGCAGAGCTTTCCCAGAGCAACCGAGGTTATCGGCGTAAACTCTGAGGGTTTCAGAACTGCGGCATTGCCGGCGCAAATCGCCGGCGCGATCTGCCAGCCGGCCGTGAAGATCGGCGCATTCCAGGGTGTGATTTGCACCACGGTGCCGAAAGGTTCACGCCGCGTATAATTGAGATGCGATGAGGGTACCGGAATGACCTCGCCGGTAAGCTTGTCGCACCAGCCCGCATAATATTCGAACATTTCGGCAACCCGCATCACCTCGACACGGGTGTCGCGGATCGGCTTGCCGGCCGTCCTCGTCTCCAGTTCAGCCAATACGTCAGCATTGTCGCGAACCAGTTGCCCGATGCGCCACATCACGCGGCCGCGTTGCGATGCCGTCAGTGCCATCCAAGTGGGCTGGGCTTTTCGTGCGGCAGTCATCGCCGCTTCTACCGACTCGATGCCGCCATCGTGATAGCTGATCAACGGCAGGCCCGTTGCAGGGTCATGCAGATGAACCATTTCGCCTTTGCCCGCAAAGGGAGCATCGCCTATCCAGCTCGCGATCTGGCCGGTGGGCAGAAAGGCTTTGACGAGTGCGGCGACAAGCTCGGTTGCCTCGCCATGCGGCATTTGTTCATCCATGGCCTGTCTCCTTCTTCGCGGCCGTTCCACTGAGGGACGCGAGCCGCGTGAAATCCTCCCCGTCGGGCACAATGTCCCGACTGTCTTCCCAGAGCTTTGAAACAAGGCTGCCGATCGGGACGTCCATGCCGACCTCCTGGGCCAACGCCATCGCCAATCTCACATCCTTACGCATCAGCCCTGCTGAAAATCCGCTGTCGAAGCGGCCTGATGTGACCCAGGTCGGAATATGGATTTCACTGATAGCGCTGCGGCCTGTCGCGGCATTAATCACGCCGAGCGCGGCATCGGCCGAAACGCCAGCAGCTTCCGCCAGCTTCAACGCTTCGGAGGTCGTGAGCATATGCGCCGCGACCAGCAGATTGTTGACGAGCTTGGCGACATTGCCTGCGCCGCTCGCGCCGACATGGATGACTTTAGCCGCGAGCTTGTCGATTATCGGTCGGGCATAGGCAAGGTCACCTTCGGAACCACCGATCATCATCGCAAGTTTGCCCGAGGCTGCGCCGGCTGGGCCGCCGCTGACTGGCGCATCGAGAAACCCGTGGCCGGTTTCGCCAAGTTCCGCAGCGAAGCGTCGGCTGGCTTGCGGTTCGGAGGTGGAGGTATCGACAATAACGCAGCGACCAGTGGCTCGGGCGGCGACACCATCGGGGCCGGTGATGACCTTCTCGACAATCGCGGCGGTCGGCAGCGACAGAACCACGATTGGCGCTTTGGCGAAAATCTCGCCAGCATTCGACAGGACGGTCACACCAGCTTTTGCTGCTCTTGCCCTCGTCTCCGTCGAGCTATCGAAACCGAAGACAGTGTAGCCGGCTGCAACCAGCACGCTCGCCATCCCCAAGCCCATATTGCCGAGACCGATGACGCCTGCGATTGCATTGTGGTCGGTCAAGAAACTGATCCTCCGATTCAACCATTGGTAGAACAGCATCACGGCGCCGTGGCGGCAAGCGTGAACTCGGCCAAGGCTTTATGCTTCATGAGGGAGACATGAAGGCTTGAACCAACCCTGCTCGCCGGTCCAGACTGCGCCCCGTGTTCGACGAGGTGAAGGCAGCATGGATATCGACAGGCTCAAGCGCGATGTCGCGAAGGAATTTGGCACACCAGCGGTGGTGATCGATCTCGACCGAGTCGAGAGCAATATTGCCCGCGTCCAGGCACTTTGCGACGCGGCAGGCGTCGGCAACCGTCCGCATATAAAAACGCATAAGAGCCCAGTGCTTGCCGCCATGCAGCGGGATGCCGGCGCCATCGGCATTACCTGCCAGAAGCTTGGCGAGGCCGAGGTGATGGTGGATGGCGGGCTCGACGATATCTTGATCAGCTACAATCTTCTTGGCGAAGAAAAGATGCAGCGGCTCGGCAAACTTCTGCAGCGTGCGAGCATTACGGTTGCTGCCGACAGCCCGACCACGGTTGCGGGGCTGACACAAGCGGCGGCGATCGCCGGAAAGCCTTTGGGCGTTGTCGTTGAATGCGATACCGGCCGCAAGCGAGCGGGTGTGGAGACGGTTCAGGAAGCGATTGATCTGGCGAAACTGATCGCTGCGAGCCCCGGGCTGCGCTTCGAGGGTCTGATGATGTATCCGACCGAAGATGGCTGGCCGGAAGCGCAACGTTTTGTCGATCAGATAAAAGAAGGCATCGCCTCGTCCGGTCTCACGCCGAGGATTATTTCAACCGGTGGTACGCCCAACCTCGTCAATCTCGGCAAGCTTGAAGGAGCGACGGAGCATCGCGCGGGGACCTCGATCTTCAACGATCGAATGATGCTTGCTTGCGGAGCTGCGACAATGGACGATTGTGCGCTAACCGTCTTCTCAACCGTTGTCAGCCGGGGCGGGCCTGAGCGTGGAATTCTGGACGCTGGTTCCAAGACACTCACCAGCGATACAGGCGGGCTTGAGGGCCATGGCCTCATCCTCGAGCATCCTCAGGCCAAAATCGCGCGTTTTGCCGAGGAACACGGGTTCCTTGACCTGGCCGGTTGCAACGACAAGCCGAAAGTGGGCGATATCGTGCGCGTCATACCGAACCATGTCTGCGTGGTCGTCAACATGGTGGACCGATTGGTCGCGGTGCGCGGCGACGAGATCATCGGCGAGATTCCCGTCGCCGCCAGAGGACGGCTAGTGTGACGAACCAATGGCTGGCGTCCTTTCGCCGGCCTTGTCCTCAGCGCAGCTTCGGATTTTTCCGCAGATCCGGATTACGCAAATCCGCCGGCGAGTAGTGGCGCTTCAGATCACGGCAACGCTGGCTCATGTAGCTCAGCGAGCCGCCGCATTCGCGCCAGCGGCGATGGTGATGATGGCGACGATGGCGCATTTTGCGCTGCTCCGCCTTGGGCGCAGTTTCCGCAGTTGAGCTTGCTGGCGGAGAGGAGGCATTGGTGGGTGGTGCTGCTGGAGCGGGCGTTGGCGCCGGAGCGGGACTTGGCGCGGGAGCAGGTGAAGGTGTTGGCTCCTGTTGTGTAGGGGCCGTCTGCTGCGCAATGGCTTGCCCCAGAGGCAGGGCTGAAAGGCTGGTAGCCGCGAGCAGCGCCGCAGCGAAAATCATGGTGCGTTTCATCGCCGTTTTCCCGATTTTCGATCTCGCGGAGGGAGGATGCGAGACCTTATTGCGCAGGTTAAACGCGGCCTGTCTTGGCTTGTTCCGGACGATATAAAGCGGGGCGAAGCGCACTCTCGATTGAACTTCCTCCATTTGCGGCGTTGACGTTTCAGGTGGACGATTCTGGCTAGCGGAAGCGTGCTTTTGGGGTGCCGCACCGGTGCCCCACGACACGCTTGCTGCCGGGGGCCAATCGGGCCAGGCGTAATCTCATGTGACGCTAAGTAGTTGCCGATTACCGCGAACCGGCTAGTGGCATTCACAAGCAAAGAGTTGAGGAACTTGGTGGAGCTGAGGGGAAACGCTACCCTCATGGATATTTCTATATAAATCAAGTGCATATTCTGGTGGCGGAGAGCTTGGGTGTACCAGTTCGGTGTACCAGTATCTGGAGGACTTGCACCCAGGTGCAAACGGGCGGGCGGTTCTACGCGTGTCTGATTGCCGGCGAGTTAAGCCGGGAGAGAAGCAATTGCTCTTCAGAGCAGTGCTTGCATCCAAGTGCAACCGGAGTGATCCCTGAGACGCTTGGATTAGCTATGCGGCGACACTTCAATTGCAACGGCGGGCGCGGGCTTCT
>OUNM010159744.1_pt1 | contig 32524 bp, 19 predicted proteins | sample 1769961 | NCBI WGS metagenome assembly OUNM01 (sample SAMEA3914820, study PRJEB12502) | metagenome | biome: forest; material: soil | place: USA | collected 2012-03-12 | depth 0.3 m | reverse complement strand
GAATACAGAACTATTCGGTGTGTGGCAAATACAGACAAGGATTCGAGGTACGGATAGCACCTGGTAAATTCTGTCCTTGGCAGCGGGATGTTTATTAGGGTGGATGGGGGATACAGGCTCGACAGGGTATGATGAAACACGGGCAGCATTCCAAAGCATCTGTCCATGCATTCCAGAATACTTCTTCGTGCCCAGTCCTGCACCGAGGTGTCCCGGGCTGTTGCCTCTCGGTCCCACCGCCCTCACTCCATTCAATCATGGGTGCGGCTGGGCATCGCGGTCCTCCCCTCCGAAAAGGAAACATCAGAAATAGCAACACCTCGCCTGTGGTTCCGAGCCGGCGAATTCCAAAAGAATAAACCAAGAATACGCCCAGCCCGCCCTTCTCCACACTGGTCTGACAGTCGGACCGAACCGAACCAGGCTCCCAGGCGTTCGTGGCGCACAGCATGAAAAGGATTGGTGCGAGGGATCGTGGCGTGCGTCCCATGCGTCGCCCGATCTCCAAAAACAAAGCATCTCAATCAAACCTTTCGGGATGGCGGCTTACCCTCCACCGTCAAACCGTTTGGCGAGCGCCTCCGCCTGAGACTAACTAGCGGCTGGCTAGCGTGATGCAGGCGGGCTGTCGTGCAGGCCTTGTCGGACGCCCTGGGGTCGAGGGAAGACGGGCCGCGTTTCCTGGCGGTGTTTTATCTTATCGGAGGGTGTTCGTTGCTCGGGTGAGGCGGACTAGTCCTGATTAGAGACAAACTGCCGAGACGCTAACCTCGGCAACACCAAGCGACTGATGAAGAGTTCCGATGAGTCGGCGAGCGAGACAAGAATTCCGGTTCGCTCAGCCCGGCGCTGTTGGCCCTTGATGTGAGCTGTCGGATAACCTTCTATCTATCTCCCGGGACAGCTTGTTGTGTCCTGTGATGTCCGTGCTGGAAGTGAAGGGGAGAAGGCGAACCTGGTTTGCTCATCGTGCTAACGCACTTTTTACGTCCCCACGGGGTCTCCACATGGGCCGATGGTCCCGTTTTTTGTCCGCACCTCGATCTGGGGTGCTGCTCGCAGCGGGGCCTTCAAGGATCAGACGCTAAAGACATGGGAGCGACCCTCGAATCTGCCGTGCGCGATACTTGGGACGTTAGTGAGCGTTAGCCTTGCGCAACCGACCAGGGTATGCCAACGGCGTCACATTGCCGCTTTCGAAGCTTCGGGTACCGGGAACCGCCAAGCCATCTCAGGCAACATCATGGCTGTCAACCTAGACACACATGTTTCAAGCATAGGGGAAACGCAAAGAGAAAGAGAAGGCAAAGGCATGCCACGGGGTATGTAGTACACCAAAAATTACAACAGAGATATATTAGAAGCGAATTGAGCTGCAAGGCCCAGCAACAGCCACTTGTCGGACCGGCAACCGTACCGCGCCTGTTCGGCAAGCTCCCCCCCGGCCCACCCGTGACCAGCCCCTGAGCCACAAACGATATGTCCACACCGAATAGGCTAGGCCATGATCGTGCTTGGTACTTAGGAGACAATCTTCTCGGCGACCTTGCCATCGTCGGTGACGATGACCTTGTCGACGTGGAGGGAGGCCTTGACGGGGTTGGGCTGGTTGTAGACCCACTCGAGCTGCTCGAGAGTGCGGCCCTGGGACTCGACACTGCGGAACCGTGGTTAACACACAAAGCACAAAACGAACTGGAATTTAGGGAGGGAGCAACATACCCGCAGAGATACCAGATAATGGACTCGACGATATCCCAGGCGACGAACACAAAGATGTACCTGTAGCCGATGTTGCCAAGGGCGATGGGACCAGCGAACTGGTTGATGAAACCCATGCCGTTGACGATGAAACCCGATAGGGCGAGACCCTTGGCACGGGTGGTGGTCTCGAGCGCCTCGGTGGGGATGGCACCCTGCAGCGGGGTGTAGGTGAAGGAGTAGATGATGTTGAAAAGGAAGTACGAGGCAAGCGCACCCTGGCCGTAAGACAGGAACCCGGGGAGGATGTTGCCTTCGGCGTCCTTGTTCTGGTCGATAACGGCGGAGAGACCCGAGTTGGTGGCCAAGCAGAGCGCGCAGACGAAGGTACCAATGACAAGCACCTTGCGGCGGGGCATCCGGTCAGTCTGCGACATGGCAGTCAGGGCGCCGATGCACGACAGGACCTGGTTGAGAATGTTGAAGCCGAGCTGCTGGGGAACCTCGGTAACACCAATTCCCTTGAAAATGACGGTGTTGAAGTAGCCGAGACCGTTGCCAGAGAACTGGCCGAAGATGGAGATCATGAGCACCTGAGCCAGACGCCAACGGCCGCTGTGCGAGAGCAGGAACGGGCGGTAGTCCCACCAGACCTTGTCGATGCCGTCGGTGCGGATACCGGCGCGCATCTCCTCGATCTCAAGGCGGACAAGAGCCGAGTTGGGGTCGCCGTTGCCGTGGTACTTGACGAGGAACTCGAGGGCCTCATCCTCACGGCCGTTGGCCATGTTCCAGCGGGGAGACTCAGGGATGAAGAAGACGCCACCCATGACGATCAGGCAGGCAAAAGCCTGGAAGATCAGAGGCAGACGCCAGCCGTAGTCGTTATCGATGTAGTTGCAGCCGTAGGTGATGACGGCAGCAGGAATGGAACCACCGAACCAACCGCAGTTGTAAAAGCCGGTGCAGCGGCCGCGCCAGTGAGGGGGGGCAACCTCGACAGCGTAAGCGGGAGCGGCAACCGTCATGATGGAGATACCCATGCCGAGAACGAAGCGACCGACGACGAGCTGAGCGTACGAGTGCGTGGTTGAGATAATGATCATGCCGAGGATAATGACGATGGCACCCGCGAACATGGACTTCCTCCGGCCAAACTTATCCGCGATGATGGCCGCGAAGGGAGCACCAACCATGGCACCGACAGAGTAGAGCGAGAAGACGACGGAGACCTGCGAACCGGTGTCTCCGATGGGGACGACTTTCTGGAAGGTCGGCATAGCGATAATGGAAGTCATGAGAGAACCATCGTAACCGTTGGCACAAGCGCAGCAGAAGGCGACAAAGATGGCGACTGATTAAAGCTGTCAGAAATGCGGATCCGCGGGGTGCTGCTGGGATGGTTTGGTGAACTCACAGTAGAGGTGGATGGAGGTCTTGCTCCAGGGCTCGATGTTGGCCTCGTGGATAGCGGCGTAGAGCTCAGCCTGGATGCTTTTGTCAGTAACCCGGCGGCCTTGTCAGGTTTATCGCAATGCCAAAGACGTACGTTGTGAACCTCCTTCTCCTTGCCCCCAGCCCGGGGAGTGGCGGCAGCCACCACAGGAGAAGCAGCGCGCTTCTCGCTGTTGATCTGGTCGGACCCGTGGGACGACATCTTCACGGTTGCTCTGGAAAGAGAAGATCCCGAGTGTGAAGATGGAGAGTGATACCGAGCGGAAGAGCAGCACAAAGCGGCGGGATCTCCAGAGATATATACGTCTTGTAGATGGCCGGAGCCTGAACCGTGGACTAAGTCCATGGGGTTTCCGAATAGGGATGCTCCAGCTACCCGATCCACCTGCGGACGGCCCGCCTCCGAGGTCCCAAAGGGGTAGCGAGGAGCGTGTAACGCCCGTTCTCCAACATGATTGACTAGAAATTCTCCGATCGAATTTGGGGCTAGGTTTCTCCGGACCAGCTCCCTGGCGCGTCTGGGGGATGGGGACTGCAATTCGCCGGACCCAGCACCTGGTGCAGGATGCAAGCGTGATCCCAAATGATTGAACGCGCGCCGTGCTTGACGGACATCGGCCCTGAGTTCCAGGACTGTGGTTAGCGTGGCGCCCAGAAACCCCAGACGGGAGCTGACAGGGGCAAGGCGGCCCAACGGTTTTTTTTTCTCTTGTGGTCAAGCCAGGCGAGCCCCTAGCTCAGAGAGCCCAGTCCGAGTCCCGGCTCACCGCAGCCCAGCGCCTACGAAGCGAAGATTGGCCACAAGGTCCGTCCCCAAACCTCGCCGCCGGTGCATCCCACTCAGCACAGAGGGGCCCAATTGTGCGTGATCGCTTGGTGGCGCTGCGGTCTGGCCCCTGTGGAAACCCGGGGCTAGGGCCGGGGTAACCCCTGGGTACCATCGCATCCTCGCGCCGTCCGCACGTTTTCGGGTAGCACCTCTGCTAGCTTAGCGCTGCTACGGCGTCCAAACCACAGATCGCCCAACCCGATCGAGCAATTGGCCCCGCTGAGGGACCGGAGAACTTGGTCTGTGGTTCCGTCGCGTCGGACCACCAGCATCACAAGCTTGCCAGCGTCTTGGAGGGGGCCACCCGTCCCCAGGCCCGCAATCCCCGGACCCTCTCTTCTCGAACCCACGGGGGAGTGGAGACAGCGTCTGATTCCAGGAAAGCAGCTGCCGTGAGACCTGGCTCGCGAGCCTTGTTGGTGTCTGATATCCTTGCCCAGTTCCAGCATGGTCCGGAGGCCTGAAGCAGTCGGCCTGTCTGCCGAGCTCTCGAACCCGAAAGCAGACTAGACGCGCGGGCTCCTGCTTCTCTCTCTGCCGATGAAGCTTTTTCACCGGATCAAACGTCAGTCAGTCCGGAGGCGATTGCCATGGGCGAATCTGGGTCGGCCCGGTCTTGTGACCAGCGAGCATGGGGCAGAAAGGTCATGGTGCTTGTTGTGCAGGTCTTGGCTTATGATTCGATGAGGACGGCGGATGAGCAACGCTTCCCAGCCGTTGTCCCCCTCCGCTGTCCGCCGTCCCACCCGCGGCTTGGTGGCTCCTAAGTGGAGGTTCGGTTACTCGGAACCAGTCATGAGCAACGGAAGGACCAGAGAAGTTCTACCCACCCTTCCTTGACAGCGTTGGGGAACGCCACCCTAGCGAGATTGCACAACACCGCGCATGGCGACGTGCATCCAAGCCGTGATAGCGTGGACGACGGAACTGACTGAGACTTCTCACTCATTGGCTTCCTGCAGCCGCCCACGGCGACGCCGGGCGAGTCGTGATTCTCGTCCAGCAACGGCGGGCCGTCAAATGGATGAGGCACCACTCGTACAGTCTCGTATAGGTGAGGTGTGGGCCGTTGCTGCAGTTCCAACTGCCCCTGGTACGTTGTGGCAAATCATCGAGACCTCGAGATTGGGAAGGAATCGAAGCATGCCGCAGGCGATGGCCGAGACGCCACCGACTGCATGCCACCGCCAGGGGTCAGGCTCGGGAGAGGTCCCGATCGACACTTGTCCAGCTCGCGAGCAACTCTTGTCCTGAAACATGCAGACTGTTTCCCGGGAGCGGAAGGAGGCTCAAACACTTCCAGTTGGGGACTGGAAGGAACTGGCGATTTGCGCGTCCTGAACAGGCAACACGCATCTCGTTTCTAGCGGCCAGCGGCCTCAGTTGCGGTCAATTGGATCAGTGCCGAGCTAGGCATTCTTGGGTTTCTCATAGGGCAGCCATTGATGCCAAGGGCCAGGAGGGCAGTCGCCGGACAGTGAGGGAGAAGGGCAGCACAGGGCCGAAGATGCGTGCTGCACCCCGCGAGGGGCATACCATGTCTGTTGACACTGCCTGGGCCAGGCCCCCAAGCTTCATCGTCTCCCATGGCACTGGGATTCCCAAGCGACTCGGGTGGCATGAGGAGTGTAACACTGTAACGTTAGCAGATGTCACCTCAACAGCTGGTTGCTCACTGAGGTTGGCTGTGGTGGATTCCATGGGCGAGCGAACTCCGTTGCGGGAAAGAGGAAAACAAAAATAGACATTTTACTGTCGGGTTCGAGAAATGCTGGGATGGAGGGAAATTGAACGCTTGGCCGATGGAAAGAACCCAGGCCAGACGAAAGGGAATTGGCACCTGGCTGGCCCACGACAAAGCAAGAACTCCACACGCTGTTCACAAAGCCTGGGTGGGAAGGTGCAACCTTTCTCAAGACAGCCAGTCTGGAGTTTTCGGGTGTGGGGTGCGGAAAGAGTGCTGTCTCGTCGACCTCTCGCCCCGAAAAGCGGCTGTCCACGATCGCTTCCCCGAACGATCGCTTCCCGAGAGCCCTTCCCAGGCCCAACGAATCAGTTTCGGTTATCGGTGTCCCGCAGAATATATCGGGCTCGATGCTTGGGGCACTAGTAACCACATCAAGTCGGGTCACGGTACGACCGTGGCAATGCAGGTGGGGGATGCATTCCGATGTCTGTTCCAAGGTGTTGCGTATCCAAGGCGGTGTTGCTGGGCAGGCGTCAGTGGTTTTAGGCTTTTGGGCTAACATTGGGTGCTACCACCGCTAGCAAGCTGGCAGATAGCACACCGCTGGACACGGTAACGTGCACACAGACTCTTCCTCTGCTAGTCCACGGCACACCACACAGCCTCCCGCTTCTCCAGAAACGCATCCATTCCCTCCTTGGCGTCTTCGCTCTTTGCGTGCAGCGCCATGACTCGACCCGCCCACTCGACCGCATCTTGATACCCATCTCCACCGCGGCCCTCGACCTCGACCCCGTCCGGCCCGGCAAAGTCCCGCCCAGTCAAACTCGCCTGCGTCCAGAAGGCCCACTTCCCCATAGCATTTTGCTGTATAGACATACGGGAGAGCTTCGCCGCTGTCCTCTCCACCTCCCGATCCAACACCAGCTTCCAGCCCTCCTCATCTTCGCCGCCGTGGACAACCCGAACCACATCCCCCAGCTCAGCCGCCGACACGTCCTCGGCAGTAGCCAGCATCCGAAATGCCCGCGCATTCCCCAGCCGCCGCGCAACCGACGTGACGGGGCTCGAACACGGCAAGCCCAACCCGGCCCCTGGAAGCCTGAACCTGATGCCGTCCCCATGCGTGATGGGCAAGTCGGTCGTTAGCGCGAGTTGACAGCCAGCGGCTATGGCATGCCCCGAGATGCGCCCTATAACGAGCGTCGGGCTTCGTCGGATGAGCGACATGACCTCGGCACAGAGACGGAAGGTCTCGGAGATCTGCGCCGCCGGCAGCGTGCGCAGCTCGCGAAGATCATGGCCGGAGCAGAACACGGGCCCGTGGGAGGCAAGGACCAGCACCGATGGTAGGCCCGCCCGCTCCCGGGCGAAGGCGCGTGCCGAGACGAGCCAGGAGTAGTCGTCTGGCTTGTTGTTGCTATAGTTGGTGTGGGACTGTTCCAGTTTGGAGAGCAGATATGGCTTAAACGGCGGGAGCAGGAGGGTACGGCCGGTGGTGAGCGATGTGTTGGCCTGGATGATCTGGTCGCGGAGGGAGCGGAGCTCGGCAAGGGAGAGCGCGTTTCGCCGTTGCGGGGTGTTGAGGGTGATGTAGGCGGCCCGACGTGGTAAGGCTGGTAGTGACATGGTATTTACTGCAGCCTAAAAAGATGTGATGGGATGTTGCCTTTTGGTTGTTGCTGTTCGCTTCCTCTTGTCCCGACAGTGTTTGCGCGATGTTCCGGATATTGACATCCAAGAAGGTGACACATGGTCAACCCCTAACCCTGATGTCCACGTTGTCAAACGATCAAATTATGTGAATGGCGACCTCTTTGCCGGTCTTGATTGTCTTGTCATTTCAGAAGTTGTTGGCTCGTGGCCATGAATAACTACCAGTACCAGAAATGGGATAGAGGAGAGTTGGTTATCTACAAGTGACGGACGACAGTTGCCGGCATGGAAATCTCTTCTACTTGAGGTAGGGACGCTCGGTTATTAGACAACGGTCTGACCATTCACTCAGAAAAGCAAAAATCATTTCGGAGATTGTAATTATAATTACCATCTAAAATCGTCTCTCTGCGTTTTGTGGAGGTCGGCATCCTTTGTGAACTTGATCAATTCTCATCCGCAGTTTCAACAGATTGTGCCGTGAATGCATGATGTTACCTGCCTTTTGTTTTGTTTGTAGACTATCAACAGCATCAAATCTATTATCCCAGAAAAAACTACAAACAAGCCAGCTTAGCTCTGGAGAGTGTTAAGCAAAGGAGCTGTTTAATATCACTGGTTTTTGTTTGGTCTTTAATTCAACTGACAACACTCGCTGTGTGAGTTCCAGATCCAATTTCAGCTTGAACTTCTCCGAGTTTAAATCACCCCTCCCGCCCCAGACATGCATCTAGTGATACCACAACTCCACCTGGTAGAGCTTTGAGGTTTTCCATAATGGATACATCTTCACGGCGCTGTGCATAAGTTAACTAAGGTAGGTACCTATCTATCCTATCAACAACCCCGGGTTCCTGAACTACCTCTATTCAAACCCCTGCACCTGACCTGTTCTCAAACCATGAACATGGGGGTGGCGATTTTCTCGTCCTCGACCGGGACCAAAACCTGTCTAATGCTGTCTCACCAACGACAATCATGTCCTTAAATTGACTCGTCAACATGAGATTGAAATTGTCGCCATCCCTCCACAAGTCCGCGACAGTCACGACGGCCAATGCGCTCGCCTCTGGACGATGGCGTGCTCCGCCGGAGTAGTGGAGCCCCACAATGATCCCACCCGCATCATCCCGTCCAGCCTCTTCCCCTTTTCCTGTTCTCCATCAACATCACCCCGCCGCCCAAGGTTGACGACTCTGGGGATCCAAACATTATCTGAGAGTACGGGCCAAGTATTGCCGTCAACGCATTCAGGTTGACGCCAAGCAGCTGAACGCCATGACCGCTGATTCGGCATCGTGCTTGTCCCATTTCGGGTCCAGGGGCGACGGAGGGTCTTCCGCCGAGCGCGCTCCTCTTCTTGGAGGGGTTGGTCAGGTGGAGGCGGATGACGGGAATGCCGGAGCTAGTCTGAACGACGAGCGCGCCTTGGGTGGTGATGATGGGGTCGGAGGAGTGGGGAGGACATTCACGCGCAACCTGGGGGCGGTCGAGGCCTTTGCCATCGTCGTCAGCATTGTTATTGGCAGCGGCGTGTTTACCTCGCCAGGGTCCATCGATACCAATGTGCCCTCGCCCGGCGCCGCCCTCTTGGTATGGCTGGTGGGCGGCGCCTTGGCATGGACGGGTGCGACCACCATGGCTGAGCTGGGCACGGCCATTCCAGGTGAAGGTATGTACAGTTTGTAGCCCTTGAGATTGATGCGGTACAAAACAGAATGGCTGACATACCACCACAGGAGGCGTGCAGCCGTATCTCAAGTACATCTTTGGCGATGTCTTTGGCTTCCTCGCCGCCTGGACTTGGGTGGTCGCCGTCATGCCAGCCACCCTTGCCATCTTGAGTATCGTCTTCATCGAGAGCATCTACTCCGCCGCCGGCGTGACTGGGGAAGGGGACCGGATCGAGCATAAGCTGTTCTCCATCGCCGTGCTGGCCGGGATTGGTGTCGCCAACTCGATCAGCACCAAGGCGAGCACGAGACTCAACAACTTTTTCGTCGCAACAAAGTTCGTGACCATCGCGGCCATCGTGCTCGCCGGGGTGGTCGTTGTCATTCTCCAGCTCGCGGGTCCGAATCGGGACGTCGGCGGCGGCGACTGGAACACGAAGCCGTGGTTCGGGAGCCGGGACAGCGTCAATCCTGACGGCAGTGTCACGCATTGGGATGGAATGGGTCAGTGGGATATGTTTGGACACCTGTCGGCTGCCTTGTATGCGGCCTTGTGGGCGTACTCCGGGTGGGACAAGGTAAGAAACCTGCCTCGCTTCTAGCTCTGTGATTCAAAGGACCGGGGAGCGCTGACGAGCGATTTCCTTAGGCCATCTATATCTCGGCCGAGCTCTCTGCTCCAGCCCGCCAGTTGCCTCTTGCCATCAACACCTCGATCCCCAGCATCATTTTGTGCTTCCTGACGGCGAATGCAGCCTATTACATTCTACTGCCTTGGGACGTCGTCGCGACCACGGATAGCGTCGCAGTTGTAAGTTTGGCGACTCGCAAGCCCCTTTCCGACATCGCGAATCCCGACCTCATGCTAACTGTTCATCCAGACTGCCATAACCCGCCTTCTTCGCCCAGCCTTTGGCATCGTAGCGGCCGTCTTCATCTGCCTAGTTGTTGCAGGATCGCTTCTTGGAAACTCTTTTGTTGCCGGCCGCATGGCTGTTGCCGCGGCGAACCAAAACTGGCTTCCTCGCCTCCTCGGCGTCGTCGGCAAAGTTGGCGCCGGACAAGAAACCTCGCAGAACGACCCCCAGAAACCACCAGAGTCCGACGCCCCAATCAACGCCATCATCCTATCCACCGGGCTTTCGGCCGTGTACATTCTGCTTGGTAACTTTCGCGCCCTGTTAACCTTCAACGGGCTGGGAGAATACACCTTTCTCTTCTTGACGGTTCTCGGGGCCATCATCCTGCGGCGCCGCGAGCCTGATCTTGAGAGACCTTACAAGCCCTTCATTTTGATCCCCGTCACCTTCACGCTGGTGAGCGGATTTGTGGTTGTCCGGGGAGCGGCATTTGCGCCGGCACAGGCGTTCGTCTTGGTAGGACTCTGGGGTTTGGGATTGGCCGTCTATTGGGCGCGGAGACACTTCGACGCGTAGCAGGTTGAACAGAAACGGAAAGTGGCTCCGTGTTATTCAGACTCTAGGCTGGGCATCCCGAGATGATAGGATTTAGAATGGAAGGGTGGACTTGTAAGACTGGTGGATTCCAGAGACCTAGATTTGTTGCACCAAGTTATGGTATGGGTAGGAGTATGGCAGTGAAAAAAGAGACAAATATGTATCATTTCCTTGAGTTTCCTCCGCTGTGCTTCCGAGCTCGATCAACAAACGCTCAAACCGCCAAAAAAGAGCATAGATGTCATCACAGGCCTTGGCTGGAACTCAACACCCAACCGCCAACGGCGAGACTCGAACTCGCAACATTCAGATGTCCTTTTCTTAAAAGTCTGACGCGCTAACCAATTGCGCCACGTCGGCTCATCTCGGGGAAACGACCTGGAATGATTGCCTTGATGAGGACGGTGACGCAACCCCCCCCAATGGAATGGACAGCCGGCGAGTGCTAGTTGGGCTCCGAGACTTTGTCACTTCCCCATCCTTATCACAGTAGCATGTCGTGCGTTAAAACATCAATGAAACCTCTGCTGGCTGAAATTGGTAGGGTTGTGTATTCCTGTCTGGTCACTCACCGGGAATTGGTGGCTTTGATGAGTTGCGTGCCAAATCAGGAGAGTGGCGACGGATTGGGGGAGAGCAGGGAAGGATGGAAACAAGGGAAACGTCATTTCTCCTTGGATTTCTCAGCAAGCTACAGCGGAATTCAAAGGCCACTCATCCGGCATGGACTGAGACAGGTCAACACCGGTCGTGGAACCGGAGGTTTTGTCAGGGAATACGGTTAGGCGTCTCATCATACGGAACGACCCGAACTCCGGGGCGAGCTGCAACTGCCGGTCGCCTTAGCCGCCACAGGACTGACGTCAGAACGAGGCGTAGGGCTTCAACAGAGCTCCTGTCTCCCCACAGACTATCTCTCCGCAGTGGCGTCGGGGGCTGATCCCGCCGGGTCGGAGCTTATGCTTCATCCCAACTCGCGCGCAAGCGGCCAGGCACCGAGTCAGTTTTTTGTTCTCTTGGCATTTGCTGCTCTCCCAAAGACCAAAACAACCCCGGGGCCTAGCTACTAACATAGACAAGCACCTTGAACCCACAACTGATTGTGGGGTGAGGGGGAGACGGTCCCTTCCGCCCCTGTTCAGAGAACGGTGAAAACACGCGGCGCCGTCGACGCCTCGATTGCAGCTGTAGCACAAGAGGTCCCATCCAAAAACTCCTGTTCCCTTAGTTGATTCGCCGGTGATCCCATTTCCTTAGCCGTAGTGGGTGAAAGCCCGGGCGAGCCCAGCTGGTTTTCTCTGCTCTCAAACCCCGTCAAAATGGGGCGCACACGGTGGTATAAGCCTGTTTCATCATCCGTATCAAAACGGACGTGAGGATCCCAACGCCCGTAACCCTGACGCAAAAACTGTAACAAAAGTCGTGATATATGTGCCGGGAAAGTCGCTCCGTTGGTGCGGGGCTCTCCCCAACCTTCTAGCCAAAGCCAAGATGGATGGCGGTAATCCATTGCTGGCGATACACTCGTCGCCGCAGTCAGCCGTCCCCCCCTGCACTCGTCGCCGCAGTCAGCCGTCCCCCCCTGCACTCGTCGTCCTGAGGCGCAGTCGGCAACACGCATCGGCAGGAAAGACGAACTCGACGGGGTGGCCGTCGTATCGTCAAAGTTGAGATCAGCCTCCCCTCCTTCCCTGCCTCTTCCTCTCCTCCCAACAGATATCCGGTTGTTCACTTCTTATTCCGACTGCTGGATGACGTGATCTTGCTCGTAGACATCAGGTCGCCGATGTATTTCTGCAGAAACCTGTTGTGATTGTCGAGTTTGTCGTGTTCTTCCTTGACCGCCTCGATCCTGTTGAAGATGGTGACGAGGGAGTCCTGCAATGTCTTGGCGTGTCTTTCGCGCAACGAGTCAGCCCGGGTGCTTCTCTTCTGGAGGCCGGCGAAGCAGAGGCGCGACAACTCACCGTTGCAATTCCTCTCTCGCCTCCTCGCCGAGTGCTTGGATGTCCTCGCTCGTTCTTCTCGGGCTCATGGCCCTCACGTCGTCTGGCCCGATTTGTATCTCAACCGGCCCAACGGCCAACGAGTCGCGCGGCACGATCATGGTGCCGCTGCTCTTGCGGCTCGGGAGCTTTGGCCGCACAGGTTTTGGCGCGTGGATGTCGAAGGATGCCCCGGATGACGAATCCGACCAGTCCGGACTTGATGTTTTGCTGGCGTCTCCCATTATGAATTAGGCTGCCGGCGCAGCGGAGTAGGCTGGGAGGGGGAGGTCGGTCAGGGTTGACTCGTCGGGCGCGCTTGCAGACTGTTCGGAGAAGAAAGGGCAAGCGTCGTCTTGCAGTCAACCCAGCACAGTTGCTGTCGCCACCATCCGGCACGTAGGCCTGCGTGTCGTTGCGGCGTCGGAGGTGAGGGGAGGGGGGCGGTAAGAAGGGGTGTCGGGTCGTGGATGGAAATGTTGAGTTTAGGTGGTTCTGGGATGCGGTTTTGAGGAGAACCAGGGCGCAAATCTTGGGGGGTGGAGCCTTCTCTTTGAGGGGGGGGACGTTAAGGTTAATGGATGGTAATGTTAAGGTTCACGGACGGAAATGGCAGCGCAGGAGGAAGATGCTGGTTGGCCGCAGCCGCTCGAGGGGTGGCGTCCTGCTTCTGCTGATGCGATCAACAGCCGTGCCTTGGTGCACTGGGGCGAGTGTGCGAAGGCGCTCCCCAGTGCGAGTGCGGTCACAGGAGCGGAGAGCTAGGACCGGTTTTGGATGCCCCTCTGTGGCAAGCGGGGACGTCGATCAGTCGAGGTATCGTGGGTCAGTCAGGAGGAGCGGCGTCGAGGGTGGAGTAACAAAGTGCGGACGCGGACTCGGGCTTTTTCGCCCTCCACTGTACAGCACAGATATGTGCAGCTTATCAATAACACGGCACGTTGTTCGTTTGCAAGGAAGCAAAACCCAGTCATGGCGATTTGGCGACGACGTCCTGGGGAACTTGTTTGATCGTGTGGTTCAAACCGTCGCCGCCCCGTTTCTGCCGTCATTGTTCTGCCTCAGGCATTTCTGAGACATCCACACGTGCCCGGGCGCCGGGGGTCCAGCGCACCAGGACAAAGCCGGAATTAGGCGTGCCCATGACGACGAAATTCGCTGTCTTGATTGGCGCTCCGGCGAGGGTTTCCAGAGGACCCCTCAAAACAGTCGGCAGGGGCTTGCTCCAAACTGGGCATCGCCCCGGCACTCCATGATGAAATGGATGGCTCCAGGATGGGATTTTGACCTTCCACACACCGAGAATGCAGCATGACTGAGGATCTTCTTCATATCTGGCATGTTTGCCGCGCTGGCTGCAGATGACGTTTCTTCCGGACTTCCTGCAGCCCTCGCCCTGCAGGATGCTGCACCACCACACAGTGTGCACATCCGAATTTCACCTTTTCCACCGCCATCCCGGTCGAATGGAGCCAAAGAGCACCACCCCACAAGGAGCCTCCGTTCTGAACTTCTGACCGCCCCTCAGCAGAGGCTGTTTTGAGGCTGTGCCACGACGGCTCCTCTCAGCGAACCTGGTGGCCTGCCCTGTCGAGCCTGTTTCGGCCCCGTCAATCCTGTCGCCCCGCCTGTCGCCGCTGACGAGCGACATAAACATATGACTGACTGGACCCTGAAATTCGATTCGCACTGTCCCCGCCTTCTCGACGACGGCCGCTCGGGCTGCTATAGTGTACCTATGCAAGGCAGAGGTTCACAAGGAGAGCCCCTGAGCCCCTCTGTCGCGCCTGAAGAGATGAGGAGAAAACGAACGGGGCCCGTACCCATGCCACGCATACAGCAGACGGCATGTGCAATCGGTTCCATCACGATCTCCCTCGGATCCTCATTTGACCCTGTGAATACGGACGCCGACCCCGGACGATGACGATAAACCAAGCCCTCAATGATTATCCGTCAACTGTGCGTAGGGCAGCAGCCAGCATCCAATTCGAGACAGCAGCCTACTAACAGAAGCTCATATGTCCCAGCTGCGGAGGCCCCGATTGCTATATCAGCCACTTAGCTACCCCCTTGCGAGTGGACTGTCTCTGTCCTGCGGTTTCCTTGGGCTGGTATCTCCAATGAGCACTCAAGCACATTGCTCAGTCTAAAAGAAAAAAACGGTTGTTGTCTCCGTCACCGGCTACACCGGCCAGGAGCATGGAGTCGCACTGTGTCGACGAGCTCTGTCGATCACCTCCACGGCCGACATACCCGGCCCAATCTTTGCCGACAGCCAAGCGAATCGCCAGGCCGTGTGACCTGCGAGCCTGCAGACCCTGTTTTCTCCGCTCCCTCAAGCCGAGCCCCTGGAAAGTTGGGACGTCAGTCAACGGTGGTTGGCGGGGCTGATGCGGCAGAAGATTGGCTCAACCCAAGTTAGTGGACGGGACGCACCGGTTCCGTGCTCAAGCGTGATCTGGCAGTGAGATAGGCCCTGCCCCAACGTTGAGCTGTTCGAGTCAGACGAACCAGAGGTTGATCCACCCCAGCTCGTACGACTTCAGAACGGCAAATGCGCGGGAGGATCAGCTGGCCTGAAAACCCTCCGATTTCGGTTGGGTCAGTCCGCTGCAGGACCAGTCGATTTGAGCTCGGGAATGTTTCGAGTCTCTTGTCTCCTTACTAAGTACTTGCCTTTCTCGGTTGGCCTTGGGGTGATACCTGGGCTACTCTCCATGAACAATGTTTGGCCGATGCTAACCCTGAGCGACAATTCCTCTGCTTTTTTCATTTCGACCGGGTTTCCGGGTTGGAAACTAAGTTGGAGACCACTTCACGGTATCGGCCAACGGTGGGCTGGGCGCTGGACATGGACATACCCTTCAGGGATTCAAGGGGGTGCCCCTTGTGAGGATGCTGGGGCGAGAGAATCAGCCAAGTTCACCAAGTAGCTTCTGTTCTCTCAATCGACTTGGCTGCCTGAGCTCAGAGTTAGGTACCATTGATGTGAGTTATCAATGATGAGGTGTCTACAGAAGAGCCGCCGCGAGTCCACTTTCCCCCTAATTCTTCTCTCATGCCAAGCCACTTTGGTTCCCGGCTTCCCGCGCCTTTTCGGCCGCGATCCGCTCAGCTCGCCATTTCGGCCCATAGTGCATGATGACCCATAGCAAGGGTGCCATAAGGAGGCACAAGAGGGCAATCAGAGTGTAGGCCCACCCATTTGATATGGCTTGGCTCAAGGGGACGATGGCGGCTGACGATCCAGCCCCAAGCCAGCACCGCACGAGATTCTGGGCTGCAGTGGCGGTAGCCGGCGCCTGCGGGTATACGTCGACCATCAAGACCGTGAGGACCGTGAAGAGGCCGTTGACCCCTAAACCAACAATAAAGAGCATGACCAACGGCCCGGCCACGTTCACCCTGAACGACAACAGCCAGCCGTACACGGTGAAGGCAACAACGGCGAGGGCCAGCGCTGGACATCCAATCTCACATCGGACTCTCTCGATGGGAAAGTTGCCGAGGTCGCGGCTCAGCTGTCTCGCCTCGGCGACGCTGAGGTTTAGCCGGCGTGCGTGGCGGGCAAAGTTCCAGTCGATAGCGTGGCCAGCTGTGATACCAGAGATCGCAGCACTCACTCCAATAGGGATGAAGGAGAGGCCGATGTGGAGGTCGTCAAACCCGTAGAGCACGTGGAACTGCGACGGGATGGCACTAACGAGCGCAGAGTACCCAGCAAACACGATGCCGTTGACTAAGAGGACGATGCCTGCTTCCTTGTCGGCGCACATCTTGAGCGTCATGAATGGATTAACGATGCGTTTTTGTTTTGGACCGGCACCCGCGCTCTCTTCGGTCGTGGTGGTGGTATTGGTGGCTCTTCTCCGCTTTGTGGATGGGAGCAAATCCCACAGCGAAAGATTTCGTTTCGGTGGGTTGGTTGAGCCGTTGCCGACGACAACGCGTGCTGTCTCCGGGAGAAAGAGAAGGACTAGGATGGTGACAACGCCCGCCGATATGACCAGGAACCAGAAGATGGACCGCCATCCCAAGAAGTCACTGAGAACACCCCCGAGAGTAGCACCGAGCGAGACTCCAGTCACGATTCCGAGAGAAACATATCCGACGTACGATCCACGCTCGGCCGGGCTCGCAATGTCCGAAATGACGGCATTGCCGAGGGCGATGGTGCCACTGCTGCCAGAGCTCTGGAGGCATCGAAGGACCATGAGAGCCGCAAACTGGTGCTGCAACGCTAGGCCCGTGTTGGCCGCAATATAAATGACGAAGCAAAGCATGTAGACTGGGCGTCGACCTATGTTGTCTGAGAGCGAGCCAGTGAAGGATGGGGCAAGGCCTTGGAAGAGCATATAGGCCGTGAGGGTTAGGTTCATGGCCGTTGTCGAGACACGGAACTCCTCAGAGAGAGTGTTGAGGGCGGGGAAGTAGATGTTGGCGCTGACGGGGGAGAAGAAGCTGGCGACAGATACCATAAGGACAATCCCGCGTTTCTCCCAGGCGTTGAACAGGCTGTAAGGGGGCTGGGCTGAAGACGGATCCGATCCAGCCAGGACCGGCTCTCCGATATTTCGGCCAGCGTTCTTCTCTCCTCCGGCAAAGGCATCTTCGTGTCCTCCATCCGGTTCTCTACTCATCATCGCGCTTTCGCGGTTATTTTTGTCTTCCTTGGCCGCTATTGGGCGGTTGTCGCGGTTGTCGGGAGAGCCGAGGTTAGCTCCGTCACCCGTTTATCCCAAGACACCAGACAAGCACAAGACTTGGACCAATAATGTAATAGCAGTTTTGAAATAAAAGATCGATGTTGATGTCCGGCAGTAATAACTAACAAGTGGTTATTTTAGTGCCAAATGGGACAAAACTCGCCCGTATTCGCGGCTTCTTGAACATTAGGTAGCGTGAGGGGAGTTGCTGTTAACGTTACCCGCAACAACATCAAGGTGTTATTCCCGCACGAATATGTAGGCACAGACAAACCCAGTCTCGCTCCGCTGTGCGGTTGGCCCATGGCCCCGGCCACTGGGGGTTGAGACCTCCACCAGGCCGTGTGAGCCCAGGTGGCTCACTGATCTAGGTAGAACGACATGCCCAAAGCTACGGGACGCATTTGAAAGCGAGCTGCATATTAATCGTACGGACAGGATTTGCGGTGCTGTATCCGTGTTATGTAGGAATTCCTTGAGTCAGAAATGTCGAGATTCCCCGGCGTCTTGAGAGAGGGGGAGCTGAGGGGAAACAGAAAAGAGTGTGGCACACAAGTTGACTCGGACTTGCGTGTAATTCCTGAAATTTCTGAAACTAGAAGAATGAAGGGCGAGTTTCTCGCTTATCCAAGAAAGGGGAGAGTACCTAGATATGACTCGATCCCAGCACACACAAGTTAGGTACAAGTAGGTACCCAAAGCCCGCTGCATCCCCAAGGCGCCTTGCTAAGTTGCTCAAGTCCAGGGAGAGCGACCAAACTCTCCTGGCATCGCCATCACCTCCCCAGCCGCTGCCTGGAGAGCTGGACCGCAACATCGGCAGTTCCGCCATCGATAAAGTCGTTCATCATGACAACCAGCTGGTCAAGCTCGCACGTCCGCAGGACATTGTCCCGGCACCACGGCAGTATTTTGGAGTCGCACACACCCTTTGTGGCCAACAGCACGCTCGTCGTGACGCTCGCCTCAAGCACCGAGTACACAACGGCCTTCGGGATGTTGGACGCCGTCGCCTGGCATTGAATGTTTACAAACGCCTTGCCGCGCTGATTGTCGGCCGTCAGCATCCTCGGCAACGCCTCGACGATGCTATCGCCGTTGAGCGTCGCATTGCCCTCGTCCGTGTACGTCGACAGCGAGTCGACGCTGTCCAGCATGATCAACCGCTTCCGGTCCCGCCGGAGCTGGCCGATGCTCGAGCGTTTCATGTCGTCCAGGTTGCCCGCCACAATCTCCCCGTTGGCTTGCCGCAGCGCCTCGTCGAGGTACTGCCGCTTCTCGTCGTCAGACGGCCTGGCACACGCCTCGGGCACGCCGTCCCAACGCAGCTGCACCACAACGATCTCGGCCGGGTGCGCTCGCAAGAATCCCACGATGTCCCGCAGAAAAGCGTCGTACGCCATGCCCGGAATCGCGCTGTGCTGGAAGTACAGCCGGTCGGGCAGCGCCCCCGTGGGGATGAGCGAGCGGTGCAGGTGCGCTGGCCGGAACTCAAAGTAGCGTGTGCCAACTTGAAGCATACTGTCTAGACTGTCCTTTTGCGTGATGGCCAGGCTGAAGACAATGTTGGGCGCGATGAGCGCGATGGCGTCGTGCGAGACCTTGTCCGCGAGCTGCGTGAGGATGCGGTTGTCGTTGAGGAGGGTGCCAACCACGGCACCGCCCACTTTTTGAAACACGGCGTTGCAGCTGTCCATGCTGTTCATGCCTCCGTCGTGCGCCGCGGGCAGGACGAGTCGCGAAAACGGCCGGTTCTCCAGGTCTGACCCGGGAGGCGCCACGCTGCCGATCCAGTTGGCGTAGCTCGGCGTTACCGTGACGTAGCACTGGTGCCGGGATGGTAGGAGATTGTGCCCTTCGCCAGCCTCGTAAAGACCGTACGAGATGCACTGGTCGTCATGGAAAACTATACCACCACAGCATCAGCTCTAACCTTTTTGATCCAGGTCTTTTGAGAGTAGTTCGGGGGCGGGGGTGCGCCCCAAGAGCTCCCGAGACAGTTGAAAGGGGACATAAACAGCTTGAGTTTGACGTACTCGTGTGGGTGTTGGCGATGGACTCCATGGTGCCGCCGCTGGCGTTCCCGGTAATGGCGTTGACATCGATCCATTGCTCCGTGATTTGGTTGCCGTGGAGGAACACCTTGAAGGTGAACCGGCCCCGCTTGTCGAAGAAGCTTTTGATGGCAAACGCCTCGACCTCTAACGCTGTGTTAGAGAACTATCCTACAATGTCAGCCAAGAATTTCTTGTTTGGGGAGTGACGGGAGTGGTTGGGGAGCAAGATTGCTCCGAAAGGAGATTTAAACAGCTCGAATTTGACGTACGCGGTTCAGATCGCTGATCGTGACGGTCTGTCCGGGCACCGACAGCTCAATCGTGCACCCGGGCACCGAGATGTAGGTGTAGGCATTGACTCCTTTGCTGGGCATATTCACGGTCCTCCCAAGGGGGTCTGGTCAACGACGAGATGGTGACTGGCGGGGTTGGGTTTCCATGAGTTTGGGGGTGGCAGGGGCCTTAAGACCGCCGCCACGATGCGACAGAACCCGAGACTATCGAGTTCGGCGTCTGCCCGGCGCCAAATCCAGCCGCAGCGCGGGATTTGCGATGTCGCCAATCACCGGGTCTCATTGTTGTGGGTGTGGGGAGCTCTCAGCCCCAGCCAGGGCCGGAGGCTGCAAGCCAAGCATCCTTCAACGTGGCAGCGGGATGCTCAGTCCCATGGAGACGACAGCTCCCAGCCCTCATCCTCTCAAGCTGGAGTTTGTGGTTGTCCCTTGAAGGTTGTCGCCAAAGTCTTGCCGGCTGGGCCGTGGATTGACTCGTGGCTGTGGAGCTACCGTGTCTCAGGAGAGACTCAGGGGTAACTCCATTCCCCCCACTGTGAGTGGGTGCTAGGCGACGAGACTCCTGTGGTAGTTGGCAATTTCTGGAACTGGATTTTGCAGATTTCAGACAGATACTAAGTATACCTCTCCTTGAATTTCTTGTAACCATTGGGGTCCCACTACGCTCAGTGCGCTGTATGAGACCCTCTGAACCGTCCCGCCTCTCGAAGTGTACCTCCGTCTCGACCCCTGGTCACCTCGACATTCGAGCCAAGGGCCAAGGCCTTCCTTGTCATCATAAGAGATGAGTGAGAGATCACAAGGACCGCGCATGTGTTGTTGAGCGGCAGGAAATCATGACTGATGGAACGATGCGGCGAAGGAACCAGCCCCCAGCTACCCATTTGGGACAAGTTACCCTCGCATGGGGAAACCTCGCCGCGATCGTGCTGCAGAATCCGCGTGATGTCGACTCTAGTTGTGCAGGCCATCTCTGCCATAAGTAGAGACATCTAGTCCCGCTTCTTGCAGAGCATTGTAGCATTTTACTTTCCACTTCCTGAGTCTCTTATGTGCTTAGGACAAAACTGTAGTGTTTTCCAAACCCCCAAGGTTTCTTTTTTCCATATCACAAAATCACATCCTCGAAGCCCTTACAGTCTAGGTGCCGAGGCGGACTCAGGACCTCTCTCGTTCAGTGCTTCGCACTGCGCCGTGATGTCTGGCGACAGAGCGTATTGGAAGGTAAGCGCCCGGATACTGGCCGCGTAGTGCGCAGAGGGTTTTGCAGCCTGCCAGCTTCATGCCTTCGTACCCAACTAAGGCCCGAACTAATAAGTTTTGCAGCTCCTTGCGCCTCACTTGGTAGCTGTCGATCCTCGACATGTTGACTGCCTTGTCAACTCACCCGAACCCCAGAACCGTCCGAGGGACACAGCACCGCCGCTACCAATCTATCCCGGGCTAGCGGCAAGTGAAGATCGTTTCAAAGGTCCTGGTCATCAGTACCCTGCTCTGCACTATTCCGAAGTTCATTCGAGGGAAACTGGTGACCGTTGTCCAAACACAAGCACGCGGGGGAAGACCGGCTTTGCCTGGCAGCCCGGCCACACCAGTAAGAAGCTCGTTGAGTCTGATAATTGCCGACAAGGCGACCATCCAAGGAGCTCCCGGCCTTCGGCCGCAGCCAGACGGTGGTTGACTCGGATCAACGCCATTCAGCGGTTGGAGTCGCCCGTCAGCACCAGGATTACTAGACAGGGCTATCACATCGGCGGGAGCAACGGCGGTAGACTGGAACCGGGGGATGGACGCGGTGTCAAACGTCGACGGCGGCTCGAGCAAAATGACGAGTTGGTTCACCGCGGGCTTGTGCGTGGATTTCAGGTTCTCTGGCATCAAGGAAAATGACGGATGGAACGGAGTCAACTTCTTGAGCTGTTGGTATTGTGGCTGATTCCGACCATTAACATTTGGCGCGAAAGCAGCCTGAGCTTTGTTGGGTGTGGGTAGACATCTAACACTAGGGCAGGTGAATCTCAATCTGGGTGTCATGGACAACGGGTTATTGCTGACAATGACGAAACCATGGAGTTAGAACACCCAAAGGGCTTTCTTATCAGTGATGGGCCTTTGCTGTATGCGTTGATCTATGCTTTTCGTATCCTCCATGAAGACGAAAAGTAGCCCCTGGAACTAGTCGTTGCTTGCTCTACGAATCCAATACCATGTATGGGTGCTTGAACGCTTGTGCGGTGAGTGGTGAGACGTAGAAACGTCGAGGAACCCGAAATGGTGCGAGTATAGTAGCTGCCAGGTGATCCGTGTGAATGAGCGGGACCCATAACCATTTGGAATTGCCGTGGTCGATAAGAAGGCCCGAGATGTTGTGGTTCGTCGACGGCCAATTTAGATTGATCTGTATACCCCGCCTGGGAGTGTCACTGAACAGAGGCAACCGATAGGCGAACAATGGAATGATAACCGTCGGCGTCATGTCACGACCGTCTCGGGGGACGCCAGTCAGGGGTGAAGCCAGTGGTGGAACAACAAGACCGAACGCGACGCAACAATGGTAAAAGGGAGAATGAAGATTAAGTATGTACTTTGGGACTAATCCGGCAACGGCATCCATATTGACAGAGCCTGATCCGGGGACAGCCCAACCGTACCTCGTCCCAGAAAAACCGTGTGGATATCGAAGCAACCCAAATGACGCACGCAAAAGCAGGACAAAAAAGCAAAGACATCAACCCCCTATCAGGCGCCATTATATTTTCGCCGTGACACCATCAGTCGTAGAGAAGGTGAAAAACACGCGCCGTCACCTAACCAGAGAAGCCAACCTTGACGTCAATAACCGTCTTCCCGGCCACAATGTTGAGTCCAATGCCGTCAAGCGCCTCCATGCCCTTGGTGTAAGCGTTGGTACCCTGGCCACCAGGGAGGATCGTCGAGTCGACGCCGGCGTGAGACATGCGGCAGCCTGGAACGTCCATGCTGTATGCCTGGGCGACGAGCGAAGAGCAATCGGCACCAGACCAGCCCTGGTTGCTCGTATTTCCGAAGTCGAACTCAGCCCAGACACCAGCGTACTGGCCGTATGTGGTGGTCGGGACCGCGTTCGGGGCAAAGGCGCAGACGCCCTGGGTATTGCTGTCGGCCACCACGGTCTTGGTCTCGCCAGGCTGGAGGGTGAAGATGAGCTGCTGCTGGCCAGCGACCTTAAACATGCCCGTGAGCTGGCCGTCGGCACCCATCTTGTTGGCGCAGATCACCTGGTATGGCGTGGAGGCGACGTTGGTGTACGTCTGGACGTACTGGTACTGGTCGGCGATGTCGTTGGGGACCTGCATCAGGTTCGAGTTCCATGTGCAGCCATTTTTGGTGCCTGTGTTGCCCGTGTACATGATCTGATCGTATGTCACGCGCTTCGCCTTGCTGATCGGAGCCGAGGTGCCTCCGCAGAAGGCGATGAAGGCGTTAGACTGGCTGGACTGGGTGCCCGCCGAGAGCGTAGAGGCCGCTGGCGCAGCCGACGAGGTCGGCGTCGGGGACGGAGACGGGGTGGGCTTGGGAATTGTCTTGCTGTGGACGTTCTTGACGTGCACCGGGTCCCCAGCACGCTTCGCATGGGCGCTGCGGTGGAGATGGACGTGTCCGGAGGGGTGGGCGGCGGCACCGAGCACGCCGGCGAGCATCAAAAAGTGGGTGATCTGCATGGCGAATGTCGTCGGAATTCAACTCTCGATCCTCGATATTCGTGTCCTCTTCCTGTCCCGTCCCAACTGTGTGGGTTCCGTCGTCAACGTCGGTCGGGCTGTCTGAAGGTCAAGCACCAGGCCGCCCGCTGAGTCGCAACGGTGAATTCTTGTGTGTCGCAAGTGCTGTGGGAGTGGTGTGATGGTTGCGATCGATTCTTGCGATCGCGTTGAACAGAGGGAGGGCAGTCTCACGGGCGCGCTTGTTAAAGGAGTGAACTGAGATGCGAGATCTCGAAAAGAGCGGATGCGGGAGCGAGATGCGTCGTTTGCTGCAAGTTGCAAGAAGACGAAACGGGCCAGCCAGTGACTTGCGGGGGGGATGGAGATTGAAAAGCTGCTGCCAGGCAAGGGCACAGGCACTGGCACAGACAGGCAAGGGGCGGTAAAATGAGCCGAGAGTTTGTTCCTTCATGACCCTGGTCAACCACCCTGCTAGCCCGTGTTCCTGGATGGCCAGAACGGTGATCCAAGGGCCGCGTGTTCTGACTGGCCGGGAAGACCCACACCCACCCCAGCTCATGCAGGTCCTTGCCCATTGCGATTGGCTGCCGGCCCACCGTCGCCCGGGGCCACGCTTTCTGCCAACGGGCTGCTGCCAACGGACGCGGGCTGGCCTGCGTCTCAACGTGTTTTCTGCTGCGTTGGTGCCACTGGGCCCGGCGGGTTTTATCCACCCCAATCCATAACGTTTCTTCTGCCAACACCCGCCATTTGGCATTTCACACGGCCAGCAGTGGATTGTGGATCGTGTACAAGTACAGCGTACGAAGTGCGTCGTCAGGCAACGCAATGTGTCGGGATGTGGGACGCGTCGTCGGAGGGGAGGGCAGGCAGATTTGCTTCGGCCACCTTCCCCTGTTGGGCGCGCGCGTCGGGTGGAAATGAATTGGCCCTGACGGGCGCTAACATGTTTTCTGCCGTTCTCCGGCCAAGACTGTTAAAAGCTCCTTGGCTTCATAAAGTCGTTTGATTGCAGAGTTGTTGGCGCGACCTGGCTTGGAGACGGACCCAATGCCGAGTCGGCACTGGGTCCGTCCCAGGCCACCTCTTGGCCAGTTCTTTTGTTTCAGCAGACGCGCTGAAAGGGACCCAGGCCGCGTTTCGTCAATGATCGAATGGCCCTGAGTGACTTGACCAACTTTCCAGCCATCTGGCCGCAGGTTTCTGGCGCGACGGTGGATTTCCGGTAGCGACTGCTGATCTTTTTTCGTCTCGTTTTTCTGCGGGCCGCTTCCGTGCCTCAGATGGGTGGCTCAGAGGATCTGACGAGACTGCCCCCAAACATCCAACCCCAGGGTCAGGAGAGGAGCCAGGGCGCTTCGAGCTTCCCGAAGCCACTCCTTTGGTATTCTGTGCACTCCAATCCTTGAATACTCGCTAGCTCGTGACCTGGCGACTGGGGTCCGAGCCAAAATCTTGAACTCAACGACAAAACAGCAGATATTGAGTAAAAAAGAAGAGAGAGGATGATTGATAGCATCTCCCCGAGTACTTCGAGATATTCTATGTTCTCAGTATCGCCTACTGGGCTGTCAAAAGAGACAGAAGTTTCGAATTTCTCACCAGGGCGCTGGTAAGGTACTAGGGCCCTGTCAAAGTGTTGCGCTAAGAGGTACACAATATCAAGTCATTGAATTGCCTCTGTGATGAGCGGGTGCACAATGAGCCTGCGGTTTCGACATGTTCCTTGCAAGCCGATGTGTGAGTGATTGCGAGCTGCTTCCATGCAAGGAGACGAAGCCTTCCATCCTTTCTTGGTTCAGGTCTCGGCCCCACAGCCCTGAGACAGACCAGCGCACGCAGCTGTGTGGCCCAAGCTCCGTGCCCCACCATATCTTTTTTTGATTCTAAATTTGGCGAGCGCAAGCAACTTCGTTGTTGAGAACGAGACCAGTGCCGAACACTCGGCTGAATCGAATCCATTGTCTTCGGCGCTGGCGACTTTGGAAACAACCCCCCGACCTCAGCTTGATCTCGGACCAGGAAACAACCCCAACCACCGACCTCGCCAACCGGCCCCCGAGTTTGCAGCGCAGGACTGTTCGTGTGCTGTCACCTGAAGGTCAAGTCAGCAGCGGAGCATTGTCCGAACCAACGGCGCCGGATACGATCACGCCGTTATATTGACTTTCCACAATGCCGCTCGATACATCAACGTACAGCCTTGCGCTGCTCCGCGTCGACGGGCGGAGGTGGAACGAGCTGCGGCGCGTTCACGCCCAGATCCGCACGCAGGCCGCAGCCGACGGCTCCAGCTACCTCGAAATGGGCCACACCAAGGTCATGTGCGTGGTCACCGGCCCTAGCGAGCCCGGTCCGCGCCGAGGTGGTGCTGGGGGTGGTGGTGGCGCAGGAGGCGGCGGCGCCGGCGGCGCCGGAGGGAAAGCAGAGGTTGCCGTAAGCATTGTCATTGCAGGATTCAGCTCCGTGGATCGCAAACGGTACGGGAGAGGCGACAAGTAAGTTTAACCTGCTCCCGTCACTCTCGATACGTGATGCCGGGGTGGCAGCTAACCGTGGCCCGTGGCCCCGAAATAGACGAACCCTTGAGATGCAGTCAACAGTCGCAAACGCCCTCGCCGCAAGCCTCCACACGCATCTCTTTCCCCACAGTCAGATCAGCATCTCCCTTCACGTACTCTCCCAGGACGGCTCGCTGCTCGCGGCGCTGATCAACGCGGCCACCCTGGCGTGTGTCGACGCCGGTATCCCCATGACCGACTATGTTGCCGCGTGCACAGCCGGGTCGACGTCAACATATGCGGCAAATGACGAGGGTGCTGACCCGTTGCTGGACCTTAACCACCAGGAAGAGCAGGAACTGCCGGGCTTGACGGTGGCGACGCTGGGCGAGAGCGATCGCGTTGCGGTGCTGGTGTGCGAGAGCAGGGTTCAAGTCAGCCGGCTGGAGGGCATGCTGGCAGTCGGGGTTGACGGATGCAAGCAAGTCAGGGAAATCTTGGACCGGGTGGTTCGGGATAAGGGCCGCCGGATGATACAAGAAGGGACGGTGGAGAAGGGCCCGGGGCTCGATGACATGGACGTGGACTAATAATGCCAGTTCTGCCTTGTTGAGATTTGGGTTACAAACCATGTGCCTACCGCGGCGATCCGCACAGGTAAGGAACACCCGTGCCGTCTCCGTTGCTACATACATAGTGTGCGTTCGTTGCCATGGTGGGAATAGTCACAAGTTCGCCCGATGAAGCCCCGCTAACAGGAGAAGCAGTACATACATAACAGAAGGCAATCGTGTGTTTGGGGGATCAAAGCTCGTCGTGCGCCGTTTCGGCCTCCGGCGTGGGGTCAGTGGTTTGGGTTGACGTGGATTCCGTGGACCCGCTCGCCGCGTCACCGCTGACCGCAGGGGTCACCAAAGTCGCCTCCTCGCTCTTACCGGCCTCGGTAGCATCGGGAGTCGCCTCCGACGACGCCTCGGGCGCGGCCGTTGACGTAGACTCCTCCACCGAGATGGCAACGATCCCCTCGGGTAGCTTCTTCTTCACGCCCTCACTTAGACGGATTGCGTCGATCCAGCTCTCGACGCCTTCGTGTCCAAAATCAGCAGCGTCGTAGTGCCTCCACCAGCCACGGCGGGCGTTGATAGCAATAATCTCGACATCGCCAGTGAGTTCGAGTGCCTTCAGCAGCGAAGCCGCGCCCTCGACGCTCTTGGGGACCTCGTAGAAGGGAAACAGGTGCCGCTTGCTTTGGGCGTGCTTGAAAGCCAGCTGGGAGAGGCTGGCCAGCGCCGTCTTGGCTGGCTCGGTGTCGCTCGAAGCGACAAAGGCGAGCACGCAGGTGTGTGACTTCTCAGTCAGGCACTCCTTGATGAGTTTCTCGGGCGAGTTGATGGCGGGAATCGGCAGCGCAGTCTCCACAATGACCGGGGCCTCCTGCGTCGCTGTCTTCGCCTCGAACTCAACCGTGGCCGACGACGTCTCGGAAGAAGCCGGCTTGGGCTTGGCGGAGGATTTGTCGGACGCCTTCGCGCTCTTCTTTGGCTTGTCCTTCTTGCCGCTGTCCTTGGCTGGCGAGCTGGTGTTCGGTTGCCCGGCCTGCGAGAGAAATTTAACCACGGCTTCCTTTTTCAGCTCGCCGTCATATATAACGGCAGGCGAATCACCGCCTGGGAGAAGCACCAGGGTAGGAAACTTCTCAACGCCAAAGGTCTCGACAGTCTTGGCCTCCTTGTTCCGCGCCTGGCCGATCTTGATCACACCTGCAAAGTCGATGGCGATGCTCTTCAGCAGTGCTGACGTGGTGCCCTTTTCCGTGAAAAGGATCGCCTTGGGCGTCTCGCTCTTGTCAGTCAGGAACGTATCCAGCGTCTTGTCCTCGACCTTGACGACATAGTTGTTGATCTGCTGGACAACGGCCTCGACAATGGCGCTCGCTGTCCGTTGGCCCTGGTAATCCTGGACCGTTGGCTTGCCGCCACCCTTCTTTGGCCGGACAATCTTCAGAGTGGGGAAGCCTTGGACGCCCATCGACCCGCAGAGGGGCTTGTTCGCCTCCTCGTCACAGTTGACGGCGGCAACATTGGCCAAGCCCTCAAGGTTTTTGGCTGCCTTCTCGTAGGCGGGCTTGAGATTCTTGCAGTGACCGCACCAGGGCGCGTAGAACTCGACGATCTGCAAACCACGACGTCAGCATGTCGGTTGGTGGGAGGCGGAGAAAGGACTGGGGCCGACTTACAGAAGTGTAGCTGCTCTTGGCGATGAGCTTGTCATAGTTTTTCGCATCAACTTGCAAGACGGGTGATTTCTTGCTGTAGATGTCCGCGTTTGCCCCTGGGAGAGCGGACAGCAGGGCCACTGCCACGGCGCAGAGGGTGGGGTGGTGCATGATGCGGGCTCTTACAGCAGCAGCAGCAGCGAGAGGAGGGTGCGTCGTCGTGGATTATGCAAGGGAATTTGATGGGACAGAATCACCGAAAGATGTGTTAATTCATCGGGTTGGAACGTGGACGCCGGTCAGGGCAAGGCACACTCGGGTATTTGATGGCCTCGTGGAAAGGAGAGAGGGGAGAGGAGATGATGGCGGCCTGGAAGAATTACAGGCTGGCTGGCCTCTTTCCATGTTCAGCAAAAGAACACCTAGCCATTTCCAATGCCGTCGAAGCTGCGAGATGCAGTGCCAAACAAGCACGCCCGGCCCGCCAGATGCCCAAAGCTCCTGGAGGGACCCTTGCAGCTGACAGGGTGGGACCATTCAAGGTGGGGCTCGGCGGGGGGTCAGCCTCGCAACCCGGGGACCAGGCAGTGACGACAACCCGGCCTCGACGAGTTCAAGCTCCGAGACGCAAACTCCCAGGCAACAGAGTTACCAAGAGGTGGCGTCCCTGCTTCCCACCGTCTTCTTACTGCTTTGTTGCTCGCAGCAGCAGGCTCTCTTGACCTTCCAACACGACCCTCTTGAACAACCCGTCCGTCGTGAATCGCGATGGCAGACACGGTCCCCGCAGCCCTGAGGCTGGCCGATGTGAACATCTGGAAATGCGCCACCAAGGCTGCGCAGCTCCAAACAGTGAAGCCCATCATGGCGTATTGGTGTAGGTTATGCGCAACTCAAGTGCCCTGATATCTTGCTGTGTTCTAACGCCCAGTCGTCCGCAGGCGAATACTGGACTGTCAACCAGATCTTGGCGAAACAACTACACACGACCGACGAGGGCATCCTGAACTACACGACCAATCTGGTGGATAAGATGGAACGGGTTCGAATGCCCTGGGAGCAACATTTCATGCCTCGAGGCTAACCGAGCGATGCGCAGACCAAGACAGAATACGCGAGCGAAGAGGCCGTCACAGATGACGTAGCTGGGCAGGCCTACGTTGAGCAGTTTGCGCAAGAGACACTAGACCGGGCAGAACGGGTGGTGAAGGCAAACCGTGTGACACAGTACGCCTGGAGACTCTTCGGTGCTGGCTCGTGCTGACAGTGCGGCAGACAAACAGCGACAACATTCGACGCAGCCGCAACCTTCTTCCACGTCGCGAACATCTGGGGCCCAGTGGATCAGGAAACGCAACAGAAAATCAAGTATGCAAAATGGAATGCGGCGCGGATTGTCAAGGCGATCAAGGAGGGCATAGACCCCAACGAGTCGAACCCGAAACACGAGGAGGCCCCCGCGCCAGAACTCGACCCCACCGATCCCGCGGTTCAGAACCTCATCGGCGGTCCGAGACCGGCAACGGTAGAGGATGCTTCTGATGCAGACCTGCCCCGGGACGCCGCGGGCGTGTCACTGCCGCACAGCCCTGTCTCAGCTGGCCCCTCGCCACTGTCTGAAACGGGGCTCCAGCTTCCCGGAGTGCCTACCGATCTAAGTCCACCAGCGGATACCGGGTACTTTGGGCCAGAGGTCACGAATCCGCCGCCTTCACAACATCCAAGCCATTTCCAATCCCCGCCCGATCTCCCAGCCCCGCCAACTGGGTGGACACCTTCACAACCGAGCCCAGCGGCGAGCCCTCCACCGTCGGTCTGGGCACAGCCTCCCGCGAACCCATCCCCCGGCGGTTTCTATCACCAACCTGCGGCTCCGACGGCAACACCGCCACCGTTTGTCCCAAGTTCTCGGTCCACTGCGGCCACAGCGCCCCCCTCCGTCAATCAGCCTCCCTCGGTTGACCCGCGGGCTGGGTATGCGCCAGGTCGGTCTAGTGGCTTCGCGACGGACGAGGCGGCGGTAGCCGGTGCGCAAAAGCATGCCAAATGGGCTATCTCGGCGCTCAATTTTGAGGACGTGCCCACCGCGGTTAAAGAGTTACGAAAGGCGTTGGAGTCTCTCGGTGCGGCCTAGGGAGTACTCATGGAGCGACGTAATGATGATCATGTCCTGAGAGGCGAGCATGGGGTTGGGTGTTCTTGAATTTAGATATTGTCTCAGGAAGCGTGTTCCTGAAATTTATTTGTACACAATCGAAACAACTTTCGGCCTCCCCGTCCACCTCTGGGATGGAGAGTGAGACGCGAGTAGCAAGGCCTGCCACCCCATCCCAGTCTATCCGTCAGAGTAGCACGGTTTTGTCTTGCTGTGCGGTCCAACCAACAAAAATTGTCTTCTCCCGATGCTAACGACTCAGGGAGAGTTGGCACTGCAGTGAAGGGCCGATCCACCAGCTTTTTAGAACTTAGCTCTTCTCAGATGCTGTGAGTGACAGCTGGCGGACGCGAGTCTACACACCTCTGCCAGGTCTTCATCGGGGGGGTAGGTACCCAGCAGCCAGAGCAGGAGTGGATCTAGTCAACCTTGTCCTCGAAGAGTGATGAACTGGGAGGATAAAGAACACGCTCAGGGCTCAAAAGCTCAGAGCTTTAAAGCTGCCTCTCTTTCAAGCTTGATTCTGTTGGAGCTTTGCAGACAGACCATCAAGGTCGTTACCTTCGGGAGTCATAGCCAACAGCATGCTTGTCTGCCGTTTCCACTGTGTCCAGATCCGCATGAACCACCAAGTCCACAAAGTTGTAGCTTATGGAAGGTTTCGCAGGACAAGATGAAGGCAACAGTTATGCACGATATGAGGGACTTTGAAAGAGTCACTCCCAGCACCTGGACGTCCACATGCCAGATTCACCTTGCCAACACCGCCCAACTACAAAAGCCCCCCTGTCAGTTGGTTTGTTTGTTTCTTCGTAGTGCCAACCCACACAGCCTCAACAGAAGGACGCCGGCTGCTAACCTTCTTCAACTCCGACCTGCCCCTCTTCTTCACTTTCGCGATTTGTCAACTACCACGACAACCAAGCCTGCAACAACATATCTGCCACGATTCTACTCAAATCCGCCGCAAAATGGTACCCCTGCTGGTCTCCATGCCGGCGGTTGGGGCCATGATGCTCTCGTTTCTCGGCCGAGCCCTTGGCCATATGATCATGAATACGCCGGCACCGTACAACTTGGCTACTCCGCCGCTGCTGCAAGTCGACCCCATCAGCGGCAGTCACTTTCCGTTTCCTTGTCACAATCAATACGGTTTCACTTCTCGCACTTTGGTCGAGGCCGGCGGCGCGACGCTGGTTAACTTCACGGGCGGGGGCCAGCACGGAGGAGGGTCGTGCCAGTTCTCAGTCTCGTGGGACGAGCCCGTCTCTGGTGCCGACTGGAACAAGTCGGCCGTGTTCAAGACCATCTACAGCATCATCGGCGGCTGTCCGGCTGTGTTCACGAACGAGACGCTCAATCTGGCTCCGGCAGCCGTGGATCAGGACCGGCGCCAGGATAGCAAGCATTGCGGTAATGATACGGGAATCGACTGCATCCGCCAGTTTATGATTCCCGTTCCAAAATTGTGAGTCGTTGATTGACACATCCTGTCTTGACACTATGACCGACTGACTAACACAAACATACTGGACAGTCTGAAGAACGGCCCTGCTACCTTCGCTTGGACTTGGTTCAACAAGCTGGGCAACAAGGAGATGTACATGTGAGCTTTAGCCAACTTCACCCAGGAAGCGTTTTCTGTTCTTACAGTGCCGTGTTGCAGGAACTGTGCCCCTATCAACGTCACAGGTGGTACGGGTGACGAGCAGCAGATCAGAGACCTGCCCGACATCTTCGTTGCGAACTACCCCGACGATCCCCAGGTTCCCAACTGCATCACCGGCACGAGTGGCGACAAGGTGGTTGTCAATTTCCCGAACCCAGGAAGATATGGCCGTGTTCTTCAAGACCCGGTTGAGCCCGTCAACAAGCCGTCGGGCTACTGTACACAGATCCCACCCGCTCGGGCGATCCCAACTTTTGAGGACAATTCTCAGACCACGGGGTCAGTCGGCAACGGCAACACCACCAAGTCGGCCGTGTGCTCGACGAGTACAGCAGCATCTTCCCAAGCTGCCCCTTCCAAGTCCGTTTCCTTAACCATCACCCTGATTAGCACCGCCACGTCGTCGTCGGAGAGCACCACGACCACGACCACGCCAACGGCCCTAACCACCACCAGCATCCCAATCACCTCGACCCAGACCAACAACACCATGCCCCTCCTGAGCAGTTCCAAATTACCCCCCTGCGTCATCCTCCCAACTGGCAACGTGACAACCGAGTCGACGTCGGTAGATCTCTCCCCTCCTACTCCCATGGGTCCGCGCCCCACGGTCAACAAGCCCAACGATCAAGCCGTCCCCTGCGCCACACACGGCGAGCTCATTTGTCTTGGCGACATCATGTTTGGCCTGTGCAACTGGGGCTGGGTCATCCCGCAGCCGGTGGCTGCTGGCACTGAGTGCAAGGAGGGGCATATTGTCATGAGGAATGCTACTCTG
>OUNM010893604.1_pt1 | contig 32566 bp, 23 predicted proteins | sample 1769961 | NCBI WGS metagenome assembly OUNM01 (sample SAMEA3914820, study PRJEB12502) | metagenome | biome: forest; material: soil | place: USA | collected 2012-03-12 | depth 0.3 m | reverse complement strand
TCTGCGCATTGGCGCCCCACCAAGGACGAGTTTGCACGCCTTTTCCGGCGAAAGCCCGAATGAAGGATCCATTCACGTCCAATAGAAGAGAGGAAGAATGACGCCCGTGAGATGTCCGAGCGCAGGTCGTAGTTGGCTATGTGCGAAAATGGTGTTCCACCATTTTCCTACCGTAGTCCGGACCCTGACGTCGGGACATTCTCGAAGGAAACAGCGATCTCGAGCCGTCGCACTATGCACTGGGGAGGCGCTGGCAGGTCAGGTTTGGTGAAAATCCATTTCACCCGCCTGGCCGACCCAGCGGCTCACTCCCTGGATCAGTCTACACACACACACTTCGCGACGGCTTTGGCTCCCCTGGCTTGTGTTCCCGATTCCGCAGTTTTTTGCGGGATTGGCCGGACGGTGAAATGGATTTTTACCGTCCGGACATCCCGCGAAAGCGGGACCGTGAACACAGGGTGGGAGAGAGCCGGCCCCGCACACACACATACACACACCCACTTCCCCTCCCGGGGAGCACCCTCAGTTCATCTGAGGTTCGTTCTTTGACAACTTGAAGAGGCAACACCCGTGAAAACGGGTTGGGTTGCCACAGTATAGAGGCGTTTTACAAGAAACGTCCCCTACTACGACTTGTCGGGCCTTACCATCCCACCAAACCAAGCCGTACTTTGGGGCGTGCTTTTAGGCCGCTGTCACAATCGACAGCGACTTAAAACCACGCTCCAAACCCGTGGGACGTTTGCTGCAAAGTCGCTCCTATACTTCCCATGCTTCGCATACTTCCTATCAGCGAGGCGCTCGTGCAACACGCCCGCGTGGAGAGCTGCCATGCCGCCAGATTTTTGGAGTGCGGGCGCTTGCTCCCGCTTTGTAAGCGTAAAGCGGGAGCAAGCGCCCGCACAAAAAAAAGCGGTCGACTTCCAGTCTGGAATTCGCTCCGGGACAAACGCTAACTCCCTCGCTAAAAGCACCGCGACCGCAATTCCCCAAACGCCGCCCCGAGCCGCTCGACGAGCCGCGTCGCGCAGAGCGATTCCTCGCTGTCCCCGCCGTGCGACAAACACAGCTCCGCCGCGCGGCCGCAGACCCACGACCCCACCCGCGCCGCATCGTAAAGCCCGAGCCCCTGCCCGGCCAGCGCCGCGCAGACTCCGGTGAGCGCATCGCCCATGCCTCCACTGGCCATGCCAGGATTGCCCGTCGTGTTATAGGAAAGCGGCCGCCCGCGCTCTCCGATCACAGTGCGCGCGCCCTTGAGCAGCAGCGTCACCGGCTGCGCTTCGGTAAAGCTCGCCACCGTTTCGTGTCGCGGACGATTGGCCGATTCCGGATCGAGCCGCGCCATTTCGCCGGGGTGCGGCGTGAGCAGCCGCGGGCCTTCGCAGGCCTCCAGCACGTCGAGCTTTTCCGCCAGATGATTCAGTCCATCCGCATCGACGACCATGGGCCGATCCCAGCGGCGGATCACTTCGAGAACCTCCTCGGCGCGACGATTGCCCAAGCCAGGCCCGAGCGCCAGGACATCGTTTCCGTACTCCAGCGCCTCCAGATACGAATCCACCGGCTTGACCATGACTTCGTGCGGCGCCGCCGTGGCCAACACGGGATAAATGTCCTCCGCCGAGTAGAGCGTGACCAGACCCGCGCCTGCACGCACGCAAGCCGATGCGGCGATCAAGGCCGCGCCCGCATACCCGCGAGATCCGGCAATGATGCCGATCCGCCCGTAGGCGCCCTTATGGGAATCGAACTCGCGCCGCCGCAGCAATGGCGCGAGCTCTTTGGGAATCGCGGTGCGCGGCGCGCTGCCCCGGCCTTCCTTTTTCTCGGCCGTCGCGCCAAATTCTGGCAACGGCAACACCGCCAGGCGGCCCACGTGATTGATCGCTTCATCCGCGATCAAGCCGGTTTTTGCGTAACCCACCGTAAGTGTGAAATCGGCCACCACCGTATCGGCCTCCGGCTTGCCCGTATCGCCATCGAGCCCGGTGGGGATATCGACGGCAAAAACCCGCGCATCCACCGCATGGCGCATGGAATTGATCGTGCGCGTGAAGCGCAGGATCGGCTCGCGCAATGGACCGGCAGAACCCGTGCCGAGCAGTCCATCCAACACGATGATCGGCCGCCCAGGACGGGGCGCAAGATCCTTGGGAAAATGCGGTTGGCAACGCCCGGCCTCCTGGTGCTTCTTCTTCACGAGATCGCTCCACTTCTCCTCCGGATACGCCGCCGCGAGATAGACCTCCCAACCGGCTTCGCCGAGATGCCGCGCGGCCACGAGCGCATCGCCGCCATTGTGGCCTTTGCCGAAGAAAACGACACAGGCCGCCGGCTGCGGGAAGAACTGGCGGACGGCCCGCGCCATGCGGCGGCCAGCTTGGTCCATCAGTGTCTCGGCGGAAATGCCGTCCGCAATCACGCGCTCTTCGAGCGATTTCATTTCCGAAACAGTTAGGATCATCTCTCCTATTCGTCCTATTGAGCCCTAGATGTAAACACCAAGCTTCATGAAGATCGCTTCCGTCTCGACGCCGCGCGAAACTACTGGGACGCGGCCGCGCCTCTGCCAGCCCAGTGCCTCGTAAAATCCCGCGTGGGAGACGGTTAGCAGCCCGAGTTGCGGAATGTGCCAGCGCCGCGCCTCCTCGGCAGCCTCCAGGCAGAGGCGCGTGCCGTAACCGCGCCCTCGCTGCGACGGAGCCACGAAGAGATTTGCCAGGCACAGTGCGGGCAGGCCACTCTCCGGGTCCGGCGTTTCGACGAGGCTAAAGGCGCCCACGACTTCGCCGGCGATGCCGCCGCCAAAGGTGCGCGGCAGCGTCGGCGCGCCGACGCCGTGCGGCAGGAATTGCTCCTGCAACTCGGCGACGGTCAGTCCCGCGTGTCGAAACCACTCTTCGTGCAGCCACCCGGCGACAACCGGGACCCAGGCCGGCTGGGTCCACAGTTCTCGCACTTCCATATCGGACTATTCGTTGAAGAAATGCTTCAAGTCTTCGAGGTACTGGGCCTTCATTCGCATCTCCGACTTCACTACGCGGCCGAGCTCGAAATTATTCTTGAAGAACTTCGTATCGAGTGGCGTCGGCTCCTCGTTGCCTGACAGCGTTTTCCAGTTTGCTTTCTGTTCTTTCGGCACTTCCTCCAGCCGCTTGTTCCATACCTTTTTCTTCTCGGCTTGGACGTTGAAGATCGGCTCAAACCGGTTGCAGAGTTCCACGAATTTCAGGTCGCCGCCGTTTTGGATGAATCCATCCTCGATCTTGGCAAGTTCCAGCAGTTCTCCCCTCAGCTTCACCGGGAGACTCAGGTCGGCCTTTGCATTCAACTGGGCGAGCAGAACGTCGCCGCCCGCTTTGTTATAGGTATCGAGCGCATTCGGTTCTTCTGTCCCTTTAGTCACGTGATCGATCGCCAGATCGATGTCAGTTTTGGCCAGCGCGGCCGGCCAGCCCAGATCGGTGAGGCGTTTCTGTCCACCCAGCTGGTTGAATTGCTGTGTCTTCTGTTTCAACAGCGCAGCCGCCTGCTTCCGCTGATCCTGCTGCGCGATGAGCCGGTCGATCTCCTGGTTGATCGCATTTTGATCCGGCGGATTGAACGGCGGGCTATTTGGCTGAGGATTCGACGGCCCGAGAGCAAACGTCATGAAATTGCTCAACTCACTCTGGTACAAGGCAGCCATATCCGCAGGGGTCAATCGCGGATTCGCCTGCGTGCCGCAGGCTCGCTTCAGGATCTGCGTCGACAGCTTCATCATGTCGAAGACTTCCGGCTTCACGCCGCCTTGGAAAGCTTGCTCCTGCTGTTCGTTTTGCTGACAGGTGTTCCGAAGATTATTAGACAACGCAGCCGGATCCAAGAGGTCGATTTGCTGCTGCAGCGCGAGACTGAAATCCTCTGTCGCCTGGGGCAATTGCATGAGGCCATTGCCATCGGTGAGCGGCTGATCCGGCGCAATCTCGACGGGAGCCATGCCATTGGCGCCCATCTGTAGCGCGTTGCGGCAGGGCAACAAATTGCCGCCATCGATCGGAATGAGCCGCACGGTATCATTCGGCGGCTGCCCCTCCTTGCGCATGAGCATATTCGCCGGACTGCGATCCAGATTGATCGTCATAAAATCAAATAGGGCAATTTTTTGCAGATCGTCCTTGTTGATTTTCTGTTTCCGCGCGGCGATTTCCTGCGGATCCGAGCAGAACTTGTCCTGATCTTCATCCGGCGTCGTGATATCCGGCGCGCCCAGGAATCTGTACACACTGCCGTCGTTCTTTGCGAACTCCTGTAAGGCGCCGGTGCGTTTCGTCGCCTTGCTCGATTTTCCGTTCCCGAGGACCGGGTTATCGAGCGTCACGAGCGCCGTCTTCGAAATGCCGCAGTCCAGGCCAAGAGCCGATAACTGGTCATTTAGCGAACTGGCCAACAATTCGCGCGGCGCGGCGCCGCCTTTTTCCCAACCAAACTGACTCTGGTCAGCCTCACCCTGGAGCGGCTTGAAGATGTAAGACATCTGGCCGTTTTGATTTTTGAGGAAGAACGAATCGGAGGCGCCTGAGTCTGTTCCCTTCGGCGGGTTGCACGAGCCCAGCTCGACGCAGAGCTGTCCTTTGGCCTGGAATTTCTCCTTGCGCAGCGTATCCGGCGGGTTGCCGATCAACTGATCGATTTTGTCGGCTTCGACCTTGCGCGCTTCCGTCACGAGCTTCTTCGCCACGAATTCGACTTCGGCGGGAATCTCCGGAAGCGTGACAAGGTTCTCCAGGGCCATCATCGACATGCGATCGACTGATGCTCCGCCCTGCTTGCTCGTATCGAGCTGCTTTTGAAATTCATCGATCAGATTCTTTGCGTTCAACATGGCATCCCTACGCGCGTTTTCCGCAGTCGTAATATCGTTCAAGATCTGCTGGGCTGCGGCGAACCCCTTGCCGTGAGAAGTCGTAGCGTTCTTGGGCTGGTCCGATTTGTATTTGTCCCGGAAGTGATCGACCACGCTCTGGGCCGCTATCTTCAACGCATCACGTTTCACCGACGTCGTGCTAAGGCGCGACCCGTCCTTCTTCGCCTCGACCTCGTACTCCCGCAGCAACTTCATCATATCCACGAAACGAGAGCTGTCTTTCAGGTTCTTTTCCTCATTCGCCAACGTGTCTGACCGCCCTTTGAGGGCGGATATGGAGCTGTCGCCGAATCTGCCGCGCATCTGGCCCACAGTTTCGGCAAAGCGCCGGCCCGTCGGCGTGACACCCTGCGGATTCAGGAACGCGGTCGAATCTTTTACCTGTTGTCGCGGACCGGCCAGCGGATCCACCGGTTGGTTCTGAACCGGCGGCTGGTTGTTGCCTTGCTGATTTCCTTGATTCACCTGCTGGTTTCTCTGCCGCGTGTTCTGCATTCTCACCATGCGACGCTGCAGCACGTCCTTTTTGAAATTGATCTTCGCCCATTTCTGGATCGTCTCGACCTCAATGGGGTCAAGTTTATCTTCTTCGCTCGAAATAGTGTCTTCCATGGAAAAAAGTCGGGGTTACGGAAATTAGGATTGCAGGTTGGCGACGATACGCGCGATGGCGGCGCCGAGCGTTGAGCGCAGTGTGAGTTGGGCGCCAAACGGATTTTCATCCGTCGCGGTGATGACAGGATCGGCGGCGATGCGCTTCTGGTAGTCGAGCACCACTTCGAGCGCCCGCTGGCCCATCTGCTCACGGTTGGCATCATTGGCTCCGTCGAAGTTCATGAGCGCGATGTTCAGCGCCGTGAGATAGCCCGACAAAGTCTGGCCCATCTGGTCGGCGATCTCGTTGAGACCTTCGTCGCCGTACTTGCGCATCGCCAGTTGGACCGCGGAGAGTTGCCCATCCACCTGCTCCTTGGCCGTATTCCAGATGGGCATGAGCGGCTCGCCTTTCGGCCGCGAGGTCTTCGGCGCCTCGCTCAGGCCGGCGGCAGCGAGCAGCTTCTGCAGGGCGTCCACGGCCTGGGTCGCGGCAAGAAAATTCCCGGCGGCGGCTTTCTCCCGCGCAAATTCGACGACTGCACGCATCTTCCCCGTGTCGCCGAGCTGTTCCTTGAGCGCCTTTTGCAGATTTGGCAGGATTGCCTTCAGCTTCTGCTCGTAGGCCGCGGAGGCGTTCGCCGTAGACTGCGGCGGAGGGGGCGGCGGCGGCGGTACATTGGATTGCGGCGGTGGTGGCGGCGGCGGTACGTTGGATTGCGGTGGTGGCGGCGGCGGCGGGGGTTGCGGCGCCGTGGAGCCGCCGAGCAAGGGGCGCAACTGGGTAAAGAAATTGATCGCGCCCTGGAAATTCCCGGCCTTTTCCTCCTTTGTCGCCTCACCCACCATTTTCAGGATCGCATCGCGGTTTGGCGGATTCGATTCCAGCGCCTTTTTAATATCCGGATAAAGCCCCGCCTTGAGCTGTTTCCACTGCGCCTCCAGATCCTCGCCTCCTCCTGTCTCTTCGCCTTCGTCTTCTTCCGATTGCAAGCCGTCCGTGGACCGCACCCGCACCTTGTATTTCTGGCCGGTCTCCGCCGCCAGCGCTTTCGCCAGCTTCTTCGCCAGGCCGCCCGGGACCTGATCCAGCACGAAAGTGTGCGCCGATTTTTCGAAAATGCATTGGCCTTTCAAGAAGGTCCCGCCGCTCGCTCCCGCGATCTCGGGCAGCAGTTTCTTGGCCCCGCCCACATTCTGCCCCACGATGACCGCCGCCCCGCCGCCGGCCACATATGCGGCAAATTTCAGCTGCGGTTTCATCTCCTCGCCTGGCTCCGGTGTGCCGGGCGCCCGCGATTTCACCTGCGCGAGCGCGCCGGTCATCTTCTTCTTGAGATCCTTTCGATACTCCTGCGTCTCCTCGCCTTCCTCTTCGTCATCCTCCTCTTCCTCGTTTTTGCCCGCGGTCTTTTTGAACAGTTCCAGGGCCTTTCGACTCTTGACCGATTCCTTCAGCACTTCATCCAGATATCCCGCGACCTCGGCCTCTTTCTTATGCTCCTTCTTGAGCGCCTCCGCGTGCTTATCGATTTCGTCCAGCGCCTTCGTGCGGCCTTCCACGTCCTTTTCCTCACATTTGCCCAATGCCGCCAGGGCTTTGCCCAGGCCGGGGTCTTTGATTTTCTGCTTCGTCACCAACGTCTTCCAGGGAAGTTCGGTGAGGTGTTTATCACTCATAGATTTGATCGATAGAGGTGGACCGCCGGCGACAGCGCGCCGCGCGGAGAGGTTTCACAATAGGACCCGCGCTTTTTTCGCCAAGCCGAAAAATTTCGCGAAATCGGCGCCGTACATTCACCCGCGCGGCAGGCTCCGGGGGCGATGCGGACAATCACCGGCCGGCCGGAACCGCGTTCGCCCCTCTGATTCCGGCCAACCCTTTGAGAGACAATGATTCTGTTGGCCGATGTGCCGTCGCTGGAAGAATCGCCGTCACCCCGCTCCGCGGAATACGGCTTATCCCAATACGGCCTGTCTCCCAACCTCAAACAAGATTGTTATAACGACCACTTCAACACATCGAACAGCCCCCTCATTGCCTGCAAGAATATCCCGATCGCTCACCCCAACAAGAGCTTCAGCTGCGGAGAAAAGAGCCTTGCTTTGGGCGGAGAGGTGAAATGAGGTAGCCGCAGAATGAAATACCATCGCTTCTGGCGCCGCCTGAGTCTGGGCCTTTGCCTGCTTCTCGGCGCTGGCGCTGCTCGCCTGGCCTACGCCGAGGGCGGCGAAGCGGTCGGCATCGACGAAATTCAACAGCTCTTTCAAAACCCACCCGACGATGCGCGCATGATGGTGCGCTGGTGGTGGTTTGGCCCTGCCGTGACCGAGGCCGAGATCGCGCGCGAATTGCACGCGATGAAGGCTGCCGGCATCGGCGGCGTAGAGATCCAGCCAGTCTATCCTCTCGTCCTCGACGACCCGTCGACCGGACTCGAGAACCTTCCATACCTTTCGGAGAAACATCTCGCCGCGCTTCACCACGCCAGTGAAGTGGCGAGCGAGCTGGGGCTGCGCGTCGACCTCACCCTCGGCAGCGGCTGGCCTTTTGGCGGGCCCGGCGTCCCCATCACGCAGGCGGCTGGCCGGCTCCGGGTCGAGCGCATCAAGTTCGACGCGGTCCAGTCGCAGACCACGATCCCTCGCATCGAGGAAGGAGAGAAGCTGCTTGCCGCCTTTGTTTCGCCCTCCCAAGGCGGCGCCCTCGATCCTGCCGCAACCCGCGAACTCACGGAGATCAAAGACGGCGCGGTCCAGATTCCCGCCGAATTCAATGCCGGCGGGGAAACACTCTTCTTCATTTCCAGCCGTACGAAACAAAAGGTGAAGCGCCCCTCGGTCGGAGCCGAGGGCTATGTTTTAAATCACTACGACCGCGAGGCGGTGGAGGCTTATCTGAAAAATGTTTGTGACCGCCTGATCGAGCCCTTCGGCGATCATCCGCCCTATGCGGTTTTCTGCGATAGCCTGGAATGTTATCTCTCTGACTGGACGCCGGATTTGCTGGAGGAATTTCAAAAGCGTCGCGGCTATGACCTGAAGCCCTATCTCCCCGCCCTCGTTGCCGACTTCGGCCCACACACTGGCGATATCCGTCACGACTGGGGACAGACGCTCACCGAGCTCTTCAACGAACGTTTCGCACAGCCCATGCGCGAATGGGCGGCCCGACATCACACGCGTTTTCGCATGCAGGCTTACGGCATCCCGCCGGCCAATCTCTCCACAAATCGCTTCAGCGATCTGCCCGAGGGCGAGACCTTTCAGTGGAAACGCCTGAGCCCCGCGCGTTGGGCGACTTCGGCGGGACACATTTACGATCGGCCTGTCATTTCGTCGGAGACCTGGACCTGGGTCCACTCGCCCGCCTTTCGCGCCACGCCGCTCGATCTGAAAGCCGAAGCGGATCTGCATTTTCTCCAGGGGATCAATCAACTCATCGGCCACGGCTGGCCCTACTCAGCGCCGCAGGCCGAATCTCCCGGCTGGCGTTTCTACGCGGCTGGAGCGCTCGACGACAAAAATCCCTGGTGGATCGTGATGCCGGATGTGACCCGGTATCTGCAACGGGTGAGCGCGCTGCTGCGCCAGGGCCGCCCCGCCAACGACATCGCCATCTATCTCCCGAATGACGACGCGTGGGCGCAATTCCACAACAAACAGGTGCACATGATCGAGATCCTGCGCGAACGCATCGGCGACGAGGTCGTGGCCAGCGTGCTGCAGGCAGGCGAAGACTTCGATTTTTTTGACGACGATGCCCTCCGTGAAACCGGCGCCGTGGAGGACGGCCTGCTCGCTCTCGGGCCGAGTAAATATCAGGCCGTCATCCTGCCAAACGTCGACCGTATGCCGCTCGCGACACTGCAAAAGCTTGCGGATTTTGCCGGCAGAGGCGGCATTGTCATCGCCACTCGTCGCCTGCCCGACCACCTTCCGGGCTTCACGGCGACCGATGCGCAAACTGAAGAACTGCGCACCGTCGTGCGCAACCTTTTCCAGACTCCAGGAGCCCCGGGATACGTCATCGCTAACGAAAAGGCCGATCTGGCTCCAAAGCTAAGATACCTGCTCCGCCAGGACGTGAATTTCACGGAAGGAAAACCCGATTTGGGCTTCGTCCATCGCCACACCGGCGACGCCGAGATCTATTTCATCGCCAATACCGCGCCCACTCGGCACGCAGTCCGAACCAGCTTCCGCGGCGCGGCCGGCGCCGCCGAATTCTGGGATCCCTACACCGGAGCCATCAGTCCCGCCGGCGCCACGGTGAACGATTCGCGCGGCGCCACGATCGCTCTCGATCTGGCGGCCTACGAATCTCGTGTCGTCGTCTTCGCCCATCGCCAACTCTCCACAGACGCGCCGGCAGAAGGCGAGCCAACCGAAGCACCCGTGCTCGATTTGTCCGGCGGTTGGCGCGTCGCTTTTGATCAAGGTCCTGCGACCCCCATGGAAACTCTGCGGTCCTGGACGGATGATGAATCGACGCGCCACTATTCCGGCCTCGCAATTTACGAAAAGGAATTCGAGATCTCCAAAGACGCACTCGATCCGAGCGCCACGCTGCAGCTCGACTTCGGAGCGGCAAAACCGATCCCCATCACTGCTCTCGCGAATGGCATGCGCGCCTGGCTCGATGCACCGGTGCGCGAGGCTGCGGTCGTCTATCTGAATGATCAACGCGTGGGCGCCATCTGGAGGCCTCCTTACCGGCTCGATGTCACCGCCTACGTGCAGCCCGGAGCCAACCGACTCCGGATCGTCGTCGGCAACACCGCGATCAACGCCCTCTCCGGCCATCCCCTGCCCGATTACCACCAGCTAAATCAAAAATACGGCGAGCGCTTCAAACCACAGGATATGGATAACCTCCAGCCATTGCCTTCCGGCCTGATCGGACCTGTTCAGCTTCTCCGCGTAAAATTAGTCCCCCAACTCCAAGTCGAATAGTTTCCCCTCATGCGTATCGCCAAGTCAGTCATCGTCCTTTTCACGTTCCTCGGGGTCACCGCATCCTATGGCCAGCAACAAACGGCCGATCCCTCGATCTCGCGCCCGTCAGTGGCTCCGCCCGCGAAAGATCGCTTTCATATCTATCTGCTGATGGGGCAATCGAATATGGTCGGCCGCGACACTCACAAACTCGACGGCCAGCCGGAGGATTCGCGAATTCTCGACTTGACCGGCGACGGACGCTGGGTCGTGGCCCACGATCCACTTCACGAGGATACTCATCTCAAGCCAGGCGTCGGACCGGGACTCTCTTTTGCCAGAGAGATCGTCAAAGCCAACCCGACGATCACCGTCGGTCTCGTGCCCTGCGCCGTCGGTGGCACGCCTTTGAAACGCTGGGTAAAAGGCGCCGATCTCTACGAAAAGGCCGTAAGCCGCGCCAGGCTGGCCAAGGAAGCCGGAGTGCTCAAGGGCGTGCTCTGGCACCAGGGAGAGGCCGAAACGAATAACAAAGACTCCGCTGAATCCTACCAGGCTCGCCTGGCTCAGATGTTCAAGGATCTGCGCGCCGACCTCGGCCAGCCAGATCTGCCCATCGTGGTCGGGCAGTTGGGTGAATTCCTGAGTAATTCACCGGAAAAATATCCCTTTCTGGATACCGTGCGCGACGCCATCAAGCAAATGCCCACCGCAGCGCCGCACGTCGGCTATGCGGATTCAGCCGGCTTGACCGACAAAGGCGATAAACTTCATTTCAACGCAGATTCCCAACGGGAATTTGGGGTTCGGTATGCTAAAGCGATGGCGCTTCTACGGAAGCCATAGTTTCATCACTAACATCTTCCGCAGCGACGCGCGTTGCCGCGCTTCGCCGGAACGGCAGCGGTTTGTCAAAACGCTCCGGCTTCGCCGGGCACATCCCGCAAATCCGCTCCACTTGCCGCTTAAAGAACCGGTGCAACTCTTCGTCGCTGCAGGATGCATCCAGCCCCTGGTACGCCAGGTACGGATCCCACTTCGGCGACAAATCCGGGAATTTTTCCTTCTGCAATTGCAGATAGGCGATGGTCGAGCACTTCCACAAGCGGCCGCGGAAAAGCTGGCGGCAGAATTTGCAGGCGCAATTTTTCCAGGCCGACACCTCGTCGTGGTCTTCAAAGGGCAGGACGTTGCGGCCGTGCCCCTGATAGCGCCGGGACCAGCGGCGATAGGCATGTTCGATCATGACCGGAATGCCGTAACGCGTCTTCCACTCCTCTATCGTCTCTCGCACTGGCGCAATCGCGGCCTGATATTCCTCGGACTCGTGATGAATGGTCCAGGTGATGTGGACCCGGTTCGCGGCCAGCGCCTCCGCCAGGCGCGGCTGCCGATGCAGCACAAGTCCATTGGTTGTCATGCAGAGCTGGGAGTCCGGCCAGTTGCGGCGGGCCACTTCGATCAGCTCGACCAACCGCGGATTGAGCGCCGGCTCGCCCCCGAGAAAGCGAAAGCTTCGGGGCAGGAGCCGGTCCTTCCAGAGCCCCATTTGCGCATCAGCCTCCTCCGGCGACAAAAACCCGGGGTGGCCGTGATTCGAAAAATGGCTGCAACCTTCGCAAGCCAGATTGCACGGATGCGCCGCATGCATTTCGAGGGAGGGAATCGAGAGCTTTTCCACGCCGGAAGTATGCCGAATCGCTTTGAGAATGTCGAGCCTATGGTGACTATCTCGTCACTGCTACCCGCCATCGGTCGATTTCTCGTTCGCCGGCGCAGCTCCGTTCTCATCACCAAAACAAGTTACACCCTTTCGATTGGCAAAACCTCACCGCCCGCAGGACTGATTCCTGGTGACCCAGTTGACAACTACCGCAGACTCCGAGAACCACTCGCGCGCTCCATCTCGCGCACGGGGCCTCGCGCAGGCCCATGCCGCGGCTTTTCTCGTCGGCTTTCCTGGCCTCTTCAGCAAATTGCTCGATCTCAGTCCAGGCATGCTCACCTTCTGCCGGACGACCATCGGCGCCATCGCCCTCCTGATCTTCGCCCTCGGCGCCCATACGAGCCTGCGCATCCAGAGCCGTCGAGAGATCTTGCGCCTGGCGCTCTCCGGCGCCGCCCTCGCCGCAAACTGGCTGGCCTTCTTCCAGGCCATCCAGGTTTCCACCGTCGCCGTTGGCCTGCTGGCCTTTTCCACCTTTCCGCTCTTCGTCACGTTTCTGGAACCGCTCTTCTTTGAAGAAAAGCTCCATTGGTTCGACCTCGCCACCGCCCTTGCCGTCATCGCCGGCCTGGCCTTCATTGCGCCCGTCTTCGACCTGAGCAATCGCCTCACGCAGGGGGTTCTCTGGGGAATGCTCTGCGCGCTGGCTTGCGCCGCGCTCTCCTTGCTCGGCCGTTCCAGTGTCCGCTCCGCTCCCGCCGTGACCGTTGCGTTCTACCAGCAAACCGCCGCCGCGATCTTTACCCTGCCCTTCGGCCTCGCCTTCCACGGGCGATTCACCTCGCGCGACACCTCCCTCATTCTGCTCCTCGGCGTCGTCCTCACCGCCCTGCCCCAGGCGCTCATGGTCGCCAGCCTGCGCCACATCCGCGCCCAGACCGCCAGCGTGATCATCGCCCTGGAGCCCGTCTACGGCATCGTCTTCGCCATCTTCCTCCTCCACGAAATCCCCTCGCTCCGCACCATTTTTGGCGGGTTGATCATTTGCGCCGCCGTCGCCTGGGCGTCCTACCGCCACGCCAATGCACACATTCGCAAACCGTCATCATGAAAACCCTCGATGAAATCAGGATCGCCATTGCCAACTTGCCAGTACATCAGCGACGGCGGCTCCTCGCAGAACTGCTCGAAACAGAGCCCAAGCCCGACTCAAGCGAGTTGGAAGCAGCCTTGGATCGAGGCATGTCCGATGTAAGCGAGGGTCGAGTGCGCCCAATCTCGGAAACGCCGACACTCATTCGCGAATGGCTTGGCAAATCCAGACCATCAAAATGTGAAATCGGGGCGACAGGATTCGAACCTGCGACCTCTTGGTCCCAAACCAAGCGCTCTACCAAGCTAAGCTACGCCCCGGAGTTTTCACGGCAGGGGCGCACTATGGCGCAGAATGAAATCGCCGCAAGGGGCAAATGCGTCGATTTTGATCCAGAGGCTGCCACCTGCACCTCCAGGAGCTGGCGTGAGGACGATCCAAAACCTCCCAGATCGCCAAAAGAGCGAAAAACAACGCCGCTGCGCCAATCCATATCGCCAATCCGAACTCGCCATGGTTATCGCCGATCTGAATTTTTCCTTGGGAGGCAATCTTGACGAGCCAAGATCCGCAGCGACCAAACAAGAAGCAGAACGGCCCGTCAGCGAACACCATCAAAGTTCCACCGCAAGTATGGCGATGAAATTTAATATATCGCCCTATTTCCCCCGCCACTCGCAGATAAAGCCAACCACCTTCGGTTCGTTTTCGAAAGCGTCGTTCCATTGGCCGTGCCAGATGGCCATGTAATTCTCTTTCGGCGCGCCGTTAGGCTGGCCTTTCTCCCAATCGGTGTAAGTGACCGGCGTGCCATCGATCCAGATCCAGACCGCTCTGAGTTTTTCATCCGTTGCTCCGATCCAGAGCGGAATTTTTCCGGCGAGATCCTTGACGTAAGCTTCCGTCGGCGCATCCGGGATCACTACAAGTTGGCCGCCCAGCGTGGCGCATTTCTCTTTGGCATGTCTCCAACCACCCTTCTCGAGGTACACACGGTACCATTTCCCATTGAACGGCTTGGCGTCGCTCGGAACTCCAACCGGAGGCTGCGGCGGTTTTGGGGCAGGCAATTGGGCCGATGAGGTAGCCGCCATCGCGGCAAGTGCCAACAAGAGGGTGAAGAGGCGCATATTCCGACCTGCTTGTAATCCAAATTGCGACCGACGCAAAATGAAATTCATCAACTTCTCAATGGTGAATCACGCCGGCGCCAACTTCACGAGGCGGACGCCTTTCTAAGTTAAACCCAAATTCAAACGCTGAGGCCTCATCACACGCCGGATCAGGCGAATGGCAAGATAAATCCCCATGAATTCGATACCCGCGATGAAGAATCCCTTTGCCACCCAATCCCAAAAACCGTCAGCCTCGAGAATCAAAATATCGCGGTGAAAGACAGCTTGCAGCACGCCATTCACACACTGCACGCCAATCATGATTGGCCACCCCAGAACATAGCCGCCAGCTGAGATAAGCCCGAGCCCTGGACCAATCAAATCATCGCAGAAATACGTCGCGACCCAACCCAGTACTTGAAGAGCAATAAAGAAAGTCAGGCGTCGCATTTGGATTTATTGAACTCGGATTTGTTTCGCTTTCGTCGATAAATGGCAACCGCCGTCACAGCCGCCAGCAACGCGCCAACGCCGAAAAACGCTTCCATGCGAAGCGGCAGATCACGCACGCTTTCGAAAACCATCGAAATGGCGGCAATGTGCAACACCCCAAAAATGAGGACTCCCAGATCTTTCGGATACCTATTCATTTCAGGTGATCTCATTCGTGGCGTCAGTTCGCATCCGACCCGCTTTTCTTCACGTCGAATTTCCGCCAAAACTCATACACCGTCTCGGTCGAACGCGAATACGAGAGCCGCTTCAGACTCGGGTGATTTCGGAGGAAGCCAATATCCTTGCAGTGCGCCGGGATGATCACTGTCTCCAGGCTTTCGAGCTGCATGAGCGGATGCAGGTCCACCACAAAGGTGCAGCCTTCGAGATTCAGCTCCCGCAGCGGGCAGTCGATGAGCGGCGTCAGATCACTCACGCCAGACCGGCTCAGATCCAGCCTTTGCACCGGCATGGAGGCCAGAGGACCAAGGTCCTTGATATCGCGGCAACCCGAGATGTTTAGCAACTCGAGTTTCAGGCCGCGCAGCGGATCGAGTTTCGTGACTTTGGTTCCCGAGAGGCGGAGGGTTTCCAGTGGCAGATCCTGCAGCGGAGTCAGATCGGTCACGGGCGCGCCGTCGAGGTTGAGATTCATCAGCGGCATTCCGATCAGCGGCGAAAGGTCGGTTACTTGGGTGTGCCCCAGAGACAGCATGGTCAGCGGCAGTCCCTTCAGCGGCGTGATTTCCCTGATGCCCGTATCATCCAGATGCAGCCCGCTCACCGGCGCCGCGCGCAGCATGCGTAGTTCGGGCATTCTTCTGTGGCTCATGTCGACATTGAAGGTGTTGTCTTCTTTCACCTCGATGGGGATGCCATGTTTTTCGAAAATGGCCTTCAAGTTATTAGCGGCGAGTCGGCGGTCGGGCTCGATTTCGTCGTAGACTCCCACCGCCTCACCCACCCGTTTTTGGCTCACCATCGCCGAATGCAGTTCACGTAGGATGGGCTGCGTCAGGTTCCCCTCGGCCCCCATCTCGGCGATAAGCTTTCTCGTGAGCGCGAGGTTTACCTGCGCCATCTTGTCTTTGGCATTGCGGCTCAGCGCCTCCTGGTAGGCCGACACGGCTTCATCGAAGCGCAGGAGCGATTGCAGGATGTTGCCCCGCAGCGTGTGATAGCTCGCCTGGTTGGGCACCTGTTCGATCGCGTAGTCGATTTTTTCCAGCGCCGCGTCGGGCTTCTGCTGCTCGACCAGTGACGCCGCCTCCGCCGCAAAGGTTGGCGCCGCGCCGCGCAATTCGTTGAGCGCGCGCGCCAGTTCGGCCGCGCCGGCCCGTTCATTGGCCTCGCTCGTGAGCGCCTTGTTCTTTTCCTGCGTGAGCTGAATGATGAAAGCGATGATGAGAATGTTAAAGAGCAGCGCGCAGATGAGCACGACGCCCATCTCGCGCTTGTGGCGCGCGCCAAAGAGCAGCGCCTGCCGCCACAGACCCGCTCGCTCGGCCTTCGGCGCGAAGCCGCTCTCGTAGGCATTGAGGTCGACCTGCATCTCTTCGACCGTCTGATAACGATCCGCCACATCCGTCTGCAAAGCTTTCATGGCCACGGCGGAAAGGCCTTCCGGAATTCGGTGACCTGGGCAATGCAACAGGGAATTCTCCAATGGATTTGCGGGCTCTTCGTCCGGCTTGGCCGCCCGATTCAGTAAGACCGGTGGATCGATTTTCCCGGCGATAATCTTCTCCAGGATTTCCTGCAGCGATTCTCCGTCGATGGGTGCGCGCAGCGTCAAGATGGCGTAAAGAATTCCCCCCAGCACGTAGATATCTGAACGCCGGTCAATGGTGTCCAATTCTCCGCGGGCTTGCTCCGGCGACACATACGGCGGCGTGCCGATCACGACGCCATTCAAGGTCTCAAAACCCCGAAGCGGGTCTTTCGGGCGTGGCAGGGGCGGTTGTGAGTCGACGGTATCCGCTCTCGTCCCCGCGGCCATTTGCTTCGCCAAGCCCCAGTCCATCACGAACACTTCGCCGTAACTGCCGATCATGATGTTTTCCGGCTTGAGGTCCCGGTGCACCACTTCCTTCGAGTGGGCAAAGGCGACCGCGTCGCAAATCTTCTGAAAAATTGTCAGCAGCTTGGTTAGCGGGTATTTCGCAAGCATATCTGCCCGCCCGTGACGCAGTCCGCGTAGCACTTCCTCAAGAGTGATCCCCTTGATGTACTTCATCGTGTAAAAGGCCTCGCCATGCCGATCGATGCCCAGTTCGTACACCGGGACGATGTTTGGATGATCGAGCTGCCCGGTGAGTTGCGCCTCCTCGATGAAGCGCAGCACATTTTCGCGCGAAAACTGGCCGCCTGTCTTCATCACCTTCATGGCCACGCTGCGGCGCACGCGCAGGTCGCGCGCCTGAAGGATCACCCCCATCCCGCCGCGCGCGATGGTCGTCACCACTTTGTATTTTTTTCCCGTGAGCTGTTCACGCACCGGGGCCAATCCCAGGTCCGCGTCCCAGAGCGCATCCGTCACCTGCTTGGCCGTCATGTCGTCCAGCCGCACCACCACCCGAGCGCTGCCGATCTGGACTTCCTGGTCCGGTCCGAGCCGGGTCGGCAACTGGAGCTGGATGCCGTCGATGAAGACGCCATTCGAGCTTTCCAGATCCTCGATGACCAATTCGTGCGCATTAAAGGTCAATCGCGCGTGATGTCGGGAAACCCGGTCCGCATTGATGGAAATATGGCAGCTCTCGTCCCGCCCGATGAGGTATTCGCCGTGAGAGATGGAATACTTCGCGATCTCATCCGCTCCGACATGCACCGTGATCTCCGCAAGCAATTGGTCCGGCCCCTCCTCCGTCGCTATGGAAGGAGTCTTGATATCGGGAGTCTTCGGAATCGGAAAATTCATACGCGATGGATGAGCGAGCAGGAGTCCCGCCATGGAGTCAATACGACAAACCTTTCCGCCTTAGCGGAGGTCATATGGGGAAATTTCGCGCCAGCCGAAAGACCTCCAAAGACTTTCCCCCTGAGAAAATAGCCATCCCGCCGGCGATGCAGCTCCCGCCTGGACGATTGACGTTGCGATTGCATCATTCCGGCTTGGGACCACCCAAAGCCTCATTAGTTCAAAATGGAGGCGTCCTAAGGGACCTTGAAGTCCTGCTCGCATTCCCTACGGTGAATGTCACTCCCCGGATATATCTTCGTTTTTTATGCGCTTCGCTTCCGTCCTCCCGAGTTTTCTCCTGCCCATGGTCTGCCTGACCAGCTTTTGCGCTGCGACTCGCGCAGAGGAGCCAAACGTCCAGACGGAAACCATCGTCTTCGTGCGCCACGGGGAGAAGCCGGCAAAAGACCTTGGGCAATTGAGCTGCCAGGGCCTCAACCGCGCCCTGTCGCTGCCCGACGTGCTCATCGGCAAGTACGGCCAGCCAAATTTCATCATGGCCCCGCTCACCGAAACCAAGACCGGGCATCTTGGCTCCTTCTCCTACGTGCGGCCGCTCGCTACCATCGAGCCCACGGCCATTCGCCTCGGGATGCCGGTGAATACGCAGTACAGCTACGACGACATTGGCGCCCTCCAGGCGGAACTGACTTCATCCACCTATCGGAATTCCCTCATCTTCGTCGCCTGGGAGCACAATCTGCTGGATGTTTTGGTGAAAAATCTCATGCAGACTTTCGGCGGCGACCCGCTGAGCGTGCCCGATTGGGAGGACACCGATTTCGACAGCATCTTCGTCATAAAACTGCGCACCGAAGGCGAAAAACGCACGATCAAGTTCGAGCACACCCAGGAAGGGTTGAACGGACAAAGCACCGATTGCCCCGGGAAAAAGTGATTTCGCTCGGGCGACGCCGCGCCGCGCAGGATATCGCAAGCGCAGACTGGAAGTCTCACGGCAAGAGCGTAGGATTGGCCTCCTTTTGAGCACTTCCTCACTCGTGTCTGCAGACAAGTCCAAGTCCAAAGCCAAAGCCGCCAAATCGCGGCCGCCACAGGTTCGCCGTCGGTTCCGCGCCCTGCGCGTCACCCTCCTCCTCATCCTCCTGGCGCTGGCCTCCCTTTGCATCCCCGCTGTCTTTCAATTCGCGCTTCGCGAAGCCATCGTATTCGAGGCTTTCCGCCATGGCGCCACGGTCGAGATCGGCGATGTGAGCGGAAGTCTCTTTGAGCGCGCCATCGTGAAGCGCGCGCGCTGGACACAGCGGTCTCGGCGCGGTTCGCAAATTGTGGTCTCCCTGCAGCGCGCCGAGGCTGATTTCGTGTGGCGCTGGCGGGAACTGACTTCACCGGCTTTTGGGCGCTGGTTCCGTCGGCTTTCCGTAGAAGGCGCGGATATCACTGTGGATTTACCCCCCGTGCGGGAGTCGGCTGAGAACGCGGCCAGTCCTGAACCGACCACGCCCAGCCCCTGGACACCCAAATTCCTGCGCACCGCCTCCTGGCCGACCCCGGAGCGCATCGATGCGGAAAACGTGAGCTTCACGATCCAGAGCGGCGGTGACACGGCGCGAATCGAGGATGCCGGCCTCACCGTGAGTCTGGTGGAGCCGGGCGTCATTCGGGCCCGGCAGATCGTCATTCATCAGCCCTGGCTGAACCGCACCTTTCGCAATGTGCGGGGGGCCGCCGCTGTTCGCGACGGGAAGCTGACGCTTGGCGGCCTGCTCCTGGAGCCCGGCGTCGAAGTGCAGAATCTTGCTGTGGGACGCGACGACGGCGCCAAGGGTCCGCTGAGCGCGAACTTTTCCATCGCAGCCTTTGGCGGAAAGCTGGATGGCCAGATTCGCCCGCTTTCGGAGCACCCGGGCGGCGGCATCGATGCCAGCGGCAAGTTTTCCCAGATTCAGATCGCGCCGCTCGCGGCTTTCCTCAGCCTTTCGGATGCGGCCGGCGGCACGATCAAAGACGGCAATTTTACTTTCCGCGGCACACCGCGAAATCCGGCGCGCGCCACAGCCTCGACCCGCTTCACGGCGGATAACTTCCAATGGGATTCCCGCCAGTGGGATTCGCTCGTCTTTGGCGCGACCCTCATGGATCGGCAGATCAAGATTCTCGGCTTCGAACTCCACCAGGGGCGCGACCAGAAGCAAAACAAGCTCTCGCTCAATGGCGGCTTCACCCTGCCCACCCCGCCGGCCTCCTGGTGGCAATCCGACTTCGATGTGAACCTCACCGCTCGCATCGGCAATCTCACCGAACTCTCGGCCTTGCTCCTGCCGGAGTTCACCTACACCGCCGGCCGCATGAGCATTGACGGCTTTGTGCGCGGCCATGCCGCACAGTTTCAGGGCGCGGTCGTGGTTTCCGGCTCCGGCATCAAGTGGCGCAATGCGCCCATCGAAGACCTTCACGCAGGCCTGCGCCTGAATGGCAATGAACTGGAAGTGGCCAATCTCGACTTGGTGAACAATGACGACTTCGTGCGTGGCCACGGCGTGCTGAACATTCTCGGCCCCAAGCAGTACTGGGGTGAATTTCATGGGGCCATCGCGGACCTCGCGACCTACGCCTCCATCCTGCAAAAACCCATCGTCCCGGAACCGCTGGCGGGTGGCGCGATCATCGATTGGACCGGCGAAGGCTCGGCCAAGGGCCACAGCGGCAAATTCTCCGGCCGACTGAAAAAAGTCCGCACCCTGGGCGCCACCGGAGCCATGCTCCACCCGATCAATGCCTCGCTTGATGGCGACTATGCGACGGAATCGATCAATTTTTCCCGCTTCGCCATTTCCGACGACGAGACCTTCCTCACGGCCAATGTCTCCGTCGGTCCCGAGGAACTCAATGTTGGCAAAATCCGACTCACTCACGGCAACGAAACCTGGCTGGAAGGCGATGCCGCGCTGCCGCTCGATGTCTGGCAATCCTGGCCCAAAGCCTCGCTGGACACGCTGCTCAGCGATCGCACACCCGTGAAAGTGAACCTGACTGCCAAAGGCCTGCAACTGAGGGAAGCCGCGGAACTCACCGGCTGGAAATGGCCGATCGAGGGCGTTGTAGACGGTGACCTTGCGGCCGAAGGGAAGTTGGGCGCGCTGAAATCCAGCGGCCAAGTGACACTCCGCGCGGGACGCATCCCGCTCGGCTGGAGCGGCGACGCGCTCGCCGCCACGGAGGCCACCGTGCGTTTCTCCGAGCAGACTGCGGCCATCGATCGCTTCCACGCCGCTCTGCCCGGCGAGGGTGAATTCGACGCCACGGGCAAAATCGACTTCGCCACTCCGCGCGACCCGGCGCTGGATCTTGCGCTCACGGCAAAGAATTTTACGCTGCCGCTTTTTCCCGGCCTCCACTACCGCGCGCTGCGCAAGCTCGGGCCGATGGAAAATATTCCCGTTGGCCAAACATTGCCGGATGAAACTGCGCTCGGCTTAGCCTACATCAAGGCCATCGAAGGCGCGCCCATCACCGGCAGCTTCGATCTCACGCTTTCTGGTCCGGTCAATTCCGCCGCGCTCGCGGGCAAGGCGGTTGTGACCGCCATCTCCTTTGGCGGCGTGCCCGATACGACAGGCTTTTGGGCGAGAAGCGAAGGCGCCACCTTGCCGGCTCCGTTTGCCTGGCTAAGTCAGCCCTGGCGCAACTGGACGTTGAAAATCAACTGCACGGCGACCGAACCGATTACTCCCCAATCCAGTTCGGGAACTGTGCTCCCGGCGCTCGAGATTGCGGGAGCAGGCAGCGCGCCGACGCTGGTCGGCACGGTGCAATTGGCTAACGTTCCCATCTATACTTCGGCCGGAGTACTCACTCTGGGTGACGGCAGCAGCATCACCTTTCGCGAAGGCGCAGAACGTGATCCTTCACTGAATATCGTCGCCGCGGGCAGCATCTTTGATTGCGCGGTAGACGCGTACGCGGTGGGTCCCCAGAGCCATGCCCTGCGGTTTTTTGATTGCGAACCGCCGCTCACGGCTGAGCAGGTGCGACAAGCATTGTCCGCGCCGACCGGCTTGTCCGAAGCGATTCCGTCAGAGAGCGCCTGGCTGCAAGGGACAGCGCTGCTTTTGACCGGAAATCCGCCGATTTTCGGCTGGACCACGGCGCTGCCGGATGATCCGAATCCCGAGCCCGCGCCAGCCCTGCCCAACGCCACCCCCAGCATCCAGTGAGCAATCCGCCCCGGCCATCCAAAATCTCGACGCTCGCGCGCAATGGCATCTTCATCGGCCGTTATTTCGGGATCGCCTTTTACCTGGATTTCTCCTGGTTCTTCATCGCGAGCATCGTCATCTACACGCTCAGCGCAGAGAAGTTTCCGCCCTTTCTACCGGGGCATCACTGGTCTGTGTATTACGCCATGGGCTCCAGCGCGGCGCTGCTCTTCTTCCTGAGCATCTTGCTGCATGAGCTCGGGCATAGCTTGGTGAGCCAGCGATGCGGCATCCCAGTCTCGCGCATTACCCTGCTTTTCATCGGCGGCTTGGCGGAGATTTCCCGCGAGCCGGATGACGCGAAATCCGAGCTGAAAATTGCCCTCGGCGGTCCCGCGGTGACCGTGATCCTGGCCACCATCTACGGCACACTGTACCTCATTTCTCGCGCGGCGGGATGGGAAGCGGCAAAACTTGTTTTCCAGTGGCTCACCCTCGTCAACGCCTTCCTCCTGGTTTTCAATATGATCCCGGGCTATCCCCTCGATGGCGGGCGGGTCTTGCGCGCGCTCCTCTGGGAGCGCACGGGAAAACTCCGTCGCGCCACCTACGTTGCGTCCCGTATCGGCATCGGTTTTGCCTGGCTGCTCATCGTCGTCGGGATCTACATGGTGGTGGCCAAGGTGTGGAACGGCGTGATCTTCGTGCTCATCGCCATATTCCTCAAGAGCGCGGCCGAAAGCGGATATAACAACGCCCTGCAACGCGTGGTTCTCAACGGCGTCAAAGTGCGCGACTTCATGACCGCGAAGCCGGCCTGGATCCCCGCGTCGCTCCCGCTCAATCTCGCCGTCGACGAATACTTTCTGGCCAATCATCACGTCGCCTTCCCCGTCGGCGATGAAAATGGTGAATTCCGCGGCCTGCTCCGGCTCGATTTTCTCAAGGACGTGCCGCGCGAGAAATGGCCCTACACCTCCGCCGGCGACGTCGTCGCAGAACGCCAGACGCAAGGCATGAGCATCGACATCGACGCCTCGGCCTCCCGCGCCATGCGGCTCCTCCTTGGCCCCGGCTCAGGACGGCTGGCCGTGACGGACGAAGGCAAGATCGCCGGCATCGTGACGCGGCACGACATCCTGCACTTCATCAAGATTCATACGGAGCTGGAGGAGTAGGCGGGAACCGCGGGCCTGCTCCTCGGTGTGCAAGGCCAGATCGATCCCGCGGCAAACAGAACCACACGGCCAAGTTCGCAAAAAGACGTTGCGCAGCCATTTCGCTGCACATAATATGCAGCCACATCACTGCACATTTTTCAACCTACAACTATGTCACGCACCATCTTTCGCTGGGTTCACATCGTCTTCAGCATCCCGATCATCGGCTACATTTACGGCCGCCCGGAAGACGTCTTTCAGTACGCCAATCGGGTCCGGTACTTCTTCTTCCCGGTCATCGTTCTTTCAGGACTTTGGATGTGGAAAGGGCACGTCCTGAAACGACTTTTTGCGAAACAAACGAACTGAATTCTGAGGGCGCCGACGGACCGTTGAAAGTCCTGAAGGAAAGCAATAACATTTGCCCGGCGATCCCGTGGTCCCAGCCGGCGCGGCATTGAATGCCGAATGCAGGCGAGTATTCCCTCGCCGTGCGCGTCCCGCTTTGCGCCACGCGCCGATGCGAGTGCACATAAAATGTGCGCTCGCGCGCAGCTCCAGCTTCGTTGCGGACCAAGGAGCGGGCTCCGGTTCCGCATGGAGGGGGTGGGAGCGGTAGGTCCGCGGCAAGCCGGTGCGTCTGCGGGCCGGCGCCACCGCCCAGGCTGGCCATTGCCAACCTCTCTGAGTTTGCGCTTCGAAGTTGGCCAGTGCGCTGCATCGCAGCGCCCCGTCCCATTACTCCCATTCTTCCTATTCCTCCCATTCCGCTCCCGCTGCCTGGCGCAGATCGCCAGCCAAAAGCCACCATCACCCCAACTTTCAAAAATTCCCCTCGACGCCAGCCCTCCTCCCTCGAAGATTGGCGCCCCTTTTTTCATGTCCAAAGACATCGTCTACTTCGATCTCGAAACCCAGCGCACGGCCAATGACGCCGGAGGCTGGGATCGAAAACGCGATATGGGCATGTCCGTCGGCGTCACGTACTCCACCCGGCTTGGAGAATATCGCGTCTACTCCGAAAAAACCGTGCAGCAACTCGTGGAACAGCTTCAGCGGGCCGACCTCGTCGTCGGCTTTAATGTCATCAACTTCGACTACGAGGTCCTCATGGGCTATACCGCGCTCGACCTCGGCTACAACACCTGCACCCTGGATCTCCTCGTCGAGATCGAGCAGACCCTGGGACACCGGCTCGGGCTCGATTCCATCGCCGGCTCGACCCTGGGCGTCGGCAAGACGGCGGAAGGCCTGGACGCCATTAAATGGTGGCGGGAAGGCCGGCTCATGGAAATCGCCGAGTACTGCTGCTTCGACGTGAAGTGCACGAAACTCGTGCACGAGTACGGCGCTCAAAACAAAAAGCTGCACTACACCGACCGCTTCCAACAAAAGAAGACCGTCGCGGTCTCGTGGGCGATGTAGGCCTCCGCCTTCAGGGCCGAATACAACAGCCCAGTAACAGGCGCGGAAATTGCTACACTCCATCCGGCCACATGCCAGAGGTCCCGGCGCCGCATTTTTACAATGCCGGCCAGAGCAGCGCGAAAGCGGCATAAATACTAGGTTTCACGCCAGAGCCCCTCGCCGGCGGCGATTCAGTTTGCAGCCATTTCGAAACAAGGGCTTTTCACTCCGAGGCCGACTTGGCACGTTCACAAAACGTTACGCACGCATACCCTGCCGACCATGAACGTTTCCAAACTGCGTTTCTCACTTTTGTTATTTACTCTCTCGCTGCCTCTCGCCGGAATGGCCTCGGTGACGGCGACCGACGACACCTTGTATGCTCACGAGAAAGCAGCGTCTATCAATGTCACCGCCAATGACGTCGTGAGCGGCGCGACCATCACTAGCTTGAAGATTACCAGGCGGCCGAAACATGGCGTGGTGGTCGTGGCTCGCGGCAGCCTCAACACCATCATCTACACCCCGGGAAGGAGGTATTCCGGCTCCGACAGTTTCGCCTACACCATCAAGGACTCGACTAAGGCCACGTCCACCGCGACGGTGCACATCTCGGATCCCTATGCGGTCTACGGGGGAGCGCGTCAGGGACTGGTTTCGTCGAGTTCCAGCCTGCCCAATGACTCCACGGGTTTCGTGAATCTGATGACGGCGACTGATTTGTCCTTTTCCGCGGCGGTGACCTGGAAGGGCCTCACCTATCGATTTAAGGGGCAATTCCCGACCAGCCTGGACGTCGTTGAGCCTTTGGCCGAAGGCGCCAACGTGGAACTCAACCTCCTTTCCGAAGGAGGTCCCTCAGCGAAAGTGACTACCGGAACGACTGTCGCCGACGGTCTGCTAACCGCTCCTCTCTCCAACGGAAAATCCGACATCCCGGCACAGGCCGGCGCCTATGCCACGAAACTCAGCGTGCCCACCGGCTCGTCAACCGCCTCCACCCTCTTCGCCAATCTCACGGGGTACGTCTCCATGACGGTGCTCAAGACCGGCAGAGTCCTGACCGTCGGAAAACTGCCCGATGGAACAAACTTTACGTCGGGCAGCTTTCTGAATCAGTCGGGCAGTTTCCCGATCTATTCCGGGCTCTATGGCGCAGGCGCTCGCGGCGCCGTGCGCGGCCTCCTGCAGATCGATTCCTCGTCGCACATTTCGCAAGAGTTATCCTGGACGAAGCCGTCTGACCGCGGCGCGAATTACTACCCCGTGGCCATCGAAACCCCGATTCTGGCAGAGGGTGACCGCTATGTCCGGGCGACCCTCGGTAAGCCGTCTTTTCCGGTGACGACTCCCTCCGGTACAAATGCCAAGATTCAATTCAACGAAACAAACGGCGCAGGCGTTTCCAGTTATCAGTACACTCTCAATATCTCGGCGAAGAATCGCGCGACCATTCTGGGAAACAACCCCCTTCAGGTTCAGGTCATCTTTGCGGGCGCCACCGGGCTATTCCACGGGACTTTTCGCAATCCGCTGGACAACAACCGCAAGGTGTTTTTCCAGGGGCTCGTCTACCAGCAGGACTCGGCCGCATACGGCATCTTCTCCGCCAATCACGTCGCGAATGGCGTCGTCATTCTGCCGGCGCAAACCGCGGTTGCAAACTAGTGTCCTGAACAGCTGCGCTGCATCGCAGCACAAGCCGGGGTTTGGCCAATTTGCCAATCTCCCGACTCAGGACACCAGTGTCCTCCGCAACATCACCGCTCCGCAATCATCTGCTTCACACGGTCGACAAAGGGCTGCCCAAGCTTCAATGCCTGCTCGTCACACCACTGCGCGCACGCTTTGGGCGATGTCTGGATCCACTCTCGCATGACCTGCGTCAACGCGACTTCGCGTGTGGCGGGGTCCTGAATGCTCGTCGCCCAGGTGGCCGCCTTTTGCGGCTCCGCCACCGACACCGCATCCGCATACACCTGGAGTGATCGGTCATGCTCGACGCCGGCCGGTTGGGCAGCGAGCCAATCCGCCGCCTTGGCCGCATCGAGGTGTGACCAGGCGCGGACGGTATTCACCACGACCTCCGTCCGCACAGGATCGCCACTCGGCAGCCGATCCTGTACCGCCCCAAGAGCCGTGGCCGGCGCGTCGTGGATCCAGGGAAACGTGATGCTCGACATCATGTCTGTGCGCAAACCGTCATCCGGCATGGTATTCGCCCAAGCCAGGGCCGCATTGGGATCCTTTCGCTCCAACGCCAGCCCCACCGCCTTCGCCGTCTCCGCCAATCGCAAGATCTCTCGGGAGTCGAGATGAGCGTCGATCCAGGCCGCCGCTTCCGCGGGTCCGCTGCCCCGCGCCCAGCTCACCAGCGCGCCATTGAGCATTCCCTCTCGCTCATCCGACGACAGCGGCATCTCGAGACAGGCCGCAAGCGCGGCCGTCACGTCCTTCCGCGCCCAGTGAAACGCCACCTCTCCATAAAGCACCCGCTGCAATGCGAAATCATTGTGCCGCCCCAGCCAGATCAACGCCGCCGTTGGATCTTCCCCACCCCATTCCCCCATCACGCCCGCGAGCGCATGGATCAGATTCGCCGCGGCGGGCGCGTTGCCACGCAATCCCTCCCCCAGCCAGGCCGCCGCCGCGACCGGATCCTTCTCCCCCCAACCCATCGCCGCCGAAACCATGGCCTCTCCACGCTTTACTCCGCCCAGTTCCGCATCCGATGCCGCGTGCAGAATGAACGTCGTCGCGGATCGCCCATCCGTTTTTCCCCACCAGGCAAAAAGCGTCTTCAGGAAATGCTCCCGCAGCCGGCCGTCCTTGAAACGCGCCGCGGCTTTGATGCCCGCCAAAGGATCATTCTCCGCAAAAAGCCGCGCTGCCTCGTCCAAGTCGGCGCCATCCATCTCGTCCTCCAGGCTCCGGGCCACCTGTGTAAGATCCACCCCGTTGCGCGCCATGCCCGAAGTGCTATCTGGAGAATGCGCCGGATTTTCGCCAACGCTACCATGTGCCGCCAGCGCCTTTTCCGCCGGCATCACCAGCGCCCTCCGATCTTCCTTTGACGTCAGCAACACAACGGCCGCAACACCGCAAAGCAGCGCCGCCGCCCAAAGGGGGTGGATGGAGTTCGCTTTCATTTCATTGGGGGAACGGCCTTTTAAGTCCCGGATTCATACAAATCCCAAATGGCGACCTGAAAAGCCGCCCAAGATTAAGCTCCGCCCAAAATCGCCGCCACCTATCCAAAAGAAGTATTTTGGCCCTTGGCATCTGCCCAACCGATGGCGATCCTGGAACGCGACCGTCGCGAAGCGTTCACATTTATGTGCACTCGTGCGAAGCTCCAGCTTCGTCACGGGCCAAGGAGGGAGCTCCTGCTCCCCAGGCGGAAGTGTCTTCGGGTGTGATCGGTAAGTCTGCGGGCGGGCTCCACCGCTCACCAAATAATTCACACGTCCGTAACTACGACCGCGGCTTCAAACCCAGATACTCGTTCTCCCCCGTCTTGAGAAAATACTCGCTCTTCGCCTCCTTCTCCCCCGTCGCCTCCCGTGGAACATAAATCGAGTAAGCCCCCGAGTCATCCTTGCCAACTCGCAACATCTTGCTGTCGCCGGTGTGCTCGTGATGCCAAGCGTTCATCGTCAGCGGTTGTCCGCGAAAAACCACAATCGTCGCCGGAATGTTCTTCGGATCTGAAAACTCGTAGTACGCCTTGTCCCCCACCGCCGTCGCCTCCGAATACGCCTCCAGCCGACTTCTCCCCTGCCAACTCGTAAAGGTACACACCGCCACCAGGGCCAAGGCCCCGACCATCAACGCAGCCAAACAGGCCGCGGTCGGCTGGGCAAAAATCCCTGTCGGCGATGAATTTTCAGCAGTCATGATGCCCCAACTCTACCGGCCGGCCACGCATTTCAAAGCCCGAAAGCGAGGCCTGTCCGCCAAGCTTTAAGTGCGGGTGCTTGCTCCCGCTTTGTCCGCGTAACTTCCAAGCGAAGCGTTCAAGCCACGCGACACGACACCTGCCCATCAGCTTCAATTCTGCTCGCCGCCGCCCTTCACACCAGCCTCCCCTCTTCACTTCCAAAGCTTCTCCCACCATTTGCCGCCGCCCGTCTCCTTCGGGTCGCCGAGATGCATCTTTTCCCGGATCTTCGCCACGTCCCATCCCGTCAGCGAAGCCAGCGTCTCCGCCTCCTGCCCGTACCGCTTCGGCAACCCGTCCAGATATTCCTTGGCCTGGTCACACTTGGCTTCGCCCTGCCACGGGTGCCGCAGCACGTAGCGCCCCTGGAAATTTTCGCGATCACCCGTCTCCTGGAAGACCAGATCCTCCGGAAAATGCGCCCGATCATACCGCACGTGCAGCCGGGTGATGTAGGCGTCCGCGCCTCCGCCTCCTCCGAAAACGCCACGCCTTCCCGACCCTCCCTGGGTCTGCCAGAAAACCCCAAGCTTCTTCAGCTCATCGGCGCTAAGCGGATCTGCCGCGCAGGGATCGCACCAGCCCATGTCCCACGCGTACTCAGTGAAAACGCAGTGCATGTCTTCCTTCTTCACCTGCTGCTCGAACATGGCGCGATAAAAATCGGCGAATTCCTCCTTCACATACACCGGGATATCCATACCGCTTGGCACCTTCACATTCCGATAGTTCGTCGTCTCGACTCGCCCCTTGCGCGTCAGCGCGTAAACGATGAGGTCCTGCGGACCGTCGGCATTCACCGTGCCGAGACGGATCGGCAACATGAATTTCGGACTCTCGTAGGCAATCTGGAGCGGGCGGAGATAACTAAATCCGAGCTTCGACTGCTCCGCGAGATTCACCTTGGCCACGAAGAAATGCATCTTTTGTTTGATATAACTGGCGAGCACCCCGCCCGCCCCTTCAGGGATCTTGTAGCCGTTCTCTTTCAGCCAGGTTTCCAGCCCATTGCTCTGCTCCGCGGAAAGAATGAGGATGTCATACTCACCGACCGTATACTTAGCTTCGATAGTGACACCCAGGGCCGCCGCGCGTTCATCCTTCCGCCCCCCCATTCGCGCCGTATCAGTAGCGGCGCTGGCCGCGCCCATCGCCATCGGTACAGGCCGCATACAGGGATCGCTGTCATAGTACTCCACCAGTCGCGGCGCGGAATAGGCATCCAGATGCTCGATGACCGACTTGTCGCCCACATGGATTTGCCCGCGCTGCAGGGTCGTGGGAGACGGAATGACCACGGCAAACTCGTCCAGCGAGCCGCGATAGTCGTTGGCCATGGTCATAACCGTTCGGTCGCCGTCCCGCACGAGCACGACCTGCGAGCTCTTGTTAAAGAGTTTGGCATCCGCCTTGGCGACATAGAAGCCGCAAAAGGCCTCGGCCCGCGAAAGGGCTAGCGCCAGGACGGACACGGTGAGGAGTATGGTTTTCATGGGTTGGGAGAGGAGCGCAGAGGCCAGGCTCGGGCCCGCAGACGAGAGACGAGGGTAGGTTGTGGCCGATTTGCCGCCGCCCGCGCCGCCGGAAGTCCAGCGATAGCGCGGACCGGGAAAGATCCAATCCAGCGCCGGCGTGAACAGCGCCGTGCCGGCCAGCGACCAAAGTAAGCCATTCGTCCGAAAGAGCCGGAATTGAATATACCAACCGCCGTAAGCCGCCAGCGCGGAAAAGATCACCCTTCCCAGCGCAGAATCCGGCGTCGTCTTCGGATCGGAAATCATGAAAAAAGCAAAAAGTAGCAGTGATCCGCTCTGCAACCGGTGCAACGGAATCGTCAGCGGCTCGCCGAGCCAGATCGTTCGTCCAAAAACCAACCCCAGATACACCACCAGAAAGGCCAGGGTCACATCCGCCCGCGCCGCCCGCACGATGACCAGTCCTCCCAGGCAAGCCATGAGAAAGCCAAAAAACGCCACATTTCCCCATTGACCAGGCGAAACCCAGGCCCGCCCGCCGGTCGCCCAGATCGCCGCCACCAACCCGATATTCGTCGGATTGAAAAGATGTTTCCCGCGCCAGCGAAAGAGAAACTTGCTCCCCACCGCCAGCGCCGCCGTCCCCGTCACGAGCAGCAGACTATTCGTCCGCAGGAGCAGACAGAGCGATAATCCGGAGATCATCGCGCTCCGTGAATCAAACGCCCGCTCCCGCCAGACTTTCGAGCAAAGCCATTGCGTCCCCACCGCCACACTGAGAGTCACCGCGACCTGGATCCAACCGATCTCGAAATCGAGCGCCCCCAGGCCATAAAGAAGCAGTCCGCTCAGGACGGCAATCTGGTAGAGACGCGGATCAGCCTGGGCCACACATCGAAACCATCGATTTGAAGCGCGATTGGGCGCCCCCTTCGACGATAAAGCAAACGTCTCCGGTTGTGGGAGAAACTCCTGGGCGGTGCTGGAAAGGCTATGCATAACGGCGATAAAAAGGCGTCGGTTTCTGTGGATACGCGCCATCCAGGCGAGTTCTTAGCGGAGTCTATAGAAAGAAGAAACGCCCGACGCGCGCCTACCAGCGCTGCGTCCGTCAAGTATTCGCCCATCGGCTAATATCGCGCGCCTTGGTTTTGGCCAATATCGCCCGAGCGCGGCTGGAGCGTGCAATGCCGCCAGGTTTTAGAGTGCGTGCGGTTCTGCGCCGCTTTCGGAGTGGACCAGTTGAAAAAGTCCAAACCCGAGGTCCACTCTTCACCGGGATATCGCATTCGCGCAACTGGCCGGCCAACCTGCGAATTCACTCAGCCCGGTGACGATCGCATGGCGCCCAATTCAATTCTGGAAACACAAATACCACCCAGCGCCACCAGTCCAACAAGTTAGGGTGTAATTCCGCCAGCCATACAAGTGCGGGTGCTTGCTCCCGCTTTGTCAGCGAAATTTTCCGTGAGGCGTTCAGTCCACGCAAAACGACGCCTACCCTCAAAGCCTTTTTGTTTTTTACTTAACAGGCCTCCCTCGATGAATTCCTCTGCGGGAAAATGCATTTCACCCAAACTGGAGGGGCCATTGCTTTGCGTGAAATCGACGCCGACAAAGCGAGAGCAAGCACCCGCACTAAAAGACCTGGCGGCATTCCCCGACATTTTCGCGGGGGCGCGGGTATCGACCGCGCACGCACCCACGTTTAATTAGCCAATCTCCAAGGCGCTGCGAAGCAGCGCGGGCGAGCCAAAGGCGCGCGATACGGGCAGGAATGCCCGTGCTCCGTTCCGCCCGCCGACCGCGCTCTTGCAAAATTGGCCAAACCCCAGGGCGCTGCGAAGCTGCGCGCCAAATTGCCATTGGCGCGCGTGGCCTGTGCAAAGGAACGGCGGTTTCCTACCGCCCCTGGGTGTGTCCGCGGGTGGAAACGGCGCGTCTGCGGGCTGGCGCTCCTCCAGCGAGCGCCAAAGTCGCGCCAGGAAAGGGCGCATCTTGCCGCCCGGGGCGAGAGCGTCCCGCAAATGCGACAGTTTACCAATTTTTGCGCGCTTCCAACCCACCGCCGCGCAAACGCAGCGGATTCGGCAGTCACTACGCAGTTTCGCAAAGAACCGCGAACGACCACTGGCTCTCCTTTGCAGGGAGGCCATCGTTGGAGCATAGGCGCGAAGCGTCTCCGGCAAGCAACGCTTCACGCGTTGCCTGATGCTAAATTAAAATGTGAAAGAACGAAACCCTGGATGAACCAGGGGGTGTCCCGCAGGACGGTGGTGTGTGGTTGGATGTGTGGAAGCCAGCTTTCTCCCACCTCTGTCACTTCGGTTGCGCAGTGCGCTACCGAGGAAACAGGCCGGGGAAGCCGAAGAACGCCGCAGCGAGGGTGGTTCGGTCCGGGCGGGGTTAGCTAGTGAGGCAACCTCGCCTAAGAACGTGCGGCGTCTCGAGATCGCTTCTCTTGAAGAGCCGTCCCGACGTGGGAGATTTGGGGCGATCGTAAGTGAATACGATGGCTGACCGACTCCACGCTCGGACTTCTCACGGGCATCGCTCTCGCCTCACTTGCCCTTCGGGCATTTTGGCGAACTCGCTTTCGAGGCCGAAAACGAGCTGGCCAAAATGCCCGGGAGGGGGCGATTCGAGAAC
>OUNM010582705.1_pt1 | contig 32652 bp, 34 predicted proteins | sample 1769961 | NCBI WGS metagenome assembly OUNM01 (sample SAMEA3914820, study PRJEB12502) | metagenome | biome: forest; material: soil | place: USA | collected 2012-03-12 | depth 0.3 m | reverse complement strand
CCTTCAGGAACATCTATCGGATTTCGAACGAGCGCCCGGAGTAATTCGGGCGCTTCGAGCATGAGAAGGGTCCAAGGTGGCAGCCGAAGCCGGCGCAATTGATCCGATGTCGCAGTTCCGCGTCAATCCCGTCATCGGCGCGGATTGGGCGGTCTGGGGGCATAGCATCGCCTTCACGAATAGCGCGGCCTATATGGTCATCGTGCTGGGAGTGTTGTGGGTGTTCATGTTGGGCGGCATGAAGCGCCAGCTCGTGCCCGGCCGCTGGCAGGCGGCGGTCGAGACGATGACCGACTTCGTTGCCAACATGATCGAGAGCAACATCGGGGCGAAGGGCAAGCGCTTCACGCCTTACGTCTTCTCGCTCTTCATGTTCATCCTGACGGCTAACCTGATCGGCCTGTTTCCGCTGGCGATCATTCCCGGCGTCCATCCGTTCACGGTCACCAGCCACATCAGCGTAACCGGCGTGCTGGCGATCATGAGCTTCTCGATGGTTCTGATCGTGGGCTTCGCCAAGCACGGCCTGCGCTTCTTTAAGCTCTTCATCCCGCACGGGACACCCATACCGCTGATTCCGCTCATCTTCCTGATCGAGCTGGTGTCCTTCATGGTGCGTCCGTTCTCGCTGGGTCTGCGACTGTTCGTGGCGATGACCGCCGGGCATATCCTGCTCGATGTGTTCGCGAGCTTCGTGATCCAGGGCATCAATTCACATACCGCGATCGGCCCTGTGGTGAGCATCCTGAGCTTCATCATGATCATCGGTGTGAGTCTGCTGGAGATCCTCGTCGCCGCGATCCAGGCCTATGTGTTCGCGCTGCTGACGTCGCTCTACCTCAACGACGCCATCAACCTGCACTAATCCTTTTCACCAACTCACTGTTTTAACAGAGGAAAATAATATGGATATCGGTTCTGCAAAGATGATCGGCGCCGGTCTCGCGGCGATCGGCGTGGGTCTCGCAGCGCTCGGCGTGGGCAACGTGTTCGGCTCGTTCCTCGGTTCGGCTCTTCGTAACCCGTCGGCCGCGGACGGCCAGCAGGGCCGTCTCTTCATCGGCTTCGCCGCTGCCGAACTTCTCGGCCTGATCGCGTTCGTCGTTGCGATCCTCATCCTGTTCGTCGTCAAGGGCTGACGCTCTGATCGCTGGGGCCGGCTTACCCGGCCCCGGTAACGGGCGGAGGGACACATGCCTCAAATCGATCAAATCGGAACGATCTACGCCTCGCAGCTTCTGTGGCTGCTGATCGTATTCGCCGTCGTCTATGTCGTGATCGGCAAAGGCATGCTGCCGAAGATCGAAGGCACGATCCACGCCCGCAACGATAAGATCGCGGGCGATCTTGCCGCCGCCGAGAAGGCGCGCGACGAGGCGGAAGTCGTCGATCAGGCCTATCATGCTGAGATGGATGCCGCGCACCAGGGTGCGAGCGGCACCGTCCAGGCGGCCAAGGACAGCGCGCTGCGCGAAGCTGAGGTACGGCTGAAGGCGGCGCATGCTTCGGTCAACACCAAGCTGCAACAGGCCGAGGCCAAGCTGACCGTGGCCCGCGAGAAGGCGCTCAGCGAGATCGAGGCGGTTGCGGTGGATATCGCGCGCGACATCGTCGAGCGCCTTTCGGGTGCGACGGTCGCCGAGGATGAAGCACTGGGCGCCGTCCGCGCCAGCCTCGCTGCTTGAGGAGCAAGACATGACTGCCCCCTCTCAGGCCGCACAGACGCTGCAAGCCGTCACCGTCGCGCCGACGGAAGTGGAACATGAGGCGACCGCCTTGGGCCTCGCCGCACCCGGCTGGGTCGCGCTGTCGATGATCGTGGTGATCCTCATCATGGTCTGGAAGAAGGTGCCGCAGGCAATCGGCCGTGGTCTCGATCACAAGATCGCGGGGATCCGCGAGCAGCTGGCCGAGGCCGCCGCGCTGCGGGCCGAAGCCGAGCAGCTTCGCGCCGACCTTAAGGCGAAGGCCGCTGCCGCGCATCGTGATGCGGAAGCGATCCTCGCTCACGCCAAGGTCGAGGCCGAGCAGATCGTGGCGCAGGCCAAGGCCGACGCCGACGACCTGATCGCCCGCCGTGGAAAGATGGCCGAGGACAAGATCGCTGCCGCCGAGCGTGCCGCGATCGCCGAGGTCCGCGCCAAGGCGGCTGCGGCTGCCACCAGTGCTGCCGCCGATCTGATCGCCCGCCGTCACGATGCGGCGGCCGATAAGGCGCTGGTCGATCGGACCATCACCGGATTGAATTGAAGCCGTCGACCTCAAAGTCGGTCGTTCAGGCTGAAGAAAAAGGGGCTTCCGCCAAAACGGAAGCCCCTTTTTCGTTGGGGGTCAGCTCAGGAAGGCGACCAGCGCGTTCGGATGGATCGGCAGCTGCGCGAAGCCGGCGACGAGGAACAGGATGCCGAGTGCGGAGGCGACCCAGGCGATGCACAGCATGCCGAGGCTCTCCAGCAGCGCGGCGATCGCCGCCACAGCAAGCGCGATCGAGAGGAAGCCGTCGGACAAGTCGAACTGGTCGTCGCGCCGGCCCTGCACGTCATAGTCGGCGGAGGCCGCCTCGGCCTTGGCGCGGAGGTCCTTTGTCTCCGCCCGGTAGCGGGCGGCTTCCTGAACGGCCCTGACGGCGTCGCCCGCGCCACCGTTGAGGCGGCCGAGCAGTGTCGCACTGACCTCCTGCTCGTGCGCCTTGATGCGCGTAGACTGGTATTCGCCCCAGAGGTCGATCTTGGTGGCCTGATCGGCCTGCATCGCCTGGACGATGTTGTCGTCCTTGATCTTGCCCACTGCCATCACGACGCTGAGCATGACGACTGTAGTCGCCACCATCCGGTTCAGCCGGCGATTGCCGCCTTCGGGTACATCGATTCCTTCGCTCATGCCCGATTCCTAGCGTCGCGGCGTGACGGCGCGGTGTGAAATCCTCGTCATCTTTCCCAAGACGGTGCAACGGCCTACATCGCACCCGTGAGCGACCCAACGACCGACCGATTCAACGAAGAGAAATCCGTCTACACCGTCCGGGGAACCGACCAGCCGGACCTCGAGACCGGCGTGGCGGCGATCCGTAACGTGTTGAAGACGCTGCCGGTCCGCCCCGGCGTCTACCGGATGCAGGATGCGCGCGGCGACGTGCTCTACGTGGGCAAGGCGCGCGCGCTTCGCAACCGCGTGACCAACTACACCCAGATCACGCGGCTGACGAAGCGGCTCCAGCGGATGGTCTCCCAGACGCGGTCGATGACGATCGTCACCACCAATACCGAGGCCGAGGCGCTGCTGCTCGAGGCGCAGCTCATCAAGCGCTTCCGCCCACCCTACAACGTGCTGTTGCGCGACGACAAAAGCTTCCCCTTCATCCTGCTGCGTGAGGATCACGCCTTTCCGCGCGTGCAGAAGCATCGCGGCGCGCGGCGGGCGAAGGGGCAATATTACGGGCCATTCGCCAGCGCCGGTTCGGTGACACGGACCTTGAACGCGCTCCAGAAGCTGTTCCTGCTGCGGAGCTGCACCGACAGCTTCTTCCAGAACCGTTCGCGGCCCTGCCTTCTCTACCAGATCAAGCGTTGCTCGGCGCCCTGCGTCGATCGCATCAGCGAGGCCGACTATGCCGAGCTGGTCGAGGACGCGAAGGCCTTCCTCGCCGGCAAGTCGACCCAGGTGCAGAAGAAGCTGGCGGACCAGATGTCCGCCGCCGCCGAGGCGATGGACTTCGAGCTCGCGGCCGTGCTGCGCGATCGCCTGCGCGCGCTCACCTTCATCCAGGGCGCCCAGGCAATCAACGCCGAGGGCGTGCAGGACGCCGACGTCTGGGCAATCCATGCCAAGGGCGCGACAGCCTGCATCCAGGCCTTCTTCATCCGGGGCGGCCAGAATTGGGGCCACCGCAGCTTCTTCCCGGCCCACACCGCCGAGGTGCCCGAGGAGGAGGTGCTGACGAGCTTTCTCGCACAGTTCTACGAAGAGGTGCCGCCCGCGCGCTTCGTGCTCCTCGATCGCGACCTTGAGGAGGCCGAACTGCTGGCGCAGGCTCTCGCCGAGCGTGCCGGTCGCAAGGTGGAACTTAAGCGCCCGCAGCGCGGCGAGCAGCGCCGGCTGCTTCAACAGGCCAGTCGCAACGCCGAGGAGGCGCTCGACCGCCACCTCGCCGAGTCCACCACGCAGGGCAAAATCCTGCGCGAGCTGGCCGAGCTGTTTGAGCTCGACGGGCCGCCGCAGCGTATAGAGATCTACGACAACAGCCACATCATGGGGACCAACATGGTCGGCGCGATGGTGGTCGCCGGGCCGGAGGGGATGCGCAAGAACGCCTACCGCAAGTTCAACATCCGCCGCCCCGAGACCGCGCCCGGCGACGATTTCGCGATGATGCGCGAAGTGCTGGAGCGCCGCTTCACCCGGCTGGAGAAGGAGGATCCCGACCGCAAGTCCGGAGAATGGCCCGATCTTCTGCTGATCGATGGCGGTAAGGGGCAAGTTTCTGCGGTGTGCGACACGTTGCAGGAAATGGGCGTCGAGGATGTGCCGGTGGTCGGCATATCCAAGGGGCCGGACCGCAACGCCGGGCGCGAACATTTCCATCTGCCGGACGGGCGCGAGTCGATGCTGCCGCTTAACTCGCCGTTGCTCTTCTATCTCCAGCGGCTGCGCGACGAGGCGCATCGCTTCGCGATCGGCGCGCATCGGACCAAGCGGGCCAAGAGCTTCACCGCCAATCCGCTCGACGACGTTCCCGGCATTGGCCCCGCGCGCAAGAAGGCGCTTCTGATGCATTTCGGATCGGCCAAGGCGGTGCGCGGTGCGGCGCTGGAGGATCTGGAGCGCGCGCCGGGCATCTCGCGCACGATGGCGCAGGCGATCCACGACCATTTTCACCCGATGGCGTGAAGGGTGACGTTCAGCGCTGACGGGTCGTCGCCGTTATCGATCCCGCGCCGATCGTCACCTTCACAGCCTCATAGGGGTTCATGCCCGACCGCAGACGGATGAGGATGAGCGCGGTGTCAGCGATCACCTGATCGGGGTCGATCCGCAGGCCTGGGCCGATCCGCCGGCCGTCTCGTCGGCAGAAGCGGCCTTCCTCGTCACTGTCCCAGACCAGCCTGGCGTCGCGGACAAAGGGAAAGGTCGGGCTGGGATCGACATCCGACGGGGTAACGCAGACGAGCCTGCCGTCGACTTCGACCACCGAGTGCAGGAGGAGGACGTTGGGCTGCCGCCACCACCCGAGTACGGGAAGGGCCGCCGCGTTGGCCCGAGCCAGGGCGTAGCGTTCCGCGTTGGTGTGGCAATCTCTTGCCCCGAGCTTCAGCCTCCGCAGCAGGGCAGAATCGGCGCGGTGGGCGACCTCGACAGGATGGGACAGGATCTCCGCGACGGCGTTGTCCTCCCATTGCGATCTTGGGAACATCCAGCGCTCGGCGCTCTCCACAAAATCGTGGCGAAGCCGATCTAGCCTGAACTTCGCCTCTCCCATGCCCAACTCTTTTCAAACGCCAACGACGGGTAACGCATCGACCGGCATCTGGATGCGCTATGAAAAGGGGCTTCTATGGCGGTCAGCCATATTCAATTATGATCTGAGCTGGTTTCGCGGTTTTTCGACCAAAGGATGGCCAACATTAGACAGTAGCAGCACGCATCGGCGGGCCGTCTTGGCCCGTCCGGTCGATGGCCCTAGACACCGGTCATGCATCTGGCCGTTACCGCCGTTGTCTGCGCCGTGCGCGCCCATGGCGAACATGGGGCGGTCGCGCGGCTACTGACACCTGAGGATGGGCTGCTGGCCGGCTATGTGCGCGGCGGGCATTCACGCCGGCTGCGGCCGATCCTGCTGCCCGGCAATCTCGTCGCCGCCGAGTATCGCGCGCGCAGCGAGGAGCAGCTCGCATCGCTGACCGTGGAGCTCGTCCGCAGCCGCGCCGGCCTGTTCGCGGAGCCGCTGCCAGCCGCCGCGATCGAATGGGTGACGGCGCTCACCGCCACCGCGCTGCCCGAGGGGCTGCCGGTGCCGCGGCTTTATACCGCGCTCGACGGTGTGCTTGCGGCGATCGAGGCGGCGCCCTCCGCTCGAGGCTGGGCGGGGGCGCTGGTGCGCTACGAGCTGCTGCTGCTGTCCGAGCTGGGCTTCGGGCTCGATCTCAACTCCTGTGCCGCGACGGGCGACGTCGACGATCTCGCCTGGGTGAGCCCGAAAAGCGGGCAGGCGGTGTCGCGTGCGGCGGGCGAGCCCTATGCCGCCAGGCTGCTGCCTTTGCCGCGCTTCCTGCTGGCCGGCGGCGAGGCAGGCTGGGCCGACGTGCGCGACGCGCTGCGCCTCACCGGCTTCTTTCTCGAGCGCGACCTGCTCGGGCAGAGCCGCGCCGGCGTGCTCGATGCGCGCGAGCGGCTGGTGACGCGGGTGCGGCGGCTGGCCGAGGCCTGAGGCGGGTTGCACCGCGGCGCAACGGCGGGCATTGCCTCAGCGACCAAGACGCGGAGGACCCTCGCCATGCTGATTGCGCTGCTGCCCGGAGACGGAATTGGACCGGAGGTGGTCGCGGAGGCACGGCGCGTGCTCGATGCGGTCTGCGGCGACAGGCTGTCCTATGAGGAGGCGCTGGTGGGCGCGGCCGGTTGGCGGGCCGAGGGCCATCCGCTTCCCCCTGCTACGCTCGATCTCGCCAAGCGCTCGAGCGCGGTGTTGTTCGGCGCGGTAGGAGATCCGGCATGCGACGGCTTGGAGCGTCATCTCCGCCCCGAGCAGGCGATCCTCGGCCTGCGCAAGGAGCTCGGCCTGTTCGCCAATTTACGACCTGCGAAGCTCTTTCCTGAGCTGGCGGATGCCTCTGCGCTCCGGCCCGAAGTCGCCAAAGCAATCGATCTTGTGATTGTCCGTGAAACCAACGGCGACGTCTATTTCGGTGAGAAAGGGATGCGCACCACATCTGCCGGTCGCCGCCAGGGCTACGACATCATGAGCTATGACGAGGACGAGGTGGCCCGCATCGCCCGTGTTGGCTTCGAGACGGCAGGGGCGCGGCGCGGCAAGCTCTGCTCAGTCGACAAGGCGAATGTGCTGGAGACGTCGCAGCTGTGGCGCGACGTGGTGATCGAGGTTTCGGCCGACTATCCCGCCGTCGAACTCAGCCACATGTATGTCGACAATGCCGCGATGCAGCTCGTCCGCAATCCGGGCCAGTTCGACGTGATCGTCACCGGCAACCTGTTCGGCGACATCCTCTCGGATCAGGCGAGCATGTGCGCCGGGTCGATTGGCATGCTGCCGTCTGCCACGCTCGACCGTAACCAGAAGGGCCTGTACGAGCCGATCCACGGCTCGGCGCCGGACATCGCCGGGCAGGGCAAGGCCAACCCGCTCGCCACCATCCTGTCAGCCGCGATGATGCTTCGCTATTCGCTGGAGATGCCGACCGAGGCGGACCGCATCGAGGCGGCGGTGGCGGCTGCGCTCTCGGCGGGCCATCGCACAGGCGATCTCGGCGGGCAGACCAGCACGCGCGCAATGGGCGACGCGGTGCTGGCCGCGCTCTGAGCTATTCGCTGGCGAAGAGCTCGCGCTCGATCGCGCTGACGATCGCGTCATCGTCCGGCGCAATGTCGGGCGCGAAGCGGGCAACCACCGTTCCGTCGCGGCCGATCAGGAACTTTTCGAAGTTCCACATCACCTCGGGCTTGGGATTGGGCGTCATCCCATAGCCCTTGAGCCGCTCGCGGAATCCTTCGCTGCCGGCGGCTACGGGCTGCGCGTGGGTCAGCGCGTTGTAGAGCGGATGCTTGTCCTCGCCGGCCACCGAGATCTTGGAGAACATCGGGAAGTCGACCGAATAGGTCGACGCGCAGAAATCGGCGATCTCGGCGTCGCTCCCCGGCTCCTGTCCGGCGAAATTGTTGGCGGGGAAGCCCAGCACCGCGAAGCCCTCGTCGCGATATTTGGCGTAGAGCGCCTCCAGCCCGCCATATTGCGGCGTGAACCCGCATTTCGAGGCGACGTTGACCACTAGCAGCACCTTGCCGGCGAACTGGCCAAGGTCGCTTTGGCGGCCGTCGATGGTCTTGAGCGGGATTTGTTGGAGCTCGATCGTCACGGTTCGTCCTCCTTGGGCGTGCAGCAATATCGGAGGACGCCGGCCTCGCTTCAAGCGGTGCATTGACGCGGGCAACGCCTACGCGGCAAAGCGGTCGGGATGAAGAGATATACGGGACAGGACCGCAGCGTTACCACGCGCTGGCGATCGGCAACGCAGGCGGTTCGCGGCGGCACGGCGCGATCGGAATTCGGCGAGACCTCCGAGGCAATCTTCCTGACGTCGGGCTACGCCTATGACTGCGCGGCGGATGCGGCGGCCCGCTTCGCCGGCGATCAGGTGGGGATGACCTATTCGCGTCTTCAGAACCCGACCGTCGAGATGCTGGAGCAGCGGATCGCACTGCTGGAGGGAGCGGAAGCCGCGCGCTGCATGGCGTCCGGCATGGCGGCGATGACGGCGGCGCTGCTCTGCCAGCTTTCCGCCGGCGACCATCTGGTCGGCGCGCGTGCGGCGTTCGGCTCGTGCCGCTGGCTCACCGACACGCTGCTGCCGAAGTTCGGCATCGCCACGACGGTCGTCGACGGGCGCGACACCGCGGCGTGGGAAGCGGCGGTGCGGCCTGAGACCAAGATTTTCTTCTTCGAGACGCCGGCCAACCCGACGCTCGACATCTGTGACATCCGCGCGATCTGCGAGATCGCCAAGAAGCACGGCATCACCACCGTGGTGGACAACGCCTTCGCTTCGCCCATCCTCCAGCGGCCGATGGAATTCGGTGCCGACATCGTCGCCTATTCGGCGACCAAGATGATGGACGGGCAGGGACGCGTGCTGGCCGGCGCGGTCGCGGGCAGTGAGGATTTCATCCTGAATACGCTGCTGCCCTTCACGCGCAACACCGGGCCGACGCTGTCCGCGTTCAACGCGTGGGTGGTGCTGAAAGGCCTGGAGACGCTCGACCTGCGGATCCACCGCCAGAGTGAGAATGCGCTCAAGGTCGCGAGCTTCCTTGAGAAGCGCGTGCCGAAGCTGCTTTACCCGGCGCTCGGTTCGCACCCCCAGCATAACCTTGCCATGCAGCAGATGGCGGCGGGCGGCACCATCGTCTCGCTGTTCCTCGATGGCGGGCGCAGCAAAGCGCACGGTCTGCTCGACGCGCTGCGCCTCGTGGACATCTCGAACAATATCGGCGATTCCCGGAGCCTGATGACGCATCCTGCCTCCACCACCCACAGCGGTCTCTCAGAAGAGGTGCGGCTGGAGATGGGGATCGACGAAGGGATGCTGCGCCTCTCGGTCGGCCTTGAAGATCCCGAGGATGTGATCGAGGATTTCGACCAGGCGCTTCGCGCCGTCGGGCTATGAGGGGGGAATGATGAAGGCGCTCTTCCCGCACGAGGCGACGACGCGCGGCGTCACGGTCCGCGTGTCGGTGAGCTATTTGCCCGAACAGTCCGAGCCGCGGCGTGGCCGCTGGTTCTGGGCTTATCATATCCGCATAGAGAATGGCGGCGAGCAGGCCGTGCAGCTCCTCACCCGCCACTGGATCATCACCGACGGGCGTGGCGCGCGCCACGACGTGCGCGGCGAAGGCGTGGTCGGCGACCAGCCGCTGATCGAGCCGGGCGATAGTTACGACTATGTCTCCGGCTGCCCGCTCCAGACGCCGGCCGGCTCGATGGAGGGCAGCTACGGCCTGATCGGCGAGGACGGCATGCCGTTCGACGTGGAGATCCCGCGCTTCCCGCTGCTGGCACCTGCGACCGCACGATGAAGCGTACACACCTCCCGCTGAACGGTCTGCGCGTGCTGGATGCCGCCGCGCGTCACCTGAGCTTCACCCGCGCCGCAGATGAGCTGGCTGTGACGCCGGCCGCCGTCGGCCAGCAGATCCGCGCGCTGGAGGACACGTTGGGCGTTGTCCTCTTCCGCCGCACCACCCGCGGGCTGGAGCTGACGCCCGAGGGCGAGGCTGGGCTTGAGGCGCTGCGGGCGGGCTTTCTCCAGTTCGAGGAGGCGGTCCGCGCGATGCAGGCGGGCCAGTCATCCAAGACGCTCACCATCGCCGCGCCGAGAGACTTCTCCGCCAAATGGCTGGCGCCGCGCCTTTCCCTCTATGCGAAGACCGATCCGGAGCTGCGCTTCGTGCTGCTCTCGTCGGACGAAGGGCTCGACTTCACGCAGGCCAATCTCGACCTCGCCATCTGCTTCGCCAAGGACAAGGGCGAGCATGAGGGCGTGGCACTGGGCAATGGCGGCTACGTCACGATCGGGGCGGATGGCGGTGCGGAGACCGTCATCTCCTGGCCCGGCTGCCCCTCCGACGAGGTGAAGGGGGCGGGGGTGGCGGTGGCCGATGCCGGGCTCGCGCTCGATGCCGCCGCGGCGGGCTTCGGTCGCGCGACCGTGCCGGCGCTGCTGGCGGAGGCCGACCTCGCCGCCGGCCGGCTCGCCCGCTTCGGCGAGAAGCCGGCGGCCGAGAGCTACTGGCTGATCGCGCCGTTGCCACAATGGCGGCAGAAAAAGGTACGGGCGCTGGTCGCAGCGCTGACCGCCTGAGCCTGCCCGCCATGGCTGTCCATTATCCCGGCGATGCCGCGATCGCGCGTCTCGGCGAGGGGCTGCTCGATCGATCCTGCCCCAAGGAGGAGTGGACGCACGCCGCCCATTTCGCCGCGACGCTGTGGATTCTGCGCCACCGCCCCGACGTCGTGCCCGAGCGCGACATGCCCGGCCTGATCCGCGCCTATAACGAAGCGGTCGGCGGCGTGAACGACGACATGAGCGGCTATCACGAGACGATCACCCAGGCCTCGCTGCGCGCCGCCCGCGCCTTCCTGGGCGGGCAGGCGCCGAGGCGGCCGCTGCATGAGGTGCTCGACGATCTGATGGCCACGCCGCTGGGCCGCTCCGACTGGCTGCTGGCCTGCTGGACGCGCGAGCGCCTCTTCTCGGTCGAGGCGCGACGGAGCTGGGTCGAGCCGGACCGAGCCCCGCTGCCCTTCTAGCTCAGCTCGATCCCAGCAGCGCGTCGATCTTCGCCGCCGCGACTGGATGATAGGTCGACCGCGCTTTGGCGTAGATGCGTCGCGCGATCGGCATGCCCCAGTCGCCCTGCGCCTTCAGGTCCTTGTAGAGCGGCACGACCAGCAGCATCCGCCCGACGCTGTTGAGGTATTCGTCGAGGGACGCCACCGCCGGATCATAGCGGTTGGCGATGGCGAGCTCGAGCCAGGCCGAGCGGATATAGGCGTTAGGCGAGGCGGACAGGCCGAAGCCCTTGTCCAGCTCGGCGAGGCGGGCGGCGCCCTGCTGGCGCGGCAGGCCGTTCAGGAAGCGCAGCCATTCCTGCGTGCTCCAGGTCTTCGCGTCGATCGAGGAGACCGGAGCTCCGCTGCCGAACGCTGCGACGCTCTCGTCCACCTTGGCCAGCGTCGCCGAACGGACATGGACGGCATTGTCCGGCAGCCCCGGCTGATAGGCCCAGCGATCGAGTTCCAGCTCTGCTTCGAGCGCCTTGTCGCCCTTGATGAGATTGGCGCGCAGGTCGGCGAGGAAGCCGGCTGTGGTCTGCGGCTGGAAGGCGTGGCGGTCGAAATAGGAGCGCAAATAGGCGTCCCAGCGCGGCCGGCTGACCGCCTGCTCGATCGTGCGCAGGAAGGTCGAGCCCTTGGAATAATCCAGCTCGCCGTGGATGCCCTCGGGATCGCCGTGGAGGCGGGTGGAGGCAGCGGTCGGGCCGCCGGCGTCCTTGATGTCGCGCTGCAGGCCGTCCCACAGCAGGTCGGCCTGCGTCGCGGCGCGCTCCTTGCCATAGACCGCCTCGACGATGCGGTTCTCGAAGTAAGTGGTGAAGCCCTCGTTGAGCCAGCTGTCGGACCAAGTGGCATTTGTGACGAGGTTGCCCGACCAGCTGTGCGCGAGTTCATGCGCGATCACGTCGACATTGGATTTGTCGCCGGTGATGATGGTGGGCGTCGCGAAGGTGAGGGTCGGGTTCTCCATGCCGCCGAACGGGAAGGAGGGCGGCAGCACGAGGATATCGTAGCGGCCCCAGCGATAGGGGCCGTAGAGCGCGCTCGCTGCCGCCACCATCTTCTCGGTATCGGAAAGCTCTTTGGCCGAACGCTCCAGCATTGCGGGCTCGGTATAGACGCCGGTGTCGGGGCCGAGCGGGCGGAAGGCGAGATCGCCGACCGCCAGCGCGATCAGATAGGGGGGCACGGGATGGTCCATGCGAAAGCGGAAGCTGTGCCCGCCGCCCGCCGCCGGCTCGCCGTTGGGCGTCAGCCGCTCAGCGCTCATCACCGCGGTCAGGCCGGCGGGCACGGTGATCCTGGCGCTCCAGCTCTGGCGGATGCCGGGGCTGTCCTGCGTCGGGATCCAGCTCCGGTTGTTGATCGATTCGCCCTGGCTGAACAGGTAGGGCTTGCTCTTGCCGGCAGTGAGCTGCGGCGCGAGCCACTGGAGCGCGCTCGCGTCCGGGCTGGAGCGGTAGTGGATCATGATCCGCCGTGATGCGCCGATCTCTACCGTCAACGGTGCGCCCTTGTAGGTGTCCGCCGCGCCTACCGACCAGCGGAGCGGCCGGCCGGCGGCATTGGTGATGGAGGCAATGACGAGGCCGTTGTCGTCGAGCACGATCTGCTTCGCGCCAGGCGCCGCGACGATGTCGAGCGTGGCCGAGCCACTCATCGTCTTCGCAGCGAAGTCTGCCGTCAGGTCGAGGTCGACATGGGTGACGCGCGCGATCTCGGGGCGTGCATAGCTCAGTACATCGTGCGCCTCCGGCGTGGTGAGGACCGGCGAGGGCGTGGCGGGTGCGGCATGCGTGCCGGGGACGGCGGTGAGCAGGGTGAGGACGCTGATAACGCTGAGAATGGGACGCATGGGGTCGAAAGCCTCGATCTGGGATGCCCTTGGCTAGGGGAGGCGGGGTCGCGCGACAACCTTGCGATGATGGTTCGAGGGGTGCGTCGTTCCCGCCAATTCCCTTTTCGCGAGGGGCTGTATTCTGTTACGCTTCCGGTTCAATCCGTCCGAAGCCCTGTTGCTAGGCATCCCGCCCCATGATCGTGTCAGCCAGCTTCGTGGGCAGTCGGCCTGCATCCGCTTCCCGTCTGCCCGGATTGGACCTGCTGCGCGCCGGCGCGATCGGCTGGGTGCTGCTCTTTCATGCGAGCCTGTTCGGCTTCGTGCCGGGCGGGCCCCGGATCGTTGCGTTCGGCTGGATGGGTGTCGATCTCTTCTTCGTGCTGAGCGGGTTCCTTATCGCCGGCCAGTTGCTGCGGCCCTGTGCGCAGTGCCTCCGGCCGGACTATCGGCGCTTCTTCGTCCGCCGGCTGCTGCGGACGCTGCCCGCCTATCTGGTCGTCGTTGTGGTCTATTTCCTGCTGCCGGCGTCGCGCGAGAAGCAGGCGATCCAGCCGCTCTGGCAATTCCTGACCTTCACCGAAAACGGCCTCATCGACTTCTCGACCCCCAAGGCCTTCTCCCACGTCTGGTCGCTGTGCGTGGAGGAGCAATTCTATCTGGCCTTCCCCGTCGCGGTCGCGCTGCTGTCGACCCGGCCATCGGCGCGGAAGGTGGCGCTTGTGGCGCTGGCGGCGTTGCTGGCCGGGATGGCGCTGCGCGGCGCGATCTGGTTTCACGACCTCGCGCCGCTCAAGAATGACGACCGTTTCGCTGAGGTCTATATGGAGCGGGTCTACTATCCGACCTGGACCCGGCTCGACGATCTGCTCGCAGGCGTCGCGGCCGCGACCGTGCAGGCGTTCCGGCCGCGCGTCTGGCGGGTGCTGACCGCGCGGTCGAACTGGTTGCTGGCGGGCGGTATCGCAGGGGTGGTTCTGTCGATCGACGTCTTCGGGAACCTGGCCGCGGGTCCGGCGCCGGTCATCTTTGGCTATCCGCTGCTGGCCCTCAGCATGGCGATGCTGGTGATCGCGGGGAGCAACAGGCGGTCGATCATCGGGCGCTTCCACCTTCCCGGCGCTGGGGCGCTCGCGACAGGCGCCTACAGCCTGTATCTCAGCCACAAGCTCGTCTTCGGCGTGGTGCAGGCCCAAGCGTGGATCGCGCCGAGCGCGCGATGGGCGGTGGCGCTCGCTGGTGCACTGATCGTCGGGTCGGCGCTCTACTGGCTCGTCGAGCGACCGTTCCTGCGGCTGAGGGACCGGCTTGACCGCCGGCAGCAGGGCCACATTCCTCCACTTTGGTCGGTAGCGACGATGCCAGCCTAGAAGCGTGATAGACTGGCGCCATGGCCAGCACGACTCGGGACATCCAGAGCATCGTCGTCCTGACCGGGGCGGGGATTTCGGCCGAGAGCGGTCTCGCGACCTTCCGGGGACCCGACGGGCTGTGGGAAGGACAGCGGGTTGAGGACATCTGCACGCCCGAAGCGCTGGAGCGCGACCGCGCACTTGTGCTTGAATTCTACGATCAGCGCCGGCGCGCGCTGGACTCCGCCGAACCCAATGACGCGCATCGGGCGCTAGCGCGGCTCGATTCCCGATGGCCGGGCGATCTGCTGATCGTCACCCAGAATGTCGACGACCTGCACGAGCGCGCGGGAGCGAGACGGGTCCTTCACATGCACGGCGAGTTGCGCTCGGCGCTCTGCGAGAGCTGCGGAGAGCGCGCCGCCTTCGGCGGCAACATGCTCGATGGCCCGCGCTGCACGGCGTGCGGACAGGACAGGCTCCGGCCCGACATCGTCTTCTTCGGCGAGATGCCCTACGAGATGGAACAGATCGATCGCGCGCTGATGAACGCGGACCTGTTCGTTTCTATCGGCACATCGGGTGCTGTCTATCCGGCGGCGGGCTTTGTCGAGACGGCGCGCCATGCCGGCGCCGAGACGCTGGAGCTCAACCTGGAGCCATCGGCCGGCAGCATCTATTTCCACGAGACGCGACTGGGTCCGGCGAGCCAGCTGGTGCCCGACTGGGTGGACGAGGTGCTGGCCGAGCAGGTGGCGGAAGGCTGAGGGACTTATCCCGTTGACGCACGTGCGGTCTGATCCGCAGCGCTCGGGACATTCGCAGGTGGCCCGGAGGCGGCGGAACGGCGGGGCCATTCCTTCACACCTCCGGCAGAGCCTCGCTTGGGCACCTTCGGCGCCGGTTCGGGCGATCGCCGCCCTCCCTCGTCGGCGGCATGGGCCGCTTCGGAACTCCTGATCTCGATGCCGCAGCGGTCGAGCCAGCGCGCCGCGGCGCGATCACGGTCGTGGACCGTGCCACAGCTCGGACACGTCCAGACGTCCTGTCCCATCGGCAGACGTCGCCCCACCCGACCGCAATCCGGACAGCAGCCGGTGCTGCGGTCCCAGCGGTCGAGCGCGGTGAAGCGCCGCCCCGCCCACGCTGCCTTATAGGCGAGCTGGCGCAGCAAGCCGCCGGGCGCGGCATCCGTCACGCTTTTGGCCAGCCTTGTGCGCATCATCGCCTGGACGCTGAGCGTCTCGACCGTGATCGCGCCGGCGGCGTTCACGATCCGCCGCGAGACGCGGTGATGGTGGGCTGCCCGCAAATCCGCCACTCGCTTGTGACGGCGCGCGACCTCGCGGGCGGCCCGGCGGCGGCCGACCGAACCCTGGCGACGGCGTGAGAGCTTGCGCTGCGATCGCGCGAGGCGCTGCTCGGCCTGTTGCAGAGGCCGGGGATTGTTGGCCACGATCTCGAAACCGGTGGCGTCGCTGGCCGCGTACGCCAAAACGCGCAGACCAACATTCATGCCGACACTGTCGACGACGGGCGCTGGCGCCGGCTTTGCCGGCGTGACCAGGCCGAGCGACACGCGCCAGCCATCGCCGTCCCTGGAGAGAGAGCCCTTGGTCACACGCGCGCCTTCGGGGATCTTGAGGTTGCGCACCCGGATCAGCGGCTGGTTCGGGAATTTGAGATGGGTGACAGCACCGTCGCTGAGCTTCATGATCCCCAGGTTTTGAGCCGGCACGGACATCCTGTCGGCCCGGTCCCCGGCCTTGCGGAAACGCGGAAAGCCCTTGCGACAGAGGCATCGCCCCTTCGGCATCGTTTCGAAGCCAGAAGTGCGCCTCGAAAATCGGCAGGTCCACGCACGTCGGGCGCGCACGATCCCGCACCGGCGGCTTGCCTCTGAGAAAGGCGAGTTGCCGCCGCGGCCTCGCTCCCATCCTAGTCTTCCCATTGAATTGGGAGCGGAGGTAACCGAGATGTCGGAGAACCGGCAGATTGTCCTGAACAGTCGGCCCAGCGGTACCCCCGTCCCGGGCAACTTTCGCATCGCTGAAGGGTCGAGGCCCTCACCTGGCCCCGGCGAGATGCTCGTACGCAATCTCTATTTCTCGATGGAGCCGGCCACGCGCGGCTGGCTCGACGATAACGACAAGAATTATTTCGAGCCGCTCAAGATCGGGGAGGCGATCCGCTCGATCGCGATGGGCGAGGTGGTCGCCTCGAATAACCCGAACTTCGCAGTGGGTGACATCGTCCGCGGGCTGCTCGCGTGGGAGGAATATTCGATCGCGACCGACGAGACGATCCTGCTCGAGAAAATGGCGATCCGGCGGGGTGTCCCACCCTCCTATTATCTGGGTGCGCTCGGCGGATCGGGCGAGACGGCCTATGTCGGCCTGCATCAGATCGGCCGTATCCAGCCCGGCGAGACGGTCGTGATCAGCGCGGCGACGGGGGGCGTCGGCCATATCGCCGGTCAGGTGGCGCGGCTGCATGGCTGCCGGACCATCGGGCTGGTTGGCTCGGCCGAGAAGGCCCGCATCGCCCGCGAGGAGCTCGGCTACGACGTGACGATCAACTATCGCGAGCAGCCCGACCTCGTCGCCGCGCTCCGCGAGACGTGCCCGGAGGGAGTCGACGTCTATTTCGACAGTGTAGGCGGAACGACGCTCGACGCCATGCTGCAATCGATGAAGATGATGGGACGGATAGTCTGCTGCGGCATGATCGCCAGCTACAACCAATCGGATGACCCGCCGCCGATCCTGAACATCTGGCAAATCGTCGCCCGTCAGATCGAGATGAAGGGGTTCCTGCTCTACAGCTACGCCGATCATATCCCGGAGGCGCTGCGGACGCTGGAAGGCTGGGTCCAGTCGGGCCAGCTCAAGGTGCTGGAAAACAAGCGCGTCGGGCTGGAACAGACGCCTAATCTGTTCTGCGAGCTCATGGCCGGGCGCACCACCGGCAAGTCGCTGGTCGAGCTGGAACTGGCCTGAGATATTGGAAAGGCGCGCCATGCCGGAATTCACCGAAGCTGATCGCCGGTTGCTGACGCGGCTGCGGGACGAGGCCGATATTCTCGACGTCATCGCGCGCTACAGCCAGGGTCTCGACTGGATGAACTGGACGCAGGTCGAGGAGGCCTTCTGGCCCGAGGCCGTCGCCGACTTTGGTGGCATGTTCCGGGGTGATCGGGCGGCGTTCCTGCCGTTCGTGACGCAACTGGAGATGAGCTATACCCGCCGGATGCACCTGTTCGGCCTGCCCCGCATCGCGATCAACGGTACGACGGCGCAGGTGAATGCGCCGTCCGTCACCCATTTTCGCTCGGTCGAGGGCGGGCAGCGCACGGAGAGCTTCGTGTTCGGCCGCTATCTGCTGAAACTGGAAAAGCGGGGAGAGGAGTGGCGCGTCCTCCACATGCATTTCATGCTCAATTCCTTCCAGAGCAACCAGGGCCCCGACGAGGACGAGGGGCCGCTCAACCTCGCCGATCACACGACGCAGGCGCATCCGCTGGCGAGAGGCGTGCACTAGGCGCCTGACACTTCGCGGTTAGACTGCCGGCATGTCGAACCGATTCGCCCCCGTCACCCTGTTCGCCCTGTTTGCGGTGTCGCCTCTGTGGGCGCAGTCGCCCGAGGTCGCCACCCCCGCGCCCAAGCCCGCCACCGTGCGCGTCGACCTCGAGACCAGCGAGGGGCGCATCGTGCTGGAGCTGGAGAAGGAGCGCGCGCCGGTCACGACGGCGAATTTCCTGCGCTATGTCGACCAGAAGCGGCTCGACGGCTCCGGCTTCTACCGCGCGACCAAGGTGGCGCCGGGTTTCGGCCTGATCCAGGGCGGGGTGCGCAACGATCCCAAGCGCGTGCTGCCGCCTATCGCCCATGAGCCGACCAGCAAGACCGGCCTGTCGCACCTCGACGGCACGATCTCGATGGCGCGCGGCGCGCCGGGTTCGGCAAGCGGCGACTTCTTCATCACCATCGGTTCGATTCCGTCGATGGACGCCGATCCCAGCCAGCCGGGCGACAATCTGGGCTTCGCCGCCTTCGGCCACGTTGTCGAGGGGATGGACATCGTTCGCCACATCCTCGACGAGCCGACCTCGCCGACCGCGGGCGAGGGCGGGATGAAGGGCCAGATGCTGGTGGCGCCAGTGAAGATCAACTCGGCGCATCGGGAGCAGTGACGCCCGGGCGGCGTCACTCCACCCAGTCGAGCCCGATCTCGCGGTAGAGGCTGCGATCCTCTTCCCAGTCGGGTTTCACCTTGACGTGGAGGAAGAGGTGGACCTTGCGGCCGAGCAGTGGCGCCAGTTCGGCCCGCGCGCGGCTGCCGATCTCTTTCAGGCGCGCGCCGCGCGCGCCGAGCACGATCGCCTTCTGGCTGTCGCGCGCGATCAGGATCTGCTGGTGGATCGCAACCGAGCCGTCCCTGCGCTCCTCATATTTTTCCGTCTCGACCGCGCAGGCATAGGGCAGCTCGGCGTGGAGCTGGAGATAGAGCTGCTCGCGCGTCACCTCGGCCGCGAGCATGCGGTCGGTGGCGTCGGAGACCTGATCCTCGGGGAAGTGCCACGGCCCTTCCGGCACGCGGTTGGCGAGCAGGCGCTTCAGTTCGGGCACGCCGTCTTCGGTCGAGGCCGAGACAAACAGGATGTCCTCGGGCGCGAGTTGCTCCTGAAGCGCCTGCGCGGTGGCGAGAAGCTTTTCCTTGGGCGTCACGTCCACCTTGTTGAGGATGACGATCTTGGGTTCGCTACGCTTGGCCAGCGTCTCCACCAGAGGCGCGATGCGCTTGGTCAGCCCGGTCTTGGCATCGATGACGAGCGCGATCAGATCCGCCGCCTCGGTGCCGCCCCACGCGGCCGCCACCATCGCCCGATCGAGCCGGCGGCGGGGATCGAAGATGCCGGGCGTGTCGACCAGCAGGATCTGGCTCTGTTCGTGGATGGCAATGCCCATCAGGCGCACGCGCGTGGTCTGCGCCTTGGGGCTGACGATCGCGACCTTCTGGCCAACGAGCGCGTTGACGAGGGTGGACTTGCCGGCGTTCGGCGCGCCGACGACGGCGACGAGGCCGCACCTTTCGGTGGTGGCTTCGATCATGGCTTCAATTCCTTGAGGAGGGTGCGGGCGGCCTCGGTCTCGGCCTCCTGCTTCGACGTGCCGCTGCCCTCGGCGGTGGCGCGGCCGGGGATCTCGACGGTGACGGTGAAGGTCGGCGCATGGTGCGGCCCCGACCGGCGGGTGATGGCATAGACCGGAGGTCGCCACTGCTTGGCGGCGGCGAATTCCTGGAGCTCGGCCTTGGGGTGCTTGGGGGCGATGTCCTGCTTGGTGACGCGGTCGCCCCACGCCTTGCGGACGAAGGCGCGCGCGCCGTCGATGCCGGTTTCGAGGAACAGCGCGCCGATCAGCGCCTCCACCACGTCGCCTAGCACATAGGTGCTGAACTGCGCCCCGTCGTCACGGGCCTGCTTGCCGAGGCGCAGGTGCGGGCCGACCCCGATCTGCTTGGCGATCTCCGCGCAAGTCTCGCCCGAGACGAGCGCGTTGAGGCGGCGAGACAGGCTTCCCTCGGGTTCCTTGGGGAAGAGCGCGAACAGCCACTCGCCCATTACCAGCCCGAGCACGCGGTCGCCGAGGAACTCCAGCCGCTGATAGCTCTCGCCGGCGTGGCTCGAATGAGTGAGCGCGGCGGTGAACAGAGCCGGGTTGCGCGGACGGTGGTCCAGCGCATCGGCGATCCAGTCGATCAGCGCGTCGCTCACCTGAAGCCCTGTCCGATGCGGTCGGGGCGTATGGCGTGGACCCAGCTCAGCGGGTTCAGCCAGTGCGCCGATCCATTGGTCGAGAAGATCGTCACGATCGCGCGACCTTCCAGATTCTCGGCCGGCACCATGCCGACGCCGCCGCCCTTGGTCGCGTTGAAGCGGCTGTCGGCCGACATGTCGCGATTGTCGCCCATCAGGAAGTAATGGCCGGCGGGCACCGTGAAGACGGAGGTGTCGTCCTGCAGGGTTTCGCCCTGGTCCAGCACGTCGTAGCCGACGCCGTTGGGCAGCGTCTCGTGGTAGCGCGGGAAGCGGCAGACCGGACGACCCTCGACATCGGCGTTGACGCCATAGGGCGAGCGGACGTCGGGGATCGTGCTGCATTCGGTATTGGCGGCGATCGGCACGACGAAATCGGCGATGCGGACCTTGGAGACCGGCTTGTCGTTCAGCCACAGCACTCCGTGGCGCATCTGGATGCGATCGCCGGGCAGACCGATCAGGCGCTTGATATAGTCGGAGTGGTTGTCGGGCGGCGCGCGGAAGATGACGACGTCGCCGCGCTCGGGAGTCCCGCCGAACAGGCGGCCATGCGGCGCTGGCGGCGTCCAGGGCAGGCTGAAGCGCGACCAGCCATAGGGCCACTTCGCCACCAGCAGATAGTCGCCCACCAGCAGGCGCGGCATCATTGACTCCGAGGGAATGCTGCGCGGCATGACGACGAACGAGCGCAACGCCAGCGCCATCAGCAAGACGGTGACGATGAAGCGGATCGCACCGCGCCAGTCATGTGGCGCACGCGCGGCTCGCCCGGAGTCGAGGGTGGTGGAGGATGTCGTGGACACGCCCGGGCTTTGCGGAACGTGGGGTGCGAGGTCAAGCGGGACGGCGCCTGCGATTGCTGTGATCGCTACAAGCAATTGGCGGAAGGCAAGTGGACCGCTACATCGCCGCAACCAATCCGTCAGGAGCCTGCGCGATGTCCGATCATGATTTCGACCTTTTCGTGATTGGGGCCGGCTCCGGCGGCGTCCGTGCCGCGCGCATCTCGGCCGCGCATGGCGCGAAGGTGGCGATCGCCGAGGAATTCCGCGTCGGCGGCACCTGCGTGATCCGCGGCTGCGTGCCCAAGAAGCTGCTGATCTACGGCGCGCATTTTGCCGAGGACCTGAAGGACGCCAAGCGCTTCGGCTGGCAGGTGCCGGACTGCGGCTTCGACTGGACGGTGCTGCGCGACAATGTGCTCGCCGATGTCGACCGGCTCGAGGGACTCTACCAGAATACGCTCGACACGCATGCGGTGCAGACCTTCCGCCAGCGCGCGACCGTGGTCGGACCCAACGAGGTGGAGCTCGCCGACGGCACGCGGCACACCGCGCGCATCATCCTGATCTCGACCGGCGCGCGCCCGGCGGTGCCCGTCTTCCCGGGAGCCGAACATGGCATCACCTCCAACGAGGCCTTCCATCTCGACAGCGTGCCCAAGCGCATCGTGATCGCCGGCGGCGGCTATATCGCCAACGAGTTCGCCGGCATCTTCAACGAGTTCGGCGCCAGGGTGACGCTCGTCAACCGCGGCGGCGACATCCTGCGCCACTATGACCACAGCGTGCGCGACCGGCTGCTGCAGATCTCGATCAAGAAGGGCATCGACTTCCGTTTCCACGCGGCTTTCGAGAAGGTGGAGAAGAAGGAAGACGGCACGCTGGTCATCCACACCACCGGGCAGGACCCGATCGTGGCCGACCTGCTGATGTTCGCCATCGGCCGCGACCCCAACAGCGAGGGGCTGGGGCTGGAGGCGTTGGGCGTCGAGATCGACCCGCTGGGCGCGATCAAGGTCGACGAAGACAGCCGCACCAACGTGCCGTCGATCTTCGCGGTGGGCGACGTCACCAATCGCGTGCAGCTCACTCCGGTGGCAATCCGCGAGGGCCATGCCTTCGCCGACACCCAGTTCGGCAACAATCCGCGCAGGGTCGATTATGGCTGCATCCCGTCAGCCGTGTTCAGCCATCCGCCGATCGCGGCCGTCGGCCTCACCGAGTCCGAGGCGCGGAACCGCTACGGGACGGTGAAGGTCTACACGTCGGATTTCCGGCCGATGAAGAATGTGCTGGCAGCCCGTGACGAGCGTTCGCTCTACAAGATGGTGTGCGACGCCTCGACCAACCGCGTGCTGGGGCTGCACATGATTGGGCCCGATTCGCCGGAGATCCTGCAGGCCGCTGCGGTCGCGGTGAAGGCCGGCCTCACCAAGCAGCAGTTCGACGACACGGTGGCGCTGCACCCGACCATGTCGGAGGAGCTGGTGCTGCTGAGGTGAGCGCGCGTCTTGCCGCCGTCGTGATGGGTGTCGCCGGCTCGGGCAAGACCAGCCTCGGCCAGGCGCTCGCCGCGCGGCTGGGCATCGCCTTCGTGGATGGCGATGCGCTCCACGGCGAGCGTAATGTCTCGAAGATGCGCGCGGGCATCCCGCTCGACGATGCGGATCGGGCGCCGTGGCTCGCCAGGGTGGCCAAGGTGCTGGCTGACCGCGAGGCCTATCCGCAGGGCGTGATCGTCGCCTGCTCGGCGCTGAAGCGCGCCTATCGCGAGCGGATCCGCGCGGGCGCGGCGGGCTGCCGCTTCCTCTATCTCGCTCTGTCGGCGGACGAGGCGGCGCTCCGTGTCAGCCAGCGTCCGGGCCATTTCATGCCGGCGGGCCTCGTCGCCGACCAGTTCGCGGCGCTGGAAGCGCCAGCCGCAGATGAAGTGGACGTAGTGACGCTCGATGCGGCACGTCCACTGGAGCGGTTGGTCGGTTCGAGCGTAGCGTTGCTGGCGAACGCCGCCTGAGCGGCCTTATTCGCAGGCGTCGTAGTAGCCCGCCTCACAGGCATCGACGCGGGAATGCCAGTCGTTGATGCGCTCGGCGTAGCGCGCGCGCCGCGCGATATTGCTGCATCTCGCGGGCATGCTGGTTCTGGTCGGCGCGATACTGCGCCTGGGCGCGGGCATAATTGCCGGAACCGCCGCCGCTGCCGCCGGAGCGCAGCGAGCGGTTGTAGGCGTTGCGATTGAGCTCGGCCGTATAGGCGCGGTCGGCGCGGTGCGCGGCGTCGTTGGGCGTGCCTTCATCGACCTGGTCCGCCCGCGCGTAGGGCTTGGGGCGCACCCAGTGCGTCGCCTCGCGATATTCCGCCATGTGCTGCTCGTCGATCGCGGTGTCCTCGTCGTCGCGCGCGTCGGCGGTGCCGTAGCTGTCATAATATCCGCCGGGATCGCGGGGTTCACCGTCCTCGTAGCTCGGCATCGGCCGTTCGCCATATTGGGCGTGGGCGGTGCCGGTGAAGGCAGCGGAGGCAAGCAGGGCAGCGATGAGCAGACGGGGCACCGAGGTGTCTCCTAGAAGAGGCTGACGATCGACTTGGGGGGCGGTGGCTTGCAGCGGGCTGAACGACGCCCGGTCACCGCGCTTCCATTCGATCGCTTCGCCGCAAAACGGTTAAGCCACGCGATTTTTAACCAGATCGTCGACCACGGCGGGGTCGGCCAGCGTCGAGATGTCCCCCAGCGCGCCCGTCTCGCCTTCGGCGATCTTGCGCAGGATACGCCGCATTATCTTACCAGATCGTGTCTTGGGCAGCCCGGGGGCGAACTGGATCGCGTCAGGCGTGGCGATCGGGCCGATCTCGTGGCGCACCCAGTCGCGCAGCGCCTTGCGCAACTCGTCGCTGGGCGTGACGCCGGCGTTGAGCGTCACATAGGCGTAGATGCCCTGGCCCTTCACGTCGTGGGGCATCCCGACGACGGCGGCCTCGGCGACATCTTCGTGTAGCACCAGCGCGCTCTCCACCTCGGCGGTGCCCATGCGGTGGCCCGAGACGTTGATGACGTCGTCGACGCGGCCGGTGATCCAGTAATAGCCGTCGGCATCGCGCCGCGCCCCGTCGCCGGTGGTGTAGACGCCGGGGAAGGTGCGGAAATAGGTCTCGAACAAGCGCTTGGGATCGCCCCACACACCGCGCATCTGGCCGGGCCAGGAGCGCGCGATGACCAGATTGCCCTCCGCCTCGCCGGCCAGCTCCTTACCATCGCCGTCGAGCAGCCGGGGCTCCACGCCGAAGAAGGGGAGCGTCGCCGAACCCGGCTTGAGCGGGGTCGAGGGGAGGGGTGTGATCATGTGGCCGCCGGTCTCGGTCTGCCACCAGGTATCGAGGATCGGGCAGCGGCCCTCGCCGACTACCTCATGATACCAGCGCCAGGCCTCCGGGTTGATCGGCTCGCCGACGCTGCCGAGCAAGCGCAGCGACTGGCGGCTCGTGCGGGTGACGAACTTGTCGCCCTCCTTCATCAGTGCGCGGAGAGCCGTGGGTGCGGTGTAGAGGATCGAGACCCGGTGGCGGTCGACGATCTCCCAGATGCGCGATGGCGTCGGCCAGTTGGGCACGCCCTCGTACATCAGCGTCGTGGCGCCATTGGCCAGCGGCGCGTAGAGGATGTAGCTGTGGCCGGTGACCCAGCCGATGTCGGCCGCGCACCAGAACACCTCGGGCGCGTGATAGTCGAACACCGTCGCGTAGGTGAGCGCGGCCCAGACGAGATAGCCCCCTGTGGTGTGCATCACGCCCTTGGGCTTGCCGGTCGATCCCGAAGTGTAGAGGATGAAGAGCGGGTCTTCCGCCGCCATCGGCTCGGGCGGGCAATCGGTGCCGACCTTCGCGGCCTCGTCATGATACCAGACGTCGCGGCCCGCCTGCATCGGCACGTCGCGACCGGTCGCGCGGATCACCAGCACCGTATCAATGCCGCGATAGATGCCGGCCGCTTCGTCGACATTGACCTTCAGCGGCACATGCTTGCCACCGCGCCTGCCCTCGTCAGCGGTTACGACAATGGTACTCCCGCAATCCTCCATCCGCCCGGCGAGCGCATCGGCCGAGAAGCCGGCGAACACCACCGAATGGATCGCGCCGATCCGCGCGCAGGCGAGCAGCGCGAAGGCAGCCTCGGGGATCATCGGCAGATAGAGGGTGATGCGGTCGCCCTTCTTCGCGCCCAACCCCTTCAGCACATTGGCGAAGCGGCAGACCTCGCGATGCACCTCGGCATAGGTGAAGCGGCGCGGTTGCTCCTTGGGATCGTCCGGTTCCCACAGAATCGCGGTCTGGTCGCCGCGCGTCGCGAGATGGCGGTCGAGGCAGTTGGCCGTCGCGTTGAGCACGCCGTCCTCGAACCAGCGGACATGGAAATCGGCCTCGTCGAACGACCAGTCGCCGGCCTTTGTCGGCGCCTTGATCCAGTCGAGCATGCGCGCCTGCTCCAGCCAGAAGCCATCCGGATCGTCGAGCGAGCGGGCGTGCATTGCCGCGCGCGTGGCATCGTCGATCGAACGGGTCTCGGACATCTGGCTCTCCCATCGGATGATTCGTGGCTCCAGGCTTTGCGCCCCGTGCCGCCGCCCGCAGGACGGACGGAGCAGGGCCCCACAGAGCACGCGTTGCACGGTCGTGCGGCCATGCTATCGCCAGTCCCGAGAACAAGGAAAGGGATTCCATGGGGTACAGGCTGGGTGTTGTTCTTCCGCTGCTTTTTGTAACGACGGCCCCGGCCGTTGCCCGGCCGCTTCATCAGTTCACCGATCTCGCACTGGCCCCGGCCGGCGACCGGATCGCCACCATCGACAGCGCCAGCGAGCCTGATGCCGCCAGCGAGGCGCGCGGGGTGATCGTGATCCGTCAGGCTGGCGACGGGCATATCCTTGCCCGCCTCGATCCCTGCAAGACCTGTGGCTATTCGGGGCTGGCGTTCGGGCCCGACGGCCAGCTCGCCTTCGTCGCGCGCGACCGAAAGGCGGGGACCGCGACGCTGATGGTGCAACAGGGGGCGAGCGCGCGCCGGCTGGCGAGCGTCAGCGGCCTCGCCGCGGAGCCGCGCTGGTCGCCCGACGGACACAGCATCGCGCTGCTGGTGACGGTCGGCGCGCGCAAGGAGACCGGCGCGACGCAGGCCGGCGCGCGCCAGGTCGGCGAGATCGGATCGGCCAACGACGAGCAGCGCATCGCGATCGTGCCGGCGGCGGGCGGCGCGATGCGCACAGTCTCACCGGCCGATCGGTTCGTCTACGAATATGACTGGACGCCCGACGGCAAGGGCTTCGTCGCGACCAGCGCGAAGGGCAATGGTGACGCCAACTGGTGGGTGGCGACGGTCGACGCGATCGACGCAGGCTCGGGCGCGGTCAGGACCATCGTCGCCCCCCAGACGCAGGTGAACTTTCCGCGCGTCTCGCCCGATGGCCGGACGGTGGCCTTCATCGGCGGGCTGATGAGTGACTTCGGGTCGATTGGCGGGGACGTCTGGACGGTGCCCTTCGCAGGCGGCGAGGCGACCAACATTACGCCCGGTTATCGTGGCAGCTTCACTTCGCTCGTCTGGGATGCCGGCGGGCTGCGCGGCACGGCGCTGCTCGGGGACCAGGCGGCGATTGTGCCAATCGATCCGGCCAAGGACCCGGCCGAACCGGAGTGGACTGTACGCGCCAGCATATCCGCCGCCGACGCCCGCGTTGCCTTTTCGAACAAGGGGACGATGGCGACGGTCGCGCAGGATTTCGAGCATGGCCCGGCGATCTTCGCCGGCCCGGTCTCCCATCCGGTCCAGATCAGTCATGACAATGACGGCTACGCGCCGATGGTGGTTTCGCGCAGCCTGACCTGGAAGAGCGGCGGCCATGACGTGCAGGGCTGGCTTCTCGCTCCGCGCGGCGCGACGGCGCCGGCGAAGGCACCGATGATCACCATCGTTCATGGCGGCCCGGCTGCTGCCACCACCCCGCAGTTCGTGTGGCAGGGGACGAACGCCGCGCTGATCGGCGCCGGGTACTGGCTGTTCTACCCCAATCCGCGCGGCAGTTACGGGCAGGGCGAGGCCTTCACCGCCGCCAACCGGCGCGACTTCGGCGGCGGCGACCTCAAGGACATCCTCGCTGGCATCGATGCGGTGGAGCAGGTGACGCCGGTCGACGATAACCGGTTGGGCCTGATGGGTGGCTCCTATGGCGGCTTCATGTCGATGTGGGCGAACACCCAGACCAACCGTTTCAAGGCGATCCAGGCCGCCGCCGGCCTTTCCAACTGGGTGAGCTATTACGGCACCAACGGCATCAACACCTGGATGACGCCCTATTTCGGCAAGCCGATGTATACCGATCAGGCCGCCTACTGGGACGTGTCGGCGATCAAATATATCGCCCAGGCGAAGACGCCGACGCTCATCACGGTCGGCGAGCGTGACATCGAGGTGCCGCCGACCCAGTCGGTTGAATATTGGAACGGGCTGAAGGCGATGGGCGTGCCGACCAGCCTCGTCATATATTCAGACGAAGGCCATGCTATCCGGAACCCCGCGCATGCCGCCGACGTTCGCCGCCGGACGGTCGCATGGTTCGACCATTATCTGAAGGGTAAGTGAGCTTATGACGACGACGTCCTTTCCCGTGCTCGTGACGGGCGGCGCCGGCTATATCGGCAGCCATGCGGTGCTGGCGTTGCTGGATGCCGGCTGGCCGGTGGTGGTGCTCGACAACCTCGTCACCGGCTTCCGGTGGGCGGTCGATCCGCGCGCAAGCTTCGTCGAGGGCGATGTCGGCGACGCCGGGACGGTGGCGAAGGTCATTTCAGACTTCGGGATCGGCGCGATCATGCATTTTGCGGGTTCGGTCGTCGTGCCCGAGTCGGTCGAGAATCCGCTCAAATATTACGGGAACAATACCGCCAACAGCCGTACGCTCATTGAAGCCGCGGTGGCAGGCGGAGTGCGCCACTTCATCTTCTCGTCGACTGCAGCCACTTACGGCATTCCCGACGAGAGCCCCGTTCGTGAGCTCACGCCGACACGGCCGATCAATCCCTATGGCATGTCCAAACTGATGACCGAGATCATGCTGAAAGACACCGCCGCCGCCCATCCGATCAACTATTGCGCGTTGCGCTACTTCAACGTTGCCGGCGCCGATCCGCATGGCCGTGCGGGTCAGGCGACGGCGGGCGCCACCCATCTCATCAAGGTCGCCGGCGAGGCGGCGACGGGCAAGCGCAGCCATGTCAGCGTGTTCGGCACCGACTATGCGACCCCGGACGGTACCGGCGTGCGCGATTATATCCACGTCTCCGATCTGGCTGCCGCGCATCTGCTGGCGCTCGAGGCGCTGATCGCCGAGCCGGAGCGCAGCCACACGCTCAACTGCGGCTATGGCCGGGGCTTCTCGGTGCTGGAAGTGCTCGACGCGGTGGAGAAGGTCAGCGGTCGTTCGATAGAGCGACGGATCGAGCCGCGCCGGGCGGGCGACCCGGATTCGCTCGTCGCTGCCAACGACGCGATCGTCGCTGCCTTCGGCTGGACGCCGCGTCATGATGATCTCGACACGATCGTGGCGCACGCGCTCGCCTGGGAGCGGGGGCTGGAGGCGCGACGCTCGCCGGCCTGATCGGGTTAGTCGGGAAGAGCCAGCGGCGTGGCCCGCCAGCCATGCTACTGGCAGGGATGAGAGGCCGCCCGGCAAGGCGGAAGGGGATCGGGGCGCATGACCATTCTCGTGACCGGAGCCGCCGGCTTCATCGGATCGCATGTCTGTCGGCGGTTGATCCGTCGCGGCGAGCGCGTGATCGGCATCGATAATCTCAACGATTACAATCCGGTGCCGCTGAAACTGGACAGGCTCAATGCGATCGCGGAGGAAGAGGGCGCGACCGAGCGCTTCGATTTCCACCCGGTCGACTTCGCGGATCATGAGGCGCTGGAGGCCGCGCTCGCCTCCGCGTCGATCGAGCGCATCGTGCATCTGGGCGCGCAGGCCGGCGTGCGCTACTCGATCCTCAATCCGCGTGCCTATGCGGCCTCGAACCTCACCGGCCATCTCAACATCCTGGAGCTGGCGCGGGCGCGGGCTGTCGCGCACCTCGTCTATGCCTCCTCCTCCTCGGTCTATGGCACCAGCCCGGACCTGCCCTTCCGCGTCGAGGCGCGCGTCGATTTCCCGATCTCGCTCTATGCCGCGACCAAGAAGGCCGACGAGCTGATGAGCGAATCCTACGCGCATCTCTATCGCGTGCCGCAGACGGGCTTACGCTTCTTCACCGTCTATGGCCCGTGGGGGCGCCCGGACATGGCCGTGTGGGGTTTCACCGCCAAGATACTCGCGGGCGAGCCGATCGAGGTGTTCAATGGCGGCAACATGCGCCGCGACTTCACCTATATCGATGACATTGTGACCGGCGTGATCGCCGCGCTCGACAACCCTCCGCCCGACGACGGCGCCGAGAAGGCTGGCGGCAGCCACTCCCCCCACCGACTCTACAATATCGGCAACAACCGGGCGGAAGAGCTGGAGAAACTGATCGCGCTGATCGAGCAGGCTTGCGGTCGCCCGGCGATCCGTATCGAGAAGCCGATGCAGCCCGGCGACGTGCCCGCCACCTATGCCGACCTGTCGGCGATCCGGCGCGATCTGGGCTTCCAGCCGACCACGCCGATCGACGTCGGCATTCCGCTCTGGGTCGATTGGTACAAGCAGTACCGGGCCACGCGCGGCGACTGATCGGGGCGCCTCGCCGGGCGTGGCGGCAGGGCGGAGACTGGCCTTTCCACCGGCAGTGCGTCAGGGTGAACCATGCGTATCGTCTATGCCTATCACGCCGGCATCGACTGGATTGTCCGGGAATCCGGGCAGACCGACAAGTTCGTCCACGTCCAGGCGGGCTTGATCATCTGGTCGCTTGCCGCCCTGGTGGCGGGGCGACGGCTGGGGACGCCGATCCCGCTGATCGTCGTCGGGCTTGCCGAGGTGGCCAATGAGGTGATGGACCGCCTCTATCTCGGCAGCTGGAACTGGCCTGACACGATCCGCGACGCGGCGGCGACCTGGATCTGGCCGCTGCTCCTCTCACTCATCCTCACGATCGAACGGGCTCGCGCGGAGAGACTGTTCGATCGCGCGCCCGGGCCATGCCTTGCGGTTGCCGATCACGGGGAGGGGGAGGCGGCGTCCCCTCTCTCGTGATAGGCAGCAACAGCCCTTAGCTGGGCTTGCCGATACCCACATAGTCGAGGCCGGCGCGTACCGCTTCCTCAGGCGTGTAGACATTGCGCAGGTCGACCAGCAGCGGCCTGGCCATGGTCGTGGCGAGCCGGGCGAGATCGAGCGCGCGATAGGCGTCCCATTCGGTGACGATGACGACGGCGGCGGCACCCTCGGCGGCCGCATAGGGATCGGTGACGAACTCGACGCCCTGAAGCACCTTCTTCGCCTGCTCGATGCCTTCGGGATCACAGGCGTGGATGTTCGCGCCGGCATCCTGCAGCGCCTGGATCACCGCGATGGCGGGCGAATCGCGCATGTCGTCGGTGTTGGGCTTGAAGGTGAGGCCGAGCACCGCGACGCGCTTGCCGCGCGCGTCCCCGTCCATCGCTTTGAGGACCTTGCGGCCCATCGCGCGCTTGCGGCTGTCGTTGACCGACACCACCGCCTCGACGATGCGCAGCGGCGACTGGAGGTCTTCCGCCGTCTTCAGCAGCGCGAGCGTGTCCTTGGGGAAGCAGGAGCCGCCATAGCCCGGTCCGGCATGGAGGAACTTGCGGCCGATACGGTTGTCGAGGCCGATGCCGCGCGACACTTCCTGCACATCCGCGCCGGCGGCCTCGCAAAGGTCGGCGATCTCGTTGATGAAGGTGATCTTGGTCGCCAGGAAGGCGTTGGCGGCATATTTGATGAGTTCGGCGGTGCGGCGCCCTGTGAACAGTACCGGCGCCGACTGGTTGAGCGACAGCGGCCGGTAGATCTGACGCAGCGCCTCGCGGGCGGTCTCGTCGTCGGTACCGCAGACCACGCGGTCGGGGCGCTTGAAGTCCTCGATCGCAGCACCCTCGCGCAGGAATTCAGGGTTGGAGGCAACGCGGATGGTGCGCTGGGGCGCGGCCTCGCGGACGATCCGCTCGACCTCGTCGCCGGTGCCGACCGGCACGGTCGACTTGGTGACGAGCAGGATGTCCCGCGTCACTGACTGCGCAATTTCCTTGGCGGCGGCGAAGACATAGCTGAGGTCAGCATGGCCGTCGCCGCGCCGCGAAGGCGTGCCGACCGCGATGAACACCGCGTCAGCGTCTGCGACACCAGCGGCGATGTCGGTAGTGAAGGACAGTCGCCCGGCACGCACGTTGGTCATCACCAGCGCCTCGAGACCGGGCTCGTAGATCGGCATGATACCGCGCTCGAGCGAGGCGATCTTGGCCTCGTCCTTGTCGACGCAGATCACTTCATGGCCGAAATCGGAAAAGCAGGCGCCGGAGACTAGGCCGACATAGCCGGTTCCGATCATGGTGATCCGCATGTGTCTACTCGCGCAAAGTCCGAAAGGGTCCGGCCTGATTGCATCCCGCGCCATCAAGCGCAAGCCGCCCGCGCGGTTCGCCTGCGGGGAATTCGGGGGACTGGCCCCCGGGTCGCCGGGTCGCTAGAAATGGTCGGATGAACGCATTTCGCAGCTTGGCCTATCGCCTTTGGTGGACGTGGCTGAAGATGCGGCTGGGTTCCGATGTGCTGAGGGCGCAGGGCCATGCTCTGTCGAAGGGCGTCAGGCGATCTCGGGACCGGCCGTCTGGATGAACCACTGGTGCGGGCCATCGAGGCCCAGTGCCGTGAGCTTGCCGGTGGCGAAGGCGCCCGTATCGATGCCGATCCGGTTGGGTAGTCGTTCGACCTCGGGCGTGATCGAATGGCCGTGGACGATCATCGCGAAATGGCGTGCGGAGCTGCCGAGGAAGGGTTCGCGGATCCAGAGCCGGTCCAGATCGGACTGACGGTCCAGCGGCACGCGCGGACGGATGCCGGCATGGACGAAATAATAGTCTCCGAGATGGAACCCGCGCGGGCGGCTCGCCAGCCACTGCTGCTGGTCTTCGGGGATTGCCGCCAGCGCGGCCTCGGTGATCTCGACGAGGTCCCACCTGTCGAGCAGAGCCTGGGGCACCCCCCAGCTCATCAGCGATTCCCGACCGCCGAACCTGAGCCAGCCCTGCAGGGCCTCGCGATTGCCCGCCAGTGCATCGAGCATCATCGCCTCGTGATTGCCCTGCAGCACGGTCCAGGACGCGAAGTCGAGCGGTTGCATGGAAAGCGCCACGACGCCGGCGGAATCGGGACCGCGATCGATCAGATCGCCCAGTTGGACGATCTGCGTGTCGGCCGGCAGGCGGGTGGCGTTGTCCCGGCGGATCATCTCCAGCAACTCGACGAGCAGGTCCAGCCGGCCGTGCACGTCGCCGATCGCATAGACGCGGCTTCCTTCAGGGAGCTCCGGGCTCCATGTCCGACCTAGAAAACCGAACATCCGTTCGTCGGGCTCCTTCTGCCATCTACAGGCCGTTGAAAGCGGCAACTTTACGATAGCCGCCCGACAGAAGGCTTGCATCGGGTTTCAGCAGATGGCGCGCTGTACGACGCGCCAATTGATCATCACCGCTTCTGCTCGGCCCGCTTCTCGACGCCGCGGCGGCAAGGCGATGCGAACGACCATATATCTCTCAAACGACGGATGTGGGCCCTTTTAGTGGCAAGGAGTGCTGGCCGACTGTCGGT
>OUNM010145513.1_pt1 | contig 32680 bp, 30 predicted proteins | sample 1769961 | NCBI WGS metagenome assembly OUNM01 (sample SAMEA3914820, study PRJEB12502) | metagenome | biome: forest; material: soil | place: USA | collected 2012-03-12 | depth 0.3 m | reverse complement strand
GGATTCGCGCTGAACCTCGATCAGGTTCGGCATTTGCACGACTTCGTGGATGTTGCCGAAAACCTTGCGGATGCGCCGCTTCGCGGTGCCTTCGATCGCTTTGGTCGCCATGTGGGTGTTTGCCTCGTCAGCCTTGGAATTCAGGCCCCGGAACCCCGGGGTCGGGCACGCGAAACGACGCAAAAAAGCCGCTCATCCAACTTCCGTTTCCGGCCGTGGACGGGCAGCTTCCAGCGTCGTGTGAACCGACAGCTTCCAATTCGATCGACACGGTGCGCGACGCCGCGTCATTTCCCGAAAGCTGTGGTGGAGGGCGCGATATAGGTAGCGTGTTGGAAAGTGTCAAATACTTGCCGGAAAGTTTTTGGCTGCCAGGCTTTTCAGGCGTCGTCGGGCGTGAGGTTCCCCGCATCCTGCTGGAGCTGCTTGAAGATCGGCCATTCGCGCAGGTCGTCGGTCTTGCCGCATCTGATCCGGCCGACAAAGTTGCCGTCTTTGATGATCAGCACGCCCGAGACATTATATTCGGGCTCGATCCGCCCGGTGCTGAGCTCCTGCGGCGCTTGCCAGCGATTGAACAGGACATATTCAAAGCGACCGCTGACGAAGCGCAAGGTCTGGTCCTCGCCCCGATTGTAGCGCTCGGCATGGTAGAAGACACCGCCGACCGGACTGCCGGTCAGCGTGATCTCGGGGCGGCCGGGAGGGCCGTAACGATAGATCAGGCGGTCGCCCGACTGGATCAACTCAACCCGCTTGCGTCCGGCAGTACAGCTGAAGCGATTGGGCGTCGTCGCGGCGGGTGCCGCGAGCAGCAGCGGGAGCAATAAAGCGATCATGACGGACAGGGAGCCTTGTCAGGACCAAGAAAGTCAACGGCTTTTTCGGCAAGTTTTCTCCAGTGGAATCAACGGGTTGCTCGGCTCGTCGTGAAAATGCCGTCGGTCGAACGGCGACGAAACGAGGAACCGGGAGCGGGTTCCACTCATTTTGGCAGCGTCATGAAACAGCAATTTGCCCCCCGCAAAGCCCGCGCACTGGCGCCCCTGCTGGTTGCCACCGCGCTCGTCTCAACCCCTGTCTTCGCGCAGGAAACGGCGCCTCAAACGGCACCGCCCCAGGCCGCGCCGGTCGTCACGCCGCCCAACTCGGCGACCGTGCCGATCCCGCCGGTCGTGCGTACCGTGCCCGAAGGCTCGACGCCGACCACGACCGAACCAGCATCGCAACCCGCGCCGCGCGCCGCGCGTGCCCCGGCTCGGCCGGCGCCGCGGACCGCGACGCGGACGACTTCGCTGCGGTCGACGTCGACCTCGACCACTACGACCGCACCGGTGGCGGCTCCCGCTCCGGCCCCGAAGCCTGCTGCACCCGCTCAGCCCGAGGCCGCCGCGCCGCAGCCGGTCCAACCCGCACCGGCGCCTGTCACCGAACCTGCTCCGGCGCCGGCCAGCGGCAGCGCGACCAGCGAGTCGACCACGACCTCGTCGATCCCGCTCTGGGCGTGGATCGCCGGCGGCATCGCGGCGCTCGCGGTGATCCTCGGTGCCGCGCTGGCGATGCGCCGCCGCCGCGAAGACTATTACAATTATGATGAGGATACTGCCTACACCACGGAACCCGCACCGACCTATGTCGAGCCCGAACCCATTGCCGCGGCGCCAGTCATCGCGCCGATCGCAGTCGAGAAGGCGGCACCGCGCAAGGAGCCCGAATATCTCCGTCGTAGCGCACCGCTCTCGACGCCCGTCGAGCCGATCGTCGCCGCGCCCGACGAGGTGCATATGGAAAGCGCCGCCAGCGACGACGTCGCGGCGCTGACCGGCGGCGAGACCGTCGCCGAGCGCCCGTGGCTGGAATTCGCGATGCGCCCGGTCCGCGCCGGCACCAATGTCGACGAGGCGTTGGTCGAGATCGAATTGACCGTCGGCAATGCCGGCTCGGTATCGGCCAAGGACGTCCGCATCTCGACCTTCCTGCTGTCGGCCGATCCCAACGGGTCGGAAATGGAGCGCCTGCTGGTGAATCCGCCGGCCGATGCGACGACCGATCCGGTCACGATCAAGCCGGGCGAAGGCAAGCGCATCGACGCGACGCTCGCCTTGCTGAAGTCGGAAATGGGCGAGGTGCTGCCCGACTCGATCCGCCCGATCGTCGTCGCCGACGCCCGCTATACGCTGGCCGACGGCACCGAGGGCCGCACATCGGCTTCGTTCCTGGTCGGCGTGACCCCGGAGGAGGGCGGCCCCGGCCTCGAGCCGATCGAGCTCACGCGCTCGTCGATGCACGACAATGTCGGCGCCGAGCTGCACCGCGAACCCCTGCACGCCTGACGCTTCCCAGGCGACATGCATGCCCGCTCCGGGAGACCGGGGCGGGCATTTTGTTGCGTATTTGCAGCACGCCGGCTGTTTGTTGGGCATTTGCCGTGCGGCCATTGCTTAAGGGTGCCGTAGCGTCCTAGGACGCCGCCACCCTCCCAAGGAGTCTCGGCCGCATGATCAAGAAGCTGGCGCTGTTGCCTCTCGTCGCTCTCACGCTCACTCCCGCCTTTGCGCAGGAAGCGCCGATGTGGCCGCCCAATGGCGATGACGTTCCGGCCAGGTTCAATCCGCCGTCCGCCTCGACCGCGCCGAATGCCGATTATGTCGTGCGCGAAATCGAAATTCCGATGCGCGACGGCATGAAGTTGCACACCGTCATCGTCATTCCCAAGGGCGCGACCAATGCGCCGATCGTGCTCACCCGCACGCCTTATCATGCCGATGCCCGCGCCAAGCGCGCCGACAGCGCGAAGATGATGGACCGGCTGCCGCTGGCGGACGAGATCTTCGTCCGCAACGGCTATATCCGCGTCTATCAGGACATTCGCGGCAAGTATAAGTCGGAAGGCGGCTATGTCGTCACGCGCCCGGTGGTCGGCGCGCTCAACGACACCAAGGTCGATCACACGACCGATGCCTATGACACGATCGACTGGCTGGTGAACAAGGCGAACCTACCCGAATCCAACGGCAAGGTCGGGATGATCGGCTCCTCCTACGAGGGCTTCACCGTCGTCATGGCGCTGCTCAACCCGCACCCCGCGCTCAAGGTCGCAGCACCCCAGAGCCCGATGATCGACGGCTGGATGGGCGACGACTGGTTCCATTACGGCGCGTTCCGCCTCGCCAACATCGCCTGGCTCGGCGCGCAGACCGGCTACAAGGGCGAAGGCAAGGCGCCGCCGACCGGCGGCTGGGACGATTACGACAATTTCCGCACCATCGGCTCGGCCGGCGACTGGGCGAAGAAGTCGGGCTACGACCAGCTTCCTTATTGGACGCGCATGTCGATGCACCCGGCCTATGACGCCTTCTGGTCGGGTCAGGCGCTCGACGCGCTGCTCGCCAAGAACCCATCCAACGTCCCGACCATCTGGGAGCAGGGTCTGTGGGACCAGGAGGACATGTGGGGAGCGATCCATTCCTATGAAGCGCTGGTGAAGGCGGGCAAGGCCGACAACAACTTCATCGTGATGGGGCCGTGGCGACACAGCCAGATCAACCGCGTCGGCTACGAGCTGGGCCCGTTCAAGTGGAATGGCGACACCGCGGCGCAATATCGCGAAGACATGATCCTGCCGTTGTTCAACCAGTATCTGAAGGATGGTGCGGCGGTCAGCGTGCCCGCGGCAACGATCTACAATACCGGCGAGAACCATTGGGACCGCTTCTCGGCCTGGCCGCTGGCGTGCGACAAGGGCTGTCCGTCGCCGCTCACCCCGATCTACCTCCAAGGCAATGACGGGCTCGGCTTCGACAAGGCCAGCGACGGCGACGATTCCTATGTTTCCGACCCGGCCAAGCCGGTGCCGCATCTGTCGCGGCCGGTGAATTTCAACGATGGCCGCTGGGGCGACTGGCTGGTCCAGGACCAGCGCTTCGCCGACGGCCGCCCCGACGTGCTGAGCTATTCGAGCCCGGTGCTCGACAAGGCGGTGCGGGTGTCGGGTGTGCCGATCGCCGATCTGTTCGCCAGGACGACCGGCACCGACGGCGATTTCGTCGTCAAGGTGATCGACGTCTTCCCGTCGGAGAATGTCGCCGATCCCAAGATGGGCGGGTATCAGCTGGCGATCAGCCTCGACATCTTCCGCGGGCGGTATCGCGACAGCTTCAGCAATCCGACGCCGATCCCGGCGGGCAAGGTGCAGGAATACAAGTTCCGCCTGCCGGCCGTGAACCATGTGTTCCAGCCCGGGCACCGGATCATGATCCAGGTCCAGTCGACCCTGTTCCCGCTCTACGACCGCAACCCGCAGAAATACGTTCCCAACATCTTCTACGCGAAGAAGGAGGATTATCAGAAGGCGACGGTGACGATCATGCGTGGCGGAAAGACGCCGAGCTCGGTGTGGCTGCCCGTCGTGCCGCTCGCGCCATCGCAACTGATCCGCTAAGGGACCCGGTCCCCGGCGGTTGGCGCCGGTTCAGGTAAGCAGTGCTAACAGTGGGTTCGATGAGGGGTTTGAGGGTTTTGAAGCACGCGAGCGCGTTGCTCGCGGGGGCGGCGATGCTGCCGGTATTGGCGTGGGCACAGTCAAACGGCACGGCGCCGCAGATCATTCCGGGTGGCGGGTTCAGCCTGCCGCCCAAGCCCACCCCGACGCCGGCGCCCCCGCCGTCCGGTCCGATCATTGCGCCGCTGGCCCGCCCGACTCCCGCGCCGGCCCCGGCGCCCACACCGGCGCCGACTCCTGCAGCGACGGTGGCGCCGCCGCCGGTGACCACAACGAGCCCGCGCGCGCTGCCGTCCGGGGTGCCGACGGCGCGTACCCCGGCTCAACCGACGGCAGTACCGACGAACGCCGCGACGCCGCAATCCGGCACCACGCCCACGCCCACGCCGTCGACCGGGCCCGTGGCAGCAGCGCCATCGCCCGGGGCGACGTCGCCTGTTGCCGCGCCGACACCCGCCGCCGGGCAACGGGCAAGCGGATCGAGCAGCACCTGGGTCGCACTAGGCGTCGCCTTGGTGGCGCTCGCCGGGGCTGGCTGGTTCCTGCTGCGCCGGCGCCGCCGCCGCGATGAGGACGTCGAGGAAGAGCCCGTCGTCATTGCCCCTGTCCAACCGGCTGCCGCGCCACCGCCGCCTCCGCCGCCGCCAGCACCGCCGTCGGGCCATCTCACGATCCCCTCGCGCCGCGCTGCCGCGTTGTCCGAGGAGCGCGGCAAGCCCGAGCTCGAGATCGTGCTGATCCCCAGGCGTGCCGGCACCAACCTGCTGAGCGCGGCGGTCGATTACCGCATCCAGGTCCGCAACGTGGGGCAGGGCACGGCTCGCGACGTTCGCTTCGGCATCTACATGTTGAGCGCGAGTGCGCGGCAGGCGGCGGATCTGCAGATGATCTTCGCCGCGACAATCGAGCAGCCCGTCGTCGCACCGTTCGAATTGCCCCCGGGCGGGGAGATCGAACTGTCGGGCATGGCGATGCTGCCCCGCGAGCGGGTCAATGTGATGAACAGCGACGGCAAGGCCTGGTTCGTGCCGGTCCTCGCCATGAAGGCGGAGTATCGCTGGGGCGAGAATGTCGGCGCGCCGGGAGTCGCCACGGCGGCGCACATGATCGGCATCGACCGCGGCGAGGGCGCCAAGATGGCGCCGTTCCGCCTCGAGGGTGCGCATATGCATCCCGAAGTGGCCGAGCGCCGCGTTGCATAGGGCACCGGTCTCTCCTCCCCCCGCGGGAAAGAGACAAGGATTGCCTAGTCGCTGCTGCCCAGGCGATTGCACAGCATGTCGACGCCGCGCACCTCGCCGCTGCCTTCGATCGTCAGGCATGAATGGCCGAGATCGCCTTCGGGCTCGGGAAGGCCGGGCGCCAGTGACAATTTCTCGCTATGCGCGCCCGCCATTTCGGCAGGCACGCGCGGGATAGCCTTGACGATGCGGAAGCCGCTTTGGTCACGGACCATCGCGCCACTGCCGAGCAATTGCGCGAGCCCGGCCTGGCTCGGCAGCACGCGATAGCTGCGCGTGGACGACGGGCTGGCGACGAGCCTGGGCGGTACCAGGGTCACGCCGCCCGGCCAGTACCGAGTCGCCTCGCGCCATTCGTCGGGATCGAACCCGGCGGGCGGCGCCGCATCGATCTGCGGTTTCGTGGTGATGGTGCCCGACGGCACCGAGATATCGAGCGCCGAATAGGAAGACACATAGCGGAACCCGTCGGCGGCGGTGCCGACCAGTCGCTCCATCAAGGCCGTGCCCTTTGTCGGTTCGTCGAAATAGTCGAGGCATGCACTTGTCAGGAAGGTGAGCTTGCGCGCCGGCACCCCGATAACGCCGGAGGCGGGCGCGCCGCTTTCCTTCTCGCGATGATAGGTCGAAACGACGACCTGGGCGACGCGGTCGGTGGCGCCGGTCAGCCGCCACACCATCGACTCGTAGGAAGTGAGGACAAGGTAGAGCGGCTTCTTGCCGGGCTCGATCCGGACCGTGACGAAATTGGTTTCCTGATCCTCCCCGCCGACCGCGGCGGAGGACAGGCTGACGCTCTCGTACAGCCCGACCGCGACCCGTTCGTCGCCGGACCCGGGCGAGGGGACGGTGCATGACGGATCGTTGCGATCGCCGGGCTGGTTCCAATAGACAGCGGGCTGCACGCTGTCGTCGCGGGTGATCGTCCAGGGCGGCGGACCGCTCCACATGTCGTTCGCGCCAGCGGAACTGACCATGCCGGTCATCCCGCCGCGCCCGACCAAGGCAATCAGCAACCCGAGCGCACCGGCGCCGATCAGGATCAGGCGGACCATGCCACCTGCCTAATCGGCGATGATGACCGAATGGTTAGGGTGCGGTGACGAGCATCACGACGCGGCGGTTCTCGGCGCGGCCCGAAGCGGTGGTATTGCTTTCCACCGGATAGCGCTCGCCCAGACCGACCACACGGACGTTCGCGCGTTCCATCCCGCTCGCGACAATCACGTCGGCGACCGCGGCGGCGCGCTTGACCGACAGGGCGTCGTTGTAGCGCGCCGTCCCGGTGCCGTCGGTATGCCCCTCGACCTCGACATGGCGGATGCCGACGCCGATCAGCGCCTGGGTGACGCGGCGGATCGCGGCGACCTGGTCGGGCACCACTTCGGCGCGGTCGGTCGCGAACAGCAATTTGTCGTTGACCGAGAATTCCCAGCCGCGATCGGTCTTGCCGAATCCCGTCTTCTGCAGCGTCGAGATCTGCGCGCGAGAGAATGGGCCGCCGCCCGGCCCCGGCGTCGCCGTGCATGCCGAGACCAGGGCCAGGCCGGCGATCAGCGCCAGCCTCATACGCTTTACCTGCTTACTCACGCTCCTGCCTTTCCACCCCCGTGGATCCTCATCGTTCAGCCTTTGCCTTTGCCGCGTACATGCCGGCGTCGGCGGCATGGACCAGCGCATCGGCATCGGTCCCGTCTTCGGGAAACACTGCCGACCCGACGCTCAGCCCGGCGCGCACCTTGTCGCCCGAGGGCAACCGGATCGGATAATGCAGGCGCTCGGCGAGGCAGATTTCGATCCGCGCGATGGCATCACGCCCCGAAGGTGCCGCCAGCAGCAAGGCGAATTCGTCGCCACCGAGCCGCGCCGCGATATCGCCGGCGCGCAGGCAGGCGCGCAGCCGCACCGCGATCTCGACCAGCACGGCATCGCCCGCGGCATGACCATAGCGGTCGTTGATCGCCTTGAATCCGTCGCCATCGAGATAGAGCAGGGCAAAGGGCTGGCCGTCGCCGCGCGCCTTGACCAGCGCCGAGGACAGGCATTGCTCGAAATTGGCGCGGTTGGGCAGGCCGGTCAGCGCGTCGTGCGCGGCGCGGTGGCTCAACCGCTCGTTCTCGCGGCGCAAATGATGGTGCCAGTCGTCGAGCTCGGCGAGCAACGCGTTGAAATCGACCCCAAGCTGGTCGATCTCGGCGATCGGCGCGTGCGGTGCTCGCCTGCCGAACGCGCGATCGGCGCGAACCGCATGCGCGACGTCGGCAATCGCGCCGAGCGGCTCGATGATGCTGCGCTGCAGGCTCTGCGCCAGGAAATGCGCGGCGAGCGCAGTGACGATCAGGCAGGCCAGCGCGCCGGCAATCCCCGAACTGACATAACCGGCAATGTCGCGCGCGTCGCCCATCACCTGAAGCTCGCCAACCACGCGCCCCTGGTGCCGGATTTCGGCACGGATCGGCTGCGCGAAGAAGGTCGCGGCGAGCGGGCGCGCCAGCGACAAGGTGGCGTCGGGCGCGCGTCGCCAGGTCGCGAGGACATGGCCGTCATTGGTCAGCACGCGAATCTCGGCGACACCATTGGCCGCGGCGAGCGGCGCGATGCTGTCGCGCGCCGCCTCGGCATCGTTGAACACCAGCGCCGGTGCGACGGTATAGCTTGCGGTATCGGCGACGAGGCGGAGATTGTTCTGCGCCGCCGCGACGATCGTCGCCACGCCGGTCATCAGCACGGTCAGCCCGGCCAGGGCGACGGCGAAGAACGTGACGCGGAAATGCACTCGCGCCAGGACCCTTCGCAATGTCGGCAGTGGGCGCCGCGCGGTCGTCATGCCGCCTCGCGGCCGGAGCCGTCTTCGAACAGGCGCAGGACGCGCGGGTCGACCCGGACGGTGGAACGCGAGATCGCGTCGATGCTGAGGCGGAACGTGAGCTGGTCGCCGGTCAGCACCACGCAGAACATCGTGCCTTCGCGACAGGCGGGATCCGCCTCGGCGATCGACAGCACGGGCTGGCCGTGGATCGCGGCGATCGCCTTCTGCTTGAGCGCAGGCGTGGTGGCGCCGAGATAGAGGATATCGCAGCCTTGCTGCGCGGCGGCACTGCCCGGGGCGATGGCGCGCGTCGAGACGGGGCGGCCGGCGGTCGCGCCGGCGTCGGCGAGACGTTGGGCATAGCGTGTCGTGCCCATGGTGCAGATCGTAACGCGGCCGTCGTCGCCAGGCCAGCGGCTATAGCTGATGATTCCGCCGACCATGCGCGCGACGCCGCGCGCGCGTCCGTCCACACCGGCATCCACGCTCGTGCCGACATTCGCGCTGCTGGCTTGCGATAACAGGGCATTGGCCGCTGAGGGTATCCCCAGCGCGATCGTCAACAACACGGAAGCTGATCCCCTCCAGACCATCATCGCTTCCCGTGTGAGCGGGACCGGCACAGCCGAGCGATGCGCGCGCCTAGTCGAAGAGAAAATGGTTTCATAGCCCCAATACGTATGCGGAACGACAAATCGGCCCGTTTCGGGGCGCGATCCTTCGTTTCACGACCTTTGGGGCAAAGCAATCGCAAAAGAGTAGCGGATGCGCACGGCCCGGCGACAGCCGAAGGTTGGCCGGGCGCGAATCACCCCGTCACGATTCGAGCTGGCTATAGACTGAATCGCGCGGTGCCTTGGCGTGGCAGACGGCGCATTGCGTGTCGGCCTGGTCGACCGGCACGCCGCGCTCGGTCCGGCTGTCGCCGGTGAATTCGGTGAAGCGCCAGCGACCCTCCTTCTTGATCATCATGTCGACCTGCTTGCGCCTGACCGGTTCGTAATAAGCAGGACCGGGGCCGGTTTCGCGGACGTCGAAGACGATGACCGATCCATCCGGGAACGGGCCGCCGCGATAGCCCTGCATCGCCAGCTCGTTGGCATAGATGGTGTGGACGCCGCCGAACCGCGCAAAGAGCGGGCTGGCGGAGGTGATCACACCGCTATGGACCGCGTGCCAGTTGCGGAAGCCGTCGGGATAGTCGAGCTCGGTCGATCCCGTGCGGTAAGCAGCAGGGCGCCTGCGCCGACCAATGCCCATCTGCCCAGCCGCTGCATGGCAAGCCCCTTGTCCGACGATCCCGGGTCGCGATCGTAGTTGGGGCGGGGAAGCGAGCAACGCCGCCGGGCCGCTTGGATGCGACGTTCGGCCGCAGCGATGCTTTGAATGAGAAAGGACGGCCCCGTCGCCGGGACCGCCCTTCTGTTCTCGTATCGAGCCGTCGCGGAAGTGAATTCCGCGACGTCGGTCGCTGGCGATACCAGCGCCGGCCGGCCTCGCGGGTCTCGCGACGTGGCTGGGCCACGCCGCGTGCCCGCTGCGGCTTACTTGAGCTCGACCTTCGCGCCAGCGGCTTCGAGCTGGGCCTTGACCTTCTCGGCCTCGTCCTTGCTCACGCCTTCCTTGACGGCCTTCGGCGCCGCCTCGACGAGCGCCTTGGCTTCGGTCAGGCCGAGCGAGGTGATCGCGCGGACTTCCTTGATGACCGCGATCTTGTTGCCGCCGTCGCCGGTCAGGATAACGTCGAACTCGGTCTTCTCTTCGGCTGCCGGAGCAGCGGCGCCACCGGCGCCGCCCGGGGCCGCAACCGCGACCGCAGCGGCGGCCGAAACGCCCCACTTCTCTTCGAGGAGCTTCGAAAGCTCGGCCGCCTCGAGGACGGTCAGTTCGCTCAGCTGGTCAACCAGCGCGTTCAGATCTGCCATGTGTATTCTCCATTCGGGGCCAGATGGCCCAATTGGTTATTGCTTCGACCCCGGCCTGCGCCGGGGCGACTACGTCGGTTAAGCGGCTTCCTTGGCCCCATACGCACCGAACACGCGGGCGAGCTGGCCGGCCGGCGCCTGGGTGATGCTGGCGAGCTTCTGCGCCGGTGCCTGAATCAGGCCGACGATCTTCGCACGCAGTTCATCCAGCGACGGCATGGTGGCCAGAGCCTTCACGCCTTCGACGTCGAGAGCCGTCGCGCCCATCGACCCGCCCACGATTTCCAACTTGTCGTTGGTCTTCGCGAACTCCACCACGACCTTGGCGGCCGCGACGGGGTCGACAGAACTGGCGAGACCGACTGGACCCGTGAGCAGATCGCCCAACGAGAGATAGTCGGTTCCGTCGAGCGCGATCTTGGCAAGCTTGTTCTTCGAGACCTTGTAGCTCGCACCAGCCTCACGCATCTTCGTCCTGAGCTGCGTCGACTGCGCGACGGTCAGGCCGAGGTTGCGGGTGACGACCACCACGCCGACCTCGGAGAAGGTCTGCTTGAGATCAGCGACGGCTGCGGCCTTTTGAGCACGATCCATGCCATTCTCCACGTTCAGGGTTGGCCGAAACCAACCCGGCTTCAAAGCAGCCGAACGGATTGCTCCGTGCGGCCGGTTATCCGTCGATAGGGGCATGGCGCCTGGCCGCAGTCTTATGGAGAGCGGCAGTCCTGCGCGCAGCTTTGCTGCGAGCGGGGTAATTCCATTCCCCGTCTAGGCAGGAGATTAAGCCGGAAACCGGCACCTGCTGTCTCGGACGGTAACGCAAGCGGGCCAAAGCCCGTCTGCGAAGGGCGCGCCTATACGCAAGGCTGCGGGAAAGTCAACGCCATGGCGCGCCTGCCTGCACAGGCTCCCTACGCAAATGCACATGATCGTGACGCGGTGGGGATTGCCGCGGTCGGTATCGTCATGGCATTGGGCAGGACATCGGCAGGGTATGGCCGGACCGGGCGGGCGGGGGCCTCGCGCGGCTTTGGGTGGGACATGATGGTAGACCGCCGCGCGTTTATCGCGGGTTCCGTTGCATTAGCCGCTGCCGGTCGCCTGGCGGCCGAGCCGGTCGTCGCCGACGATTGGGCAGGCCGCGATGCGATCCTCGCGCGCATCCGGGCACCGCTGTTCCCGGCCGCCCGTTTTCCGATCACCGCTTACGGCGCCAAGGAGGAATCTCCCGCACACGTCGCGGTGCAGGCAGCGGTAGATGCGTGCGCGGCGGCAGGAGGCGGCCGCGTCGTCATTCCCGACGGGCTCTGGCGGATGAACGGGCCGGTCCATCTGCGCTCGAATGTCGAGCTCCATCTCGAAAGCGATGCGACCTTGCGCTTCGGCACGCCCGACGAGATCGATCTGCCGATGGTGTTGACCCGGTGGGAAGGGGTCGAGGTGTATAATTATTCGCCGCTCATCTACGCGCGCGGCTGCAGCAACGTTGCGATTACCGGCGACGGTACGATCGACGGGCAGGGCAAGCAGGGCTTCTTCAAATGGCGCGCGAAGCAGGACGCCGACAAGGCGCTGCTGCGGCAGATGGGCGCAACCGGCGTCCCAGTCGAACAGCGCCGGTTCGGTCCCGGCCATTTCCTGCGCCCCGCCTTTGTCCAGTTCCTCGACTGCCGCAATGTCCTGATCGACGGACCGCGTTTCGAGGATTCGCCGTTCTGGACGATTCATCCGGTCTATTCGCGCAATGTCACTGTCCGCAACGTGACAATCGTCAGCAAGCACCTCAATTCGGACGGGGTCGATCCCGATTCGTGTGAAGACGTGCTGATCGAGCGCTGCAGGATTCATGTCTCGGACGATTGCGTCGCGATCAAATCGGGCCGCGACCAGGATGGCTGGCGGGTAGCGCGACCGACCCGCAACGTCGTGATCCGCGATTGCGAGATGTCGACCCTGATCGCCGGCGCGGTCGCGATCGGCAGCGAGATGTCGGGCGGTACCTCCAACGTCTTCGTCGAGCGGATCCACGTCAAGCGGGCCAAGCAGGCGCTGTATGTCAAGGCGAACCTCGACCGCGGCGGCGTGGTCCAACAGGTACGCGTCCGCGACCTCAAGGTCACGATGTGCGAGACCTTGGTCGATTTCACCACCGCCTATCACGGTGGCGCGCGGGGCAAGTCGCCGCCGACCTACAAGACCTTCGCCGTCGAGCGTGTCGGCTGCGGCAGTGCGGATCGGGTATTGCGGATCGTCGGCGTGCCCCAGGCACCGGTCGAGGACGTGCTGATCCGCAACATCGCGGTATCCAAGGCGACGGCGCCCGATGTCATCGCGCATACCCGCGGGCTTCGGCTGGAGCAGATCTGGGTCGGCGGGGACGGGTTGGCGACGCGGGCGCGCTAGCCGTCGCGCTTCACCGTTCGTGCAAACGGGCGAGGGCGATACCCGCGAGATTTTGCGTTCTTTTGACGTGACGCAAGTGGAGCGATCCCGCCGATGTGCCGAGAGCCGCGAGCGCTTCCGCGTGGTGCGCAGGCGCAATCCCGCCGGCCTGGCCGATGACCGCGAGCGAATCTCCCAGGAAGACGGGGTCGGCAAGCCCGAGCTCCTTCGCCAGCGTCACCGCGTCGATCAACGCCAGCCATTCAGCTTCATGGCTGGTTCCCGGACCGAGATCGCGCCGTACATGGTCGCACCCGCGCACGACCACGGCGGTCTCCATCCCCGTTGCCGGCCGGCATCCACCGTCGAAATAGATCTTCACGTGTCGAGGCATTGCCATTCTCCCGGCGCGATGCCGTCGAGCGACCACTCGCCGATGCTCCAGCGCACCAGCCGCAGCGTCGGATGCCCGATTGCGGCGGTCATGCGGCGCACCTGGCGATTGCGGCCCTCGCGGATCGTCAGCTGGATCCAGCCATCGGGAACGCTCTTGCGAAACCGCACCGGCGGGTCGCGCGGCCATAACGCCGGGTCGGGGATGCGTTTGGCCTCGGCGGGGCGGGTAGGGCCGTCCTTCAGCCGCACGCTGTTGCGCAGCGCCGCCAGCGCGTCGTCGCTTATCTCGCCCTCGACCTGGACCAGATAGGTCTTGGCCATCTTGAACTTGGGGTCGGCGATCCGCGCCTGCAGCCGGCCATCGTCGGTCAGCAGCAGCAGTCCCTCGCTGTCGAGATCGAGTCGTCCGGCCGGATAAACGCCGGGCAGATCGATGAATTGCGAGAGCGTGGGGCGTCCCGATCCCGCATTGCCGCGATCGGTGAACTGGCACAGCACGCCATGGGGTTTGTTGAACAGGACCAGCCGCGCCATCAGCTCTCGATGCTCAGCGCCACTGCCTCGGCGACCTTGATGCCGTCGACCGCCGCCGACAATATGCCGCCCGCATAGCCGGCGCCTTCGCCCGCCGGATACAGGCCCGCGGTATTGAGGCTCTGGAAATCCTTGCCGCGCGTGAAGCGCACCGGCGACGAGGTGCGCGTCTCGACCCCGGTCATGATCACGTCGGGATGGTCGTAGCCCGGAATTTGGCGGCCGAAGACCGGGATCGCCTCGCGCATCGCCTCGACCGCGAAATCGGGCAGGCATTGGCCGAGGTCGGTGAGCTGCACGCCGGGGCGATAGGATGGCAGGACCTCGCCGAATGCATCGGACGGCCGCCCCGCCAGGAAGTCGCCGAGCTTCTGCGCCGGCGCCTTGTAGTTGGAGCCGCCGGCGACGAATGCGCGCTCTTCCCATTGCCGCTGCAGCGCGATCCCGGCGAGCGGGTCGCCGGGATAGTCACGTTCGGGATCGATCGCGACGACGAAGCCCGAATTGGCGTTGCGCTCGTTGCGCGAATATTGGCTCATGCCGTTGGTCGCGACGCGGCCTTCCTCGGAGGTCGCCGCCACCACGGTACCGCCCGGGCACATGCAGAAACTGTAGACCGTGCGTCCGTTCGAGGCGTGGTGCGAGATGTGATATTCGGCCGCGCCCAGGATCTTGTTGCCGGCGAACTTGCCGAACCGCGCCTTGTCGATCCACGATTGCGGATGCTCGATGCGTACGCCCATCGAAAAGGGCTTGGCCTCGACGAACACGCCTGCCGCCTGGAGCATGGCGAACGTGTCGCGCGCGCTATGGCCGATCGCCAGCACGACATGGTCGGCCTCGAGATAGCCGCCATCGTGCAAATGCAGCCCGCGAATGCGGCGCTCGCCGGCCGCGTCGGTGGCGATGTCGACCCCGTCGACCCGCGTGCCGAAGCGGTATTCGCCGCCCAGCTCCTCGATCGTCGCGCGGATGCTCTCGACCATCGTTACCAGTCGGAAAGTGCCGATATGCGGATGCGCCTCGGTCAGGATTTCCTCGGGCGCGCCGGCCTTGACGAACTCCGTCAGCACCTTGCGGTCGAGATGGCGGCGGTCCTTGATCCGGCTGTAGAGCTTGCCGTCGGAAAAGGTCCCCGCGCCGCCCTCGCCGAACTGGACGTTGCTTTCGGGGTTGAGCACGCTCCGGCGCCACAGCCCCCAGGTGTCCTTGGTCCGTTGCCGCACGAACTGGCCGCGTTCGAGGATGATCGGGCGGAACCCCATCTGCGCCAGGATCAGCGCGGCGAGCAGGCCGCACGGGCCGGTGCCGATCACGACGGGGCGCAAGCCCTGGCCCGTGGCGCAGGTGACGAACCTGTAGCCGGTGTCCGGACGCGGCCGGACATTGCCGTCGCCGGCGAACCGCGCGAGCATCGCGGCTTCGTCGCGGACCGTCAGGTCGATCGTATAGACCAGCATGATCGCGTTCTTGCGCCGCGCATCATTGCCGCGCCGCGCGACCGCGAAGTCGAGCAGGTCATCGCGCGCGATCCCCAGCCGTGTGCAGATCGCGGCGGGCAGTGCCTCGTCGTCATGGTCGAGCGGCAGGGTCAAGTCGTTCAGGCGGATCATGCGGATGCTCTAGTCACGGTTCCCCTCCCGTTCAGGGGAGGGGTTAGGGGAGGGCCTGTCTCTTGGACGTTGCCTGCGACATGCCCTCCCCCGAGCCCTCCCGCAAGCGGGAGGGGAGAAGGGGTCAGCCGTCAGCTTTGTCGGCGAGGTCCATGAAGTTGCGCGCGGCGTCGCGATCGGCTTCGTCCTTGAACGCCACGTCGAGGTCGGGCGCGACGCCGAGCATGTACATGACGGTCCACAAGGCGAAGCGGCGCGGGCGGTCCTTCTCCAACCCGAGCTCGACGCGCATCCGCTCGGTCCCGGCTTCGAACGCGGCGGGCGTCAGCGTCGCGATGTCGGCAGTGCCGAAATAGTGGCGAAGGCGGTCGTCGAGATCCATGGCGGCGACTAACGCGCCCGCACGAGCGCGGCGTCAAGCGCCTGCAGGAAGCGCGAACGGTCGGCCTTGCCGAAGGCGGCCGGTCCGCCGATCTGGTCGCCGCCCGCGCGCAGATCGGCCATGATCGCACGGGTCGCGATCGCCGCGCCGATCGAGCTGGTGGTGAAGGGCTTGCCGGTCGGCGCGATGACCTGTGCCCCGGCCTTGAGCGCGCGGTCGGCGAGCAGGATGTCGGCGGTCACCACTACCGCGCCCAGCCCGGCCGCCTCCGCGATCCAGTCGTCGGCGGCGTCGAACCCGTCGCTCACCACGATGCGCTGGATCAGCGGATGGGCGGGGACGCGCAAGTGGCTGTTGCTCACCACCCACACGGGCACCTCCACGCGCCAGGCGACCTTGTAGATTTCGTCCTTCACCGGACAAGCATCGGCATCGACCAGGATGCGACGGCCGGTTTTGGCGGCGTCAGATGATGTGTCGGGCGTCACGAACTGATCAGTGAGGCTCAGGCCCGCGGCGTGCGTGGGCCCTTGCGATGGGCGTGTTGCGGGCGGTGGCGGCCGGGGGGCGGGCCCTGGCGGCGCGGGGCGGGTCCGCGCTCGTCGTTGCCGGGGGCAGTGCGTTGAAGCGTGGCACGCTCGGGTGCCGAACCGGGGCCATCGACCGGCTCGATCCGCACGCCGCTATCATCCTCGCCATCGGCACCGGCACTCTTGGCCACGGCGGCGGCAAACCGCGCGGCGATCGCGCGCGGAATCTGGAAGCCGGTCTCGTTGGCCTGGATGCGGATCGCCCCGACCTCGTTCTTGGTGATCCCGCCACGGCGGCAGATCAGCGGCAGGATCCAGCGCGGATCGGCATTCTGGCGGCGGCCGATGTTCATGCGGAACCACACCGTGTCGTCGAACCCCTGGCGGTGATGCGCCTTGGGCCCTTCGGGCACGCGGTCGATCATTTCCTCGGGCGCGGGCATCGCGGCGCGATGGGCATGGACCAGGGCGGCGGCGATCTCCTGCGGCGACTTGGTCTTGAGCAGCTCCTCGCCGATCACCCAATCGTCGGGATCGGGATCGACCGGCTGGCTCAGCACTTCGACCAGCCGTTCGCGATCCTTGGCGCGGATGTCGTCGACGGTCGGCACCGGCACCCATTCGGCCGGAATGCGCGCCGTGCGCAGCATCATCTCGACGCGCTTGCGGCGCGGATAGGGGACGATCAGGACCGCGGTGCCCTTCTTGCCCGCGCGCCCGGTGCGGCCCGACCTGTGCTGGAGCACTTCGGCATCGCGCGGCATCTCGACATGGACGACGAGGCTGAGCGTCGGCAAGTCGATCCCGCGTGCCGCCACGTCGGTCGCGACGCAGACCCGGGCGCGGCGGTCACGCAGCGCCTGTAGTGCGTGGTTGCGCTCGTTCTGCGAATGCTCCCCTGACAGCGCCACGGCGGCGAAGCCGCGCTCGGCCAGGCTGGCATGGAGGTGGCGGACATTGTCGCGCGTCGCGCAGAACAGCATCGCCGTTTCGGCTTCGTGGAAGCGGAGCAGGTTGATCACCGCATGCTCGATATCGGCGGGTGCCACCGCGACAGCCTGGTACGCGATGTCGCCATGCCCGCGCTCTTCGCCAACGGTCGAGATGCGCAGCGCATCGCGCTGATATTTCTTCGCCAGCGCGACGATCTGGCGCGGCAGCGTGGCCGAGAACAACAGAGTACGGCGTTCGGCAGGCGCTGCGTCGAGCAAGGTCTCGAGGTCCTCGCGGAAGCCCATGTCGAGCATCTCGTCGGCCTCGTCGAGCACCGCGACACGCAATTGCGAGAGGTCGAGCGCGCCGCGTTCGCCATGGTCGCGCAGGCGGCCCGGCGTGCCGACGACGATATGCGCGCCGTGGCTCAAGGTGCGACGTTCGCGCGACGGGTCCATCCCGCCGACGCAGGTGGCGATGCGCGCGCCGGTCTTGGCGTAGAGCCATGTCAGCTCCTTGGCGACCTGCAGCGCGAGTTCGCGGGTCGGCGCGATGACGAGCGCGAGCGGGGCGCCGGCTTGCTCGGTCTGGCCCTTGTGGAGCAGCTGGTCGGCCATGGCGAGGCCGAAAGCGACGGTCTTGCCCGAGCCGGTCTGCGCCGAGACGAGCAGGTCGCGACCGGTGGACTCGGGCTGGGTGACTTCGGCCTGGACCGGGGTGAGCGCCTCATAGCCACGGGCGGCGAGCGCCTCGGCGAGGAGCGGGGGGAGGTGCGAAAAGGGCATAATATCTCAAATAACCAGCGGCGGCCCGAGGCTATGCGTCGGGCCGAAACTGCGGATGGAAAGCGGGATTGGCCGCCCCCCTACGCCTTTTCGCGCGATCTGGAAAGGAGGGGGTGATTTCGCGCCTCTGCAGGCACCGCGATGTTACCGTTGTCATGGAAGCGGCTCTCAGCTGTCATCACCCCGACGCTCAACGGTCACCAGTCCGCAAAATCACCACCCTACCGCCGCCGCCAGCAGGATTACTGCATCAGCGAAAGGAATAAAAAGGGTGGCCAGCCAAGCACTTGTCGTGCGCTGCGGAGTCGCGGCGTTGCTCCTTACCGTCAGTCCGGCGGCGCTTGCCCAGAGCGCGCCGCAGAGCGGGCCGGCGCCCGCCGGCACCGCGCCCGCGCCCGAGGGACAGGGCGACGACATCGTCGTTACCGGCCGCGCCGGCGCCGGCGACCGCACCAAGCTCGACACCAGCTACGCGATCACCACGCTGAGCAACGACGCGCTGCGTTCGCGCGCGCCGTCGAGCGTAACCGAAACGCTGAAATCGGTCCCCGGCTTCTGGGTCGAGGCGTCGGGCGGCGAGGGATCGGGCAATGTCCGCGCGCGCGGCATTCCGGTCGACGGGTTCGGCTCGATCAACCTGCTCGAGGATGGCCTGCCGGTGCAGCACGATCCGGCGCTCGGCTATCTCAATGCCGACCAGGCGTTCCGCATGGATGAATCGATCGACCGCGTCGAAGTCGTGCGCGGCGGTCCGTCGTCGATCTTCTATTCGAACGCGCCGGGCGGCGTGGTCAACTTCATCACTCGCAAGCCCGGCGACGAATTGTCGGGCCGCGCGCGCGTGCTCTACGGCCCGACCGCCGACCTGTTCCGCTTCGACGGCTGGATCGGCACGCCGCTGGCCGATGGCTGGAAGCTTGCGGTGGGCGGCTTCTATCGCAACGAGCAGGGGCTGCGCGATCCCGGCTATACCGGCAACAAGGGCGGGCAGGTCCGCGCCGACCTGACCAAGGATTTCGGCAACGCCCAGATCGCGATCAGCTACAAGCACCTCGCCGACAATGCGATCTTCTATACCGGCATCCCGCTGACCAAGGACAAGGAAGGCAACATCGTCAGCCTGCCTGGGTTCGATGCCAATTACGACACCACTGCCAGCCGCGAGACCGCCTTCCTGACGCTGAAGAGCGCCAACGGGCCGGTCTTCTTCAACAATACCGACGGCACGCGCATCCGGCTCAACCAATATTCGGTCCTGTCCGACTGGGAAGTCGCGCCCGGCTGGAAGCTGTCGAACAAGTCGCGCTACCGTGACAGCAGCACCGTGCGCAACGGCGTCTATCCCGCTTCGGTCAGCACCGCGGCGGCGCTGATTGCCCAATATCGCCCGACGTTGCTCGCCGCCTTTCCGACCGCGACCAATGTCCAGCTCCGCTATGTCGATACTGGCCAGCCGTTCGACGTCGCCGGGCAGAACGGCAATGGTGACGTGTTCATCAACGCGGCGCGGCCGGTCAGCGTCGACGAGAGCGAGTTCGTCAACGATTTCCGCCTGAGCCATCGCTTTCAGATGGGCAGCATGACGCACGATTTCGCGTTGGGCTTCTACTATGCGCACATCCGCGAGACGTTCAAACGCTACTCGGCTTCGACGCTGCAGGACGTGTCGGGCAATTCGCGGCTGCTCGATTTCGTCGCGCTCAATGCCGGCGGCCAGGTCGTCGGCGCGCTGACCCAGAACGGTGTCACTCGCTACGGCTCCGAATTCGCCAACGGTTACGGCGATTCGGACGTGTTCGCGCTCTACGGCTCGGACGAATGGCAGATCACCCCGCAATTGCGCCTCGACGGCGGGATCCGCTGGGAAAAGGTCACGGCCAAGGGCGCGCAGGAAGGATCGAAGACGGTCAATCTCGGCGACACCACCACGCTCGCCGACGACCAGGTGCTGACCGGCAACGGCATCTTCACGCCCTACAACCGCAAGTTCGACCATATCGGCTTCACGATCGGCGCCGACTGGCAATTGAGCCGCAGCGCGGGGCTGTTCGCGCGCTACACCTCCGCCTTCCGCATGCCGAGCGTCGGTAGCTTCATCACCTCCGCCACCGCGCAGCCAGTGACGCAGGGGATCAAGATGTGGGAAGCGGGCTTCAAGCTCTCGACCCCGCTGGTCAGCTTCTATGCGACGGGCTTCCTGACCGACTTCGATTCCTATTCGATCGGCAATACGCAGTTCGATCCGAAGACGATGGGTTATGTCAGCCAGACCATCTACACCGACACGCGCGATTATGGCGTCGAACTCGAAGGGACGATCCGGCCGGTTGCCTGGTTCGACTTCACGCTCAACGCGACCTTGCAGAACCCGACCTTCCGCAACCTCAAATACAATGAGCTCCAAGGCAACACGCTGATCCCGCGCGATTATTCGGGCAATCAATTGCTCCGCGTCCCCAAACTGGCGTTGCGCGCGACCCCGGCAGTGACCTTGTTCGACGGCCGCTTCCGTGCCCAGGCCGATGTCGAACACTATTCGAAGCGCTATGCCGATGCCGCCAACATCTCGAAGCTGCCGGCCTATACCGTGATCAACGCCAGCGTTCGGTTCAAGGTGACCGATCGCATTTCGATCTGGGCCTATGGCGACAACCTCACCAACGCGATCGGCCTGACCGAAGGCAATCCGCGCGCCGGCGAGCTGACCAGCGGCCAGGCCAATGATCAATTGTTCATCGGCCGCCCGATCTTCGGTCGCAATTTCCGCTTCGCCGTGGACTTCTCCTTCTGATGCGCGGGTTCAGGCTTTTCGTCGCCCTGATCCTGGCCGTCCTTGCCGCCCCGGCGGCGATGGCCGGCCAGGACCAGGTGCCGGCGGACGTGACCCTGTCGGGGGTGATCACCGGCAAGGATGCGCAAACCTATCGCGAGCTTCCGTTCGACGTCCCTGCGGGCGTCGACCGGATCACCATCGTCCTGTCCTACGACAAGTCGAACAGGACGGTGATCGACCTGGGCATGTGGGATCCCAGGCAGTTCCGCGGCTGGACCGGCGGATCGTACGACAAGGTGACGATCGCGGCGAGCGATGCGACTCCCGGCTATCTCCCGGGGCCGATCCCGGCGGGGCGTTGGCGGGTCCAGTTCGGGGTGCCGAACGCGCGGCCGGGCAGCAATGCGGCCTATACGGTGAAGGTCTATTTCGACCGCGGCAGCGCGGCGCGGGCGAGCGCGGCGATCGCCAGTCCGCCGATCGTCGACAAGCCCGGCTGGTATCGCGGCGACCTCCACATGCACGACGCCAATAGCGACGGTCATTGCAAGAGCCAGGCCGGTGTGATGGTGCCGTGCCCCCTGTTTCGCACGGTCGAGGCGGCGAGCGCCGCGGGCCTCGATTTCATCGCGGTTACCGACCACAATACGGTCGCGCATTTTGACGAGCTGCGCGAGCTGCAGCCCTGGTTCGACAAGATGCTGCTGATCCCCGGGGTCGAGATCACCACCTTCCGCGGCCACGCTAACATCTTCGGGCCGTCGGGCTTCGTCGATTTCCGCGTCGGTACGCCCGGGGTGCCCAACATCGCGGCGCTCGAAAAGGGTATCATCGATGCCGGAGCGATCATGTCGATCAACCATCCCGCCTCGCCGAGCGGAGAGATGTGCATGGGCTGCGGCTGGCTATGGGCCGATACCGACTGGTCGCGCGTCACCGCCATCGAGGCGGTCAATGGCGTCACGGTCGAGGGGCCCAATGCCGGGCTCGGCTTCTGGTATGCGCGGCTCAACGAAGGCAAAAGGCTGACCGGAATCGGCGGCAGCGATACGCACGATCCCGACGGCCCGTCGCGGATCGGGCGGCCGACCACGGTGGTCTATGCCGACAGCTTGTCGGTCGGAGGCATCACCGCAGGGATCAAGCGCGGCAACGTGTTCATCGATACTCAGGGGACACGCGACCGCCTGCTTGAAGCGGCGGTCGTGTCGGGCGGACGCCGCGCGGTGATGGGCGAGCGCCTGCGTCCCGATGCGCAGCTGTCGCTCGAGCTGCACCTGGTCGCGGTATCCGGTGGATCGGTCGAGGTGATCGCCAACGGCAAGCCGATCGAGGGCCTCGGCCGGACGATCGACAGCGCCGATGCGCGGATGGCGATCGCGGTCACGCGCGGGCAGGCGTGCGGCTGGATCAGTGCCAATGTCCGCGGCAAGACCGGCCTGCTGCTGATCGGCAACCCGATCTATATCGACTGCCGCTGAGCGGTCGCGGCGATGGGTGCAGCTATCCATCGCCGCGCCACCAGCCAGGCTGCGATCACCAATCCCGCAGCGATCCATGTCGCGATCAGGCGATCGAGCAGCAGCCCCTGGCCGATCGCCTCGCCGCCGCTGGTCAGCAGCATGATCAACGGCGTGGTCGCGGCGGTATAGGCGACATAGCTGCGCTTCCTGAGCCAAGGGCTGAGCGCGGCGAGCCCGGCGATGATCGCGACCAATGTCCAACCCGGAAGGGGGGCAGCGATCGCCTCGCAGCCGACGACGCCGGCAGCGACGCCGAGCGCGCGCTGGACAACCTTGACGACCAAGCCGCCGCTCTGCCGCTGCGTGAGCAAGGCGACCGCCACCAGGATCCAGCTGTAATGATGCTGCGGGAAGGCCTCGCGGATCCCGGCGGCTGCGGCGAGGCACGCCATCAGCCGGAGCGGGTAGTTCCAGGCAGCAACGGTCTTGAGCGTCCAGCGCCAGCGGCGGAATTTCTGCACTAACGTGGCCGCCGATTGCGGTTCGGCCGAGCTGGTCTGCCCGAAGCCGAACCGCCGCGCCACCGCGCCGATCGCGAGCGCACACAAGCCCGCCCATAGTGCGCCCCCGGCGACGATGACCGCGAGCGCGACGCGGTTCTGTGTGTGGCCGGCAATGCCGAGCCCGATCGTGACGAAGACGGTGAAGCGCTGGCTCGCCACCGCCATCGGCCGGCTGAACCCGCCCAGCAGGGCGGCCAGCCCGGTGGTGATGACCAGCCCGACATCGCTCCCCGATCCATGCTGCGCGATTGCGGCTGCCGTCACCGCGGCGACGATTGCTGCTGCCACGATATCGCGGACCATGCGCCAATGCTCGGCCAGGCTCGCACCGCGCGGCGCATTGCCGACCCACATCGCGCCGACCGAGGCGGCGAGCCCGATATGCGGCCGCGCGATCAGCACGCCGACCAGAATCGGCATCCCCATGCCGAGTGCGGTCACCGCCATCGCCGAGGGATCGAGCCGGTCGGCCGTGTCCCAGTCGAGCGCGCTGCCGAAGATCGTTCGGAAACCTTGTCCGGCACGGGCGAGGGCGGGTCGCATCGCCGTGCGGTTACGGACCGTGATCTCGATGAGGCAAGAAGATGGTGAGGCCGGCTTAGGAAAGCGACCCGGCAGAGGATTGGATGAGTGCCGCGGCAATCGCCTTGCGCAGCGCTTCGGGATCGCATGGTGGGATCAGTGTCAATCCCGGCTGCGGCGGCAACCCGCACGCCTCGGTCGCGATTACCGGCAGCCCGGTGGCGAGTGCGCGGAGCAGGGTGGCGGGGCGATGTTCGACGATCGCGGGCAGGATCACGCCCGCCAGTTCCTCAGGCTGACTCTGCATGGGTCTGACATCGAGATCGCCCCAGAAGCCGGGCCGCTCCTCGCCCGGCCGCTCGATCAGCAGCGTGATGTCGAGCTCCAGCATCGCCTCTCGCATCGCGTACGCGCCCTTGCGCGCCAGCGCAGGGCCGGCGAACAGGAATGTCCGCCCGCCGTGCCGCGCCGCGAGCGGTTTGCCCGGCAGCCAGTCGAGCAGTTCGACTCGCTTGGGCGGGAATCGCGCCGCGACGGCACGATGCGGAGTGATCAGCCGCACCGCTTCGCCCAACGCCTCGCGTTCGGCCGCGGCGATCGCCTCAGGCGCGCGGAAATCGCCGAGCGTGGTGCTGTCGGGATAGAGGTCGCGCGCGGCATCGAGCACACGGTGCATCGCATCGATCGGCAGGCGGTCGAGCAGCACCTCGAAGCTGCGTCCCTGCAGCACACCGAGCCGCCAGAGGTGGGGAAGCAACGGCTGCGCGATGACAAGATGCGTGTGGGTCGCGTCCAGCCGGCGCGCATAGGCCGCCGCAAGCCTGGCATCGGCATCGAGCAGCAGTCGTGCGCGAGGCGTATTGCCGGCGGTGCGCAAGGCAAGCGACCGATGCAAGGCAGCGAGATCGGCGGTGCGTTCGGCGCCAATGGCAGGCCAGCCTGCCACCGCGCGCCCGATCCGGCGTGAAGGCAGTATCAGCACGTCTTCGGGACCGACGCGCTCGCGCAGCAGGCCCGCGAATTCCGGACTCGCGCCATCGACCAGCCACGCGGTCGGGGTCCCGGCCTCGATCTCGTCGGGATTGTGGCGATGGCAGCTCGTCTGGCCGCACGTCAGGCAATCATGCGCGATCGTGCCGGCCAGGAAGTCCGCCGCCGCGAGCGGGACCGCCGCCATCTCGCCGCTAATGGTCAACTCGAGCTCGTCGGCGGTCAGCTTCGCCTCGATCCGGAACGGCCGGGCCGAGCGGATGCGGAAGTCGAGATAATTCCAGAACACCGTCGCATCGCGGCCGGCCTCTGCGCGCGAGCCCGGGACGACGCGCGTATGGGCGTGACGCTCGACCACCTCGAGTCCTGCATCGAGCGCGGCTTCGTGCAGCGCGTTCGACAGCTGGCACAGCCCGCCGCCGACGGTCGCGATCATGCAACCTTCGCGCAGTTCGCGTCCCTCGACGAAGCCGCGACGGCGCAGGGGTTTGCCGACCTGCCGCCAGAAGCTCAGCAATTCACCGGGAGCGATCTCGATCCCGTCGAGCCCGGCGATCGCGGCGCGCAGATTCTGGATCTTGCCCGCATTGAGCGCGCGGTCCTTGGCGCCGCCACGCGTCGTCCACAGCGGCGAACGGATCGTCGCGAGCACGGGCGCTTCGGTAAGCGTTGCGCCCCGGCGATGCCGCTTCGGCGCGTCGAGCGCCAGATCGGCGCCGGCGCGGCGCAGCCGCAGCAGCGCCGCCTTGGTCTCGAACACCCAATTGCCCAGCCGCGTCGGCACCGCACGGTCGGGCAGGGACGTGACGTTGGCCAGCCGATCGCTCACTTTCACCTCCCGCGGCGTGATTATCGCGCGCGATGGGCGTATCAGGCAAGTCGAGTCTGGCAGGGGGGATGAAGATGGTTCGCTTCGCAATCGCGCTGGCCGTGCCCGTCGCGGCGTTCGCGTGGCAATCGGTTCCGCCCGCCATCTACACCGATCCCGCGCCCGACCCGAAATACCCGGCGCGCCCGGAAGTGCTGCATATCCCGTCGGGCGGGGTCGAGATCAACGGTCTCGCCTGGATCCCGTCCGGACCCGGTCCGCATCCGGTGGTGGTTTTGTGCCATGGCCTGCCCGGCAACGAGAAGAACCTCGACCTCGCGCAAATGCTGCGCCGCGCCGGCTGGACCGTGGTGACGTTCAACTATCGCGGCTCATGGGGCAGCCCGGGCAAATACAGTTTCGCCAACGATCTCGCCGATGTCGACGCGGTGCTCGCCTATCTGCGCACGCCCGCCATGGTCGGGAAGCTCGGCAGCGACCCGAAGCGGATGGTGCTGATGGGGCACAGCCTGGGCGGCTGGGCAACCTTGCTGACCGCGGCGCACGACAAGGGGCTGATTGGCGCGGTCGCATTCTCGCCGGGCAATATTGGGCGGCTGGCGGCGCTGCCGCGCGACAAAAGGATCGCGGCGCTGACCGCGACCGGGCTGGAGACGCTCAGGACGACTGCGGCGAAGGAAGCCGACGAGATCGGCAGGAATGGCGAGGCCTATGACTTCACGCGCAAGGCGGCCGAGCTGAAAGACCTGCCTTTGTTGTTGCTGACGTCAGACGACGGCCTGCGCGATGCCCCCGACAAGCTCGCCGCGTCGATCCGCGCGCTGGGCGGCACCAAGGTCAGCGAAGCGCATGCCGCGACCGATCATAGCTGGTCCGATGCGCGTATCCGGCTGGGCAGCGAGATCATCCGCTGGCTCGACCGCCTGTCGAAATGATCAGAAGCCGTGGACGTGCATCGCGGCGTTGATCAGCATCACCAGGGCCAGGCCAAGCGACAGTGCGACCCCCAGCCAATGCGCCGGGCCGAAGGCGGTCGCATTGTCGGGATTGGCGGTGTCGTACCAGATGACATGCGCGCCGTCGGGCCGTCGCCCGCGACGAACGCGGCGGCGTACCTCGGCGACATGCCGCTCGCCATGTTCATCGCGATAATGGACGGTCTCTCCGATCAGTCGGCTGTGATCGCCATCGGTGAACGGGTGCCAACCGCGCTTGAGGCCCATGCCCCAGCGATCGTCGAACCGCTGCGCCTCGCTGTAATCGGTCGACCAGACCAATGCCGCGGCTGGCCGCCACGCCGTGAACAACGTCGCCGCGCGATACAGGCAATAGAAGATGCCGAGCACCAGGGCCGGCGTCGCGTAGATAACGAAGTCCCGCATCGACGCCATCGTGTAACGCGCAAAGCTGATGATAGGGTTACGATCGCGCCGCGCCGCGCTGCGCCTCGCTGACCGAGAGAGGGAGAAAAAAGATGCGACCCGTTCCCGCCCTGACTTGCCTGGTCGCCATGGTGGCAATCGCGCTGCCGGTGCCGATTTCCGCGCAGCGCGTGCGGCTCGACGTGCCGGTCGTCATCCATGCCGACGATCTCGATCCGTGCAGCAATGGCGTGGTTACCGGCCTCGATCCACGCGGCGACGGTTTCCTCGCCGTGAAATCGGGGCCGGGGCTCGGCTATCGCCGCATCGACAAGCTGTTCAACGGCGAGAAGATCTGGGTGTGCGGATCGCGTGGCGACTGGCTGGCGATCGTCTATTCGCGCGGCGGGCGGGATTGCAACGTGGCGTCGCCTTGGCCGCGGACCTTGCCCTACACCGGTCCCTGCCAGCCCGGCTGGGCCTATCGCCGCTGGGTCGCGGTTTACGCGGGCTGAGAAAAAGGGCCGGAGGATCGCTCCTCCGGCCCGGTGTACGTCACGGCAGGCGCCGCTATTTCTTGGGTTGCCAGCTCGCCTTCTGCGACAGCAGCCACGAGAAGTCAGCGCTCAACTGGCTCGATTGCGTGTAGGCCTTGGTGACCGGATTGTACGAGGTGTAGATGTACGCCGAGCTGTGGCAGCCGGTGCAGCTCTCGGTGATGAAGGTCAGCGTGTTGACCCCCGGTTTCACCGGATTCTTGCTGTTGTTGAGCACCGAGTTCCACACCGGCGGCGCCACCGGGATGCTCGCCACCGGGCATTTCAGATTGCCCGGCAATTCCTCGCTCTTGCACGCGGGCTGATTGCCCTTCTGGAAATAGGTTTCCATCGTGATGTTGGTCAGCATCACCGGGGTCGGATTACCGCCCGGCTTGTTGGCGGCGGCACCCGGAAGCCCGCTATTCCAGCCCGGGGGCTTCGCGGCCGGATTGGTCGGCCATTGCGTGTCGATCAGCTGGTAATATTGCCAGACGCTGCCCATCGCGCGGAGCGCCGCCTGCGCCTGTGCGTTGAGCGCGACCTTGTCGCCCGGGATCGGGATCGCACGCCATGCCTGGGTCGGGATGCGTGGATAGACGTTCTTCGCATTCGCCACCGGCTGGATGTTGACCGCGCAGAGCGGGCAATTGGGGTCGGTGAACGACGGCGACAGATTGGGATGCGCAACCGGATCGACGTCGAGGTTGTCGATCTGCTCGAACGTCGCCCAGATCCATTGCGGCGAGCTCGCGGTCTTGTGGCCGATATGCATGCCGACCAGCCCGACCACGACCTTGCGCTCGACCTGCTTGCCGTCCGGCCCCTGGTCCATGATCACCGCCGGCATGGTGAAGAAGCGGCTGAAATCGTCCTTGCCCTTCTTGAGGATGCGCCAGGCGAATTTGAGCTCGAACGAGCCGCTGTCGTCGATCGCGGAACTGCCGCTCGGCATATTGAGCTTGGGGTTGGGATTGGCCTTGGCGAAGGCGACCTGGCCGTTGATGTTGTACAGGCTGTTCGCGCAGAGATACTTGGTCTCGTTGGGATCGATCATGATCTCGTAGAAGACGAACTCGCCATTCTGGTCGATCAGCGGGCCGGTAAAGGCCTGCTGGATGTCGCTGCCCAGGTTCGCGGCGTTGAGTTCGCCGACCGCCGAGATGACACCGAGGAAGCGCGTGCCGCGCTGATCTCCCTTGGCGGAAGCGACGGCGTCGGTGGAGAAGGCCTTGAGCCCGCGGCTGACCGGCTTGGACAAATCGCGGCCGACCGCCAGCATCTTCGGGCCAGGCGTGGCGCAGGTGGCGGGCGTGCCACCATCGGCCTGGAAGATGCTCGCGCTGTTGTGCCACAGCGTCCAGCGCGGCGCGCCGAAGCTCGTGTCGGTCAGCTTGGGTGCGGGATTGCCCTGATTGTCGGTCGGCCAGGAGAGCGACAGGAACATCTGCCACGAATAAAGATCGAACTCGCGCTGGACGAGCGGGAATTGCTGCTTCGCCTCGAGCGATTTCTTGAGCGCGATGTCGACGTCGCCGGGCAGCTGCGGCACGACGGCCGGCGCGAAATCCGGGAACGAGCCGAGATAGGGCGCGCTCCCCGGCGGTGCAGCGCGGAGCGCGATCGCGCCGGCGAACAGGCCCGCCGTGGCGACGAATGATCCCAATGCGATGGTGCGAATGCCGGCAATACGCCGGAGCGACGATAGCATGAGCTGACCCCTTCAGTTCGATTGTGCTGCGATCGGTGGTGCTGCGATCGGTCGATCCCGACGGCACGCAAACAGGCCGGGTAAGCAAAGCTGGGATCAGTGTGCGGGCAGGGGGATGCGCCCGCAAGCGGAATTGCATGTCAAAACAGTGGTATAATCGCGGCGGTCCGGCGCCGGCGGCATTGCGTCAGGTTCGGGAAAAGGGCTGCAATCGCCAGTGCTTGCAGCCCTTTTTTTCGCGGATCAGGCGTCTGCCGGAAGTGCGGCCATGTCCATATAGACCGCTTCCCAGACATGGCCGTCGGGATCGGCGAGGTTGCGATTGTACATGAATCCCAGGTCCTTGACCGGGTTGATATCGGCGATGCCGCCGTTTGCCGCCGCCGCATCGTTCATCGCATCGACCGTGTCGCGGCTGTCGATCGACAGCGACAACATAACTTCGCTTGTGCCCGCGGGCGGGATCGGACGATCGGTGAAGGTCGCCCAGCGCTCGCGGGTCAGCAGCATGACGACGATCGTCTCGCTCCACGCCATGCTGGCGGTCGCGTCGTCGCTGAACGCCGGATTGAGGGTGAAGCCGAGCGCTTCATAGAAGCTCCGCGACGTGTCGAGGTCGGTGACGGGCAGGCTCACAAAGATCATCTTGGTCATGGCACGTTCCTTTCAGGGGAAGTGGGGAAAACATTGGGCAACGCGGCACTCATGCATGTTCCCGCGACACCGCGGCGTCGTCGGAAACGGGACCGGCGTTCAGGGTCGCCAGGTAGCGGTCGAACGACGCCTCCACCGCGGCGCGGCCGCCGCCAATGATGTTGCGGCCCCGGCTGAAGCCGTAGACGTCGTCATAGGCGAAGGGGGCGAGCCGCTCGCGCATGCCGTGCACCTCGGCGGGCGGCAGCGGCATGTGGTTGGGATAGGAATACATGAAGCTGACTCCCCGGCGGTCGGCCTTCACTTGCGGCGAGTCGCCGACGAACAATGCGCCGCGTCCGCGCGGGCCGCGATCCCAGTGCAGCGCGGTGCTGCCCGGGAAATGCCCGCCGGTACGGACCAACGTGACGCCTTGGCCGAGCGGCAAGGTGTCGCCGCGCCAGAATTCGATCGCGCGCGATGGCTGCTGGACCCATTCGCGGTCGGCGGCGTGGAGCATGATCGGGACCCCGCCCAGTGCCTCGCTCCACGATGCCATCGCCGAATAGAAATGCGGATGCGAGATGACGATGCGATCGACCCCGCCGCGTTCGCGCAGCCGCACCACTGCCTCGACGGTGACGATGCTGAGGCATTCCCACAGGATGTTGCCCGCTGCGGTCGGCAGCAAGGCCATGCGCTGCGGGATGCCGAAGCCCGGCATGTCGATCCCGAGCAGCCCGGCATCGTCGCCGATGCGCAGCACGTGCCGTGCGGCGAGATCGGCGGGGGTCGTCCATCGCTGGCCTTCCCAGCCGACATATTGACGCTCGTCCTCGCAGATCGGGCAGGCCGATGGCGGGACCGGGGTCGGGGCGAACTGCGTGCCGCAGGTCTGGCAGATGAAGTTTTCCATGGCCGTGGTAATCGGCTATCAACTGGCTTGTTTGAAGACACAGTTATGGCAAAGATCATGGAGCCAGTTTTGCCGTTCGATCTGGTGCTGGACGGGATTCGCCCGGGCGGCCTGACTCGCGCGCTGCACCGCCAGTTGCGCAACGCGATCCTCGAGCGGCGCCTGCCTGCGGGCCATGCCCTGCCCTCGACCCGGCGGCTGGCGGAGGCGCTGGGGGTCGGCCGCAACACGGTGATCACCGCCTATGAGCAACTGGTCGCAGCGGGCTATGCGCGATCCCGCCAGGGCGCGCGGCTGGTCGTCGTTTCGCCCGATGAGGTCGAGGCGAAACCGGAGGTTGCCGATCGTACGGAGGACAAGCGGATCGCTTCCGCGTGGCGGAGGCCGGTCGATCGCATCCTCTATCCGGCGGGACTGCCCGCGCGCTGCTTTCGCACCGGCGTGCCCGAGAATCGCCATTTCGATCACGACATCTGGCGGCGCCTCATGCTGCGCGCGTTGCGCAACGCGTCACGGCAACCGTTCAACTATGGCCCGGCACAGGGCCTGCCCGAACTGCAGGAAGCCATTGCCGGGCATGTCGCCTTCGTCCGCGCAGTGGTCTGCCGGCCCGAGGACGTGATCGTCACCGCCGGCGCGCAACAGGGGTTCGACGCGGTCGCGCGGCTGCTGGTCACGCCGGGCGAGACGCGCGTCGCGGTCGAGGATCCCGGTTATCCGCCGCTCCGTGCCGCCTTTGCGGCGGCGGGCGCGCAGCTCGTGCCGGTCGCGCTCGATGGCGAGGGGTTGCGCGTCGACTTCATTCCCGACGACGTCCGATTGATCTGCGTGACGCCGTCGCATCAGTCGCCGACCGGCGTCGTGATGTCCTCGGCGCGCCGCACGGCCTTGCTCGCCCGGGCGCGGGCGATCGGCGCGATGATCGTCGAGGACGATTATGACGGCGAATATCTCTACGACCCGCACCCGCAGGATGCGTTGCAGACGCTCGATCGTGACGGGCGGGTCTTTTACGTCGGGACCTTCTCGAAAAGCCTGTTCCCGAGCTTGCGGCAGGGGTTCGTCGTGGCCCCCGGCTGGGCGCGCGAGGCACTGATCGACATCAAGCGCGCGACCGGCTCGCATACCGACGGCGCGTCGCAGGCCACGCTTGCCGCGTTCATCGCCGAGGGGCATCTCGCGCGGCACATCCGTCGCATGCGGCCGATCTACGCGGCGCGGCGGCGCACGCTCGAGGAGGGTGCGCAGCAGCATTGGGACGGACTGGCCATCCTGCCGGGCAATGCCGGCCTGCATTTGAGCGCGGGGATCGCCGATCCGACACGGGCATCCGCGATCGTGGCAGCCGTGGCACGCTTCCTGCCCGGCGCGCTTCCCCTGTCGGCCTATGCGATCGGGGAAGAGGCGCCGGCCGGTTTGTGCATCGGCTATGGCGGGGTCGAGGTGGACCAGATTGCCGAGGCGGTCCGAGCGATGGGGCAGGCGATCCGCACGGCCTAGACACGAAAAGGGCCGGGAGTTTCCTCCCGGCCCTTCGCATGGCTGGCGATGTCGCTGCGCTTACGCGCCCGCAACCTCGGCCGTATCGATCTTGATGCCCGGGCCCATGGTCGAGCTGACCGCGACCTTGCGGACATACTTGCCCTTGGCGCCCGACGGCTTGGCCTTGACCACGGCGTCGACCAAGGCATCGAAGTTCGCGCGCAGATCCTCGGCCGGGAACGACGCCTTGCCGATCCCCGAGTGGATGATGCCCGCCTTCTCGACGCGATATTCGACCTGGCCGCCCTTGGCCGCCTTGACGGCAGCGGCGACGTCCATGGTCACGGTGCCCAGCTTCGGGTTCGGCATCAGGCCCTTGGGGCCCAGCACCTTACCGAGACGGCCGACGATGCCCATCATGTCCGGGGTCGCGATGCAGCGATCGAAGTCGATTGTGCCGCCCTGGACGATTTCCATCAGATCCTCGGCACCGACCACGTCCGCACCGGCGGCCCGGGCCTCATCGGCCTTGGCACCCTTGGCGAACACGCCGACGCGGACGTCCTTGCCGGTACCCTTGGGCAGGGTCACGACGCCGCGGACCATCTGGTCGGCGTGACGCGGATCGACGCCCAGGTTGATCGCGACTTCGATCGTCTCGTCGAACTTCGAGGTGGCACCGGCCTTGGCCAGGCCGATCGCCTCGTCAACGCCGTGCAGCTTCTCGCGGTCGATCGTGATCGCCTTCTGCTTCTTGCTCACGAATGCCATCGGTTCAGCCCTCCACCACTTCGAGGCCCATCGCGCGGGCGGAGCCTTCGATGATGCGGGTCGCCGCCTCGATATCGTTGGCGTTGAGGTCCTTCATCT
>OUNM010173924.1_pt1 | contig 32713 bp, 23 predicted proteins | sample 1769961 | NCBI WGS metagenome assembly OUNM01 (sample SAMEA3914820, study PRJEB12502) | metagenome | biome: forest; material: soil | place: USA | collected 2012-03-12 | depth 0.3 m | reverse complement strand
CTCCTTCAACAGCCCGCACGGCTGGTGCAAGACCTGCCGCGGATTCGGCCTGGTGGGCCGCAAGCCGCGCAAGGAAGAAAAGCGCGACGACGTCTCGCAACTCGAAGCCGAAATGGAAGAGGAGCGCCGCTTCAACAGCGAGGATGAAGACGTGCCGCGCACCGTGTGCCCCGAATGCCATGGCAGCCGCATCAACGAAGTTGCGCGCGCCGTGAAGCTGCACGGCCACACCTTGCAGGACTTCGCCAAACTGAGCGCGGAAGACGCGGCAGGCATGGTGGGCACGCTCAAGTTCACCGGCACCGAGGGCATCATCGCCCGCGACATCGTCAACGAGATCGACCAGCGCCTGCACTTCATGCGCGAGGTGGGCCTGGGCTACCTCCAGCTGAACCGCAGCGCCGACACGCTCAGCGGCGGCGAAGCCCAGCGCATCCGCCTTTCCGCCCAGCTCGGCAGCAACCTGCGCGGCGTGCTCTACGTGCTGGACGAACCAACCATCGGCCTGCATCCACGCGACAACGAGGCACTGCTCAACACGCTGGTGGCCTTGCGCGACAAGGGCAATTCCTTGCTGGTGGTGGAGCACGACGACGAGACTATGAAGCGCGCCGACACCATTTTCGACCTCGGGCCGGGCGCGGGCCGTTTCGGCGGCCAGGTCATCGCCCAGGGCTCGCTGGACCAGATCCTGAAGAGCAAGCAAAGCGTGACCGGCAACAGCCTGCGCAACCCGCTGAAGCATCCTTCGCGCGGCGAACGCCGCCCGCTGCCGAAGCCAGGAGCCAAGGACGGCTGGCTGGCGGTCAAGGGCGCAACGGCTAGCAACTTGAAGGATGTTAGCATCGCCTTCCCACTGGCACGGCTATCGGTGCTCACCGGTGTCAGCGGCAGCGGCAAAAGCTCGCTCATGCACGGTGCGCTGGCCCCTGCCGTGCGCAGCGTCCTGAGCAAGGCACGCAAGAAGAAGGGCGAGGTCCAGGCCTGGAGCAGCGTTACCGGCGCGGAGCTGTTAGGTGGCATCAGCGAGGTGGACCAGAGCCCCATCGGCAAGACCAGCCGCTCCTGCCCGGCCACGTATGTGGGCATCCTCGATGACATCCGCCAGCTCTTCGCCCAGGTGCCGCTGGCCCGCGCCCGCGGCTACACGCCCACCCGCTTCTCGTTCAACACCGAGGGCGGCCGCTGCGAGGCCTGCGGCGGCAACGGCGAGGTGAAGGTGGAGATGAACTTCATGCCCGCCACCCGCGTGCACTGCGAGGTATGCCACGGCCTGCGCTTCAATGCCGCCACGCAGGAGATCGAGTACAACGGCAAGAACATCGGCCAGGTGCTGAAGCTTAGCATCGATGAAGCCGCGGAGTTCTTCGCTCCCGTGCAGAAGATCTCCCGCCCCCTGCGCCTGCTGGCCGATACCGGCCTCGGCTACCTCCAACTCGGCCAGCCCAGCCCCACGCTCAGCGGCGGCGAAGCCCAGCGCATCAAGCTGGTGACCGAACTGCGCGGCGGCGAAGGCCGCACCGCCACCGAAAAGATGCGCGGCCTGGCCAATGGCAAGCGCAACCTCTACCTCATCGAAGAGCCCACCATCGGCCTGCATGTGGCCGATGTGGCCCGGCTCATCGACGTGCTGCACCGCCTCGTTGATGAAGGCCACACCGTCATCGTCATCGAGCATCATCCCGATGTGTTTGCCGAAGCCGACTACCTCGTGGACATCGGCCCCGAAGCCGGCGAGCACGGCGGCGAAGTCGTCGCGGCAGGCACGCCCGAGCAGGTGAAGAAGAGCAAGGTGAGCCGGACGGCGAGGTTTCTGTAAGCCAGACAGAAGACTTGAGGATGGGCGTCTCTATGAGGCGATTGCCGTGAAGGCAGGCAGCACTTCGTTCCGAGTGCTGCCTGGACAGTCCGTCAAGTACTGTCGGACCGGCCACTTTTCTTGGTGATGGGTACCCGCCCTATTCCAACTTGCTGAAATAGGCCGCAAGCAGACCGTGCGGCTCTGAAAAGAGTGCCTCAGCGGAGAGTCTCAGGCCAGGATTGTCGTGGAGAGTCAGCCGTTTCAACGCAGCAAGCTGCATGACCTCGCGAGGCAAGCAATGGAGATCGTTGTCGTTGAGATGCAACGCCGCGAGGCCGGAGAGGCCGCCGATCTCTGGTGGCAAGGTGACGAGCAGGTTACCGTCGAGGTCGAGCGCAGTGAGCGCGGTGAGCCTGCCTATCTCTGGTGGCAAGGTGTGGATCCGGTTATTTCGCGAATGGAGGTCCGTCAGAACGCCAAGTTGACCGATCTCCGGAGGCAGCGTCGCAAGCTGATTGTCGTCGAGATAAAGGGTCGTGAGCCAGGTGAGGAGGGCAATCTCAGGCGGCAAAACAGAGAGGCCGATATTGCTCAAGTATAGTTCTGTCACCCTCGATTCCAGGCATCGCCTGATTCTTCTCAGTGCTCGAGCATAGCCTTGCCTAGCTTCCCCGTCCAATTCAGGGGGGGGACCCTCAATAACGATCCATACATGAGCAAACGCTGGCACGGCGTGCCGGGGAAGCAAACTGGAAAACGAAGGGGATGAACAGCGCATTGCTTGTTTCTTTTGCGATGGCCTCGAGCTTACAACATCTGGCACTGGCCAAATAAAGCACTCCTGGCGAGTGCTTCTGTTGCCAAGGCGAGAGCCGCCCAAACATCGATGTCCACCAGCAGCTTCACGCTGCGGACATGGCCAGTTCTTCGTCATCCACGCGCAGGGCGGCGTAGCTCAGGCAGGCATCGATGTCCTCGCTCTCCAGGTAGGAGTAGGCGGCGAGTATCTCTCCAGCCGTGCGGTGGTTGGCAAGCTGGCGAAGGATGTTGGCCACGGTAACGCGAAGCCCACGTATGCATGGTTTTCCCGACATGACGGCGGGGTCCAAGGTGATGCGTTCCATGTGCATGGTCCTATGTTACCAGCCTCACGACCGCTTTGCAAAGCCCGACATTCTCGCCTCTCTTCGGCCCGGGGGCTTTGTCTTGACAGGCGCGCCGGGAATCACCATCCAGGAAAGACCCACCACCACCCCACGTTGTCTTTGCCCCGCCATGCGCCGCCTTTTCACCCTGCTTTTCCTGGCCCTGAGCCCATCACTCATGGCCGCCACCCGGCCGAACATCCTGTTCATCCTCGCCGATGACCTGGGGGCTCATGATGTGGGGTGCTATGGCAGCACTTATCATAAGACGCCGAACATCGATGCGCTGGCGGCGCGCAGCCTGAAGCTCACACAGGCCTATGCGGCGAGCCCGCTTTGCTCGCCGACTCGCAGCAGCATCATGACCGGACTGTACCCGGCGCGCATCGGCATCACTTCACCGTCCTGTCATTTGAAGGAGGTGATCCTGGACAAGTCGCTGGCGAAAACGGGGCCGCCAAACAGCCGGGCGTTGGAGGCGGTGAGCCTGACGCGGCTGAAGACGGAGTATATCACACTGGGAGACACCTTGAAGGGCGCGGGTTATCGTACGGCGCACTTTGGCAAGTGGCATCTGGGCGCGGAGCCTTACAGCCCGTTGCAGCAAGGTTTTGAAAGTGACTGGCCGCACACCTCCGGCCCCGGACCGGGCGGCAAGACGGGCTATCTTTCGCCCTGGGATTTTGCGCGCGACTACGACCAGCAGCCGGGCGAGCACATCGAGGACCGCATGTCGCAGGAGGCGGTGAAGTGGATGAAGGCGCATCGCGACGAGCCGTTCTTCCTCAACTACTGGGCCTTCAGCGTGCACTCGCCCTGGATCGGCAAGCCGGAGCTGGTGGAGAAGTACCGCAAGACGGCTGACCCGAAGAACCCGCAGCACAACCCGGTGTATGCCGCCATGATTGAGAGCCTGGATGATGCGGTGGGCCGGCTGGTGCGCTGCGTGGATGAGCTGGGCATCGCCGACCGCACGATCATCATCTTCTTCAGCGACAACGGCGGGGTGGACTGGCACGAGGACAAGATGCAGACCACCTTTGGCATGGACTGCCCGCCCACCAGCAATGCGCCGCTGCGCGCGGGCAAGGGCACCGTCTTCGAAGGCGGCACGCGCGAGCCTGGCCTGATCCTGTGGCCGGGCGTGACCAAGGCCGGCACCACCTCCGACCTGATGCTGCAAAGCATCGACTTCTACCCCACGATCCTGGAGATGCTGGGCCTGCCCAAGCCTTCGCACAAGATCGACGGCACCAGCTACGTGCCGGCACTGAAGGAGGGCAGGGTCACGCGCGACACCGTCTTCTGCCACTTCCCCCACGGCCCGGGCAATGACGCGCGCATGGGTGACGCGCCTTCAACCACCGTGCGCGAAGGCGACTTCAAGCTGATCCGCTTCTATGCCGACAACGATGACCAAAGCGACCGGCTGCTGCTTTACAATTTGAAGGACGACATCGGCGAGCAGCACGATCTGGCCGCGCAGATGCCGGAGAAAGTGAAGGAGCTCAACGCCATGATTTCCGGCTTTCTGAAGGACACGGATGCAGTCGTGCCGCTGCCCAATCCGGCCTGGGTGAACCCGCGGGCATGGTCCCCCAGCAAGGAATCCAAACTGGCCATCCATGACGGCATCGCCATCGCTGAGAGCACCACCGGCCGGCCCACGATGCAGCTCCTTCGCTGCGCCGAGGGCACCGGAGCGTTTACGGTCAGCTTCCGCATGCGGGTGACAGGCAAGGCACCCCAGGGCATCTTCCTGTGGGACACGAACAAGGACCGCGCCTTCGCTCCCGCCCGCCGGGTGGTGTTCACCCCAGAAAAGGACGGCCAGTGGCACGACTACACGCTGAAATTCGAAACACCCGACACGCTACGCCAGCTCCGCCTGGATGGCAGCACAGCGCCTTGCAAGGTGGAGGTGGACTGGATCAGGCTGGCGAAAGGCGACGGCACGCCGGTGCAGGGCTGGGAGTTTTGAGGGCTGGACGCCGGATAGGCGTATCAACCGACAACTCCATGCTTCAGTAGATTCCAATATGTCTGCCTCAGTGAGAACGCGTCATCTGCGTCGCACCATCTCCCGTCATAGGTAGCGAAGTGCAGCAGCATGGTCTGCTCGTCGAAATGTTCCCACCTGGCCAGCATCTCCGGCAAATGATTGATGGCATCCATCAAGGATTCAATTTTCTTGAGCGGGGTCGTTGGATTCAGGGCGAGGTTTCGGCAGTGCGTTGTCGCAAAAAAGAGAACTCTCAAACCGACTCTCATCTGCTTCTCTGGCGCTAAATCACTCATGCTGTAAAGCTGCTTTCAGTTTCTACTGGCACTACTTCTCTGGATTCTCCCTGAAAAAGCGCGCTATCGCCGCGATCGCGCCCTTGGGCACCTCGTGGCCACCGGGATGGACGAACTCCACCACCGGATTGCCGGTGGTGGAAGGAAAGAGCGTGCAGTGCTCGCCCCAGGCCGTGCCCTCCGCCGAGCAGCCATTGAGCTCGCGCAAGGCATTCATCGATCTGCGCACCCATTCGTACTTCACCCGCCCGTCTTTCTCGCCTGCCAGCAGCAGCACCGGCTTGGGCTTGAGCGCCGGGAGATTTTCCGCAGCCTCGCTCGACATCGGTGCAACAGCCGCCAGCACATCTCCGCGTGTGGCCCACAGCAGGTAGGTGAAATAGCCTCCGCCGGAGTGCCCAAAGGCATAGATGCGCTTGCCATTGACTTGGTAATCCTGCTTTAGGCGGGCAAGCACGGCATCGAAGAACTTGAGGTCACGGTCGCCTTGGTCTCCTGGTTTCATCTGCCAGCCGGTTTGTTTTCCCTCGGGATCGATGAACCGCCCTGGCGTTTTGAGCCCCTGCATATAGACGGTGATGGCTTCAGGCCACTCGCGCTCCATGCCGTACTCACGCGCCGCATTGGCCGCGCTGCCAGAGTGGCCGTGGAAAGCAAAGACCACCGGTGTGGGCGCGGTTTGGGCTGATGGCGGCGCATAGACCAGTGCTTCGCGAGTGATGCCATTGAGGCTGAGTTCCAGCCGCCGTGTGCCTGCAGGTGCCGCATCTTGGGCCTGGACGTCGGGCAGGAGTGCCAGAAGTGCGATAAGTACAGACGAGAAAGGCCTGAAGTAGGAGCTCATGACTGGCAGTCGGGGTAAAAGGGACCATTTCACGCCCTCACTTGAGCAAACACGCTTTTTTGCTCCCCGCAACGCCGCTTGCCCCCTCCGCTCAGTCCCACCCTTGATTCCCCGCCCACCCCGCGCTACTAGGAGGCTGCCCGCCTGCCCCCTTTTCACTGATGTCCATCGAACGCACCCGCAATTTCTCCATCATCGCCCACATCGACCACGGAAAGACCACGCTTTCCGACCGGCTGCTGGAGTTCACCAAGACGATCACCGTGCGCGAGCAGCAGGACCAGCTCCTGGACTCGATGGACCTGGAGCGCGAGCGTGGCATCACGATCAAGGCGCACCCAGTGGCCATGGATTACAAGGCCAAGGACGGCCTGGTCTATCGGCTGAACTTGCTGGACACGCCCGGGCACGTGGACTTCAGCTATGAAGTCTCGCGTTCCCTGGCCGCCTGCGAGGGCGCGCTGCTGCTGGTGGATGCCAGCCAGGGCGTGGAGGCGCAGACCGTGGCGAACCTCAACCTCGCCCTGGCGCAAAACCTTCACGTCATCCCCATCATCAACAAGATCGACCTGCCGGCCGCCGACGTGCCGAAGGTAAAAAAGCAGATCGAGGACATCCTGGCCCTGCCGGTGGACGAATCGGTGTGCGCCAGCGCCAAGCAAGGCATCGGCATCGAGGACATCCTGGAGGCGGTGGTGAAGTTCATCCCCGCGCCGAAGGACAATCCGGACGGCTTCCTGCGCGCCTCCGTGTTCGACTCCGTGTTCGACAACTACCGCGGCGTGGTGAGCTATGTGCGCGTTTTCTCCGGCAAGATCGAGCGCGGCATGAAGGTGCAGATGATGTCCACCGGCCAGATGACCGAAGTGAAGGAAATCGGCGTCTTCCGCCCCAAGATGGTGGCCACCGACATCCTGGCCGCTGGCGACGTGGGCTATGTGATCGCCAACGTGAAGACCACGGCGGACGTGAAGATCGGCGACACGCTCACGGAGCACCGCCGCCCGGCGCCCGAGCCGCTGCCCGGCTTCAAGGAGATCCGCCCCATGGTGTTCAGCGGCATTTATCCGGTGAGCACCGATGATTTCGAGCAGCTCAAGGCCGCCATGGGCAAGCTGCAGATCAATGACAGCGCCTTCACCTTCATCGCCGAATCCAGCGCCGCGCTCGGTTTCGGCTTCCGCTGCGGCTTCCTGGGCCTGCTGCACATGGAAATCGTGCAGGAGCGCCTGCGCCGCGAGTTCAACATGGATGTGATCTCCACCTACCCGAGCGTGGTGTACGAGATCAAGCAGACCAACGGCAATGAGATGAAGATCGACAACCCGACCTTCCTGCCGCCCACCCAGACCATTGAGGAAATCCGCGAGCCCATGGTGAAGGTGGACATCATGATCCCGAACACCAACATCGGCGACATCATGGGCCTGGTGATGGACAAGCGAGGCCAGGTGGACCATACCGACACCATCGACGATAACCGCGTGGTGGTGCACACCCTCATGCCGCTGAACGAGATCCTGGTGGACTTCAACGACAAGCTCAAGTCCATCACCCGCGGCTACGGCAGCATGGACTACGAACACGCCGGCTACCGTGCCGATGAGCTGGTGCGCATGGACATCATGGTGGCCAGCGAACCGGTGGACGCCTTCTCCTGCATCGTGCACCGCAGCAAGGCCGAGAGCCGTGGCCGCCAGCTCTGCGCCAAGCTCAAGGAAGTGATTCCGCCCCAGCTCTTCGTCGTTGCCATCCAGGCCGCCATCGGCGGCAAGATCATCGCCCGCGAGTCCATCAGCGCCATGTCCAAAAACGTGACGGCGAAATGCTATGGCGGCGACATCACCCGTAAGCGCAAGCTGCTGGAAAAGCAGAAGGAAGGCAAAAAGAAGATGAAGGCCTTCGGTCGTGTGAACATTCCGCAGGAAGCGTTTATTGAGGTGTTGAAGAACGGGTAAGGAAGTGAAAAGGGGCAAGTGAAAAGTGAAAAGGGCATGAACCTGAGCCTGTGACCAATACCACCCCCACAGCCTTGCGGCACCTTCGAGCCTGCTACATCGCTACTTGGGCGGCAGGAATTCCGTTGACGCTGGCGGCGGCGTTTCTTGGCTGGGTTCTTTTCACTGGGTTCGACCCCTCCCATGATGGACCTGACGAGGGGCCTGAAATCCCCATGGTTTTGGCCATTGCAGCGCGAACCTCGCTTTTTGCTTTCGGCATCATTCACCTCGCATCTTTTTTCATCGGCCATCGGATGACCCGCCGCCCATGGATGCCTTTTCTCGGCATGGGCATTCCAGCATTGATTATCACCGCAAGCTTGCTTGCGGACACGTCCTGGAGCGTCAATGGCATCACGATCTACTTGGGCGTAATGCTGGCTCTGTGCTTCCTGGGAGCGGGGCTTGCATTTCAAGCTGGACGACCGCCACTTCATCCCGCAAACCAGTGCTGAGCCCCGGGCTCTCCCTTTTCACTTACCCCTTTTCACTGAATTCCATGTGGCCTTTCACCCCTAGCTACCTGAAGCAAGCGAAGCTCCTGCTCAAGGGCGTCACCCGCTTCCTTGATTACAAGCGCGACATCCTGGCTCCGGCCAAGGTGGAAGAGATCAGCGCCCTGCGCGCGGAGCTTGTCGCCGCCATGAAGGCTCGCGATGAGGCGAAGATCGATGCGCTGCACGACAGCATCAACAAGGCCTGCCAGCGCGCGCTGCCGAACCTGAAGAGCTCGGACATTGCCGACAACATCGAGGTGCTTTTCGTCGCCATCGTGGTGGCCCTGGGCATCCGCGCCTTCATTGCCCAGCCGTTCCAGATCCCCACCGGCTCCATGCAGCCCACGCTCAATGGCTACAATGCCAAGCACACGGAGGAAGACACCACCCCAAACTTCCTGCAGCGCCTGTGGGAACGCAAGAACGGCACCACCTACATCAATGTGGTGTCAGATCATGACGGCTTCCTCCCCGACGAGGACTTTGTGACCGAGCACCGCTGGCTGCTGCTCTTCACCTACTCCCAGATCCATTTTCGCGATGGCTACACCATCTCCGTCTCTGCGCCCAAGCGGCAGCTTGAATTTGACTTGGGCCTGCGCACCTACGTCGCCGCCCCGGTGCACATCACCACCGGGCCGGATGGCAAAGAGCTGCGGACGCCGGATGACCAGCGCGAAGCCACCCTCCGTGGTGAGGGCAAGCACGTTTCGAAGGGCCAGCTTCTCGCCCGCGGCGTCCTGCATTCCGGCGACCACATCCTGGTCAACAAGTTCGCCTACCACTTCCGCGCGCCCGCTCGCGGCGAGGTGTGGGTCTTCACCACCAAACACATTCATGGCATCGAGGACCGGAACAATTACGACAAGGAGCAGGGCTCCCAGCACTACATCAAGCGCCTCGTGGGCGTTCCTCTGGACCACCTCGAAATCCACCCGCCCGAACTGTGGGTGAACGGCAAGGCTGCGGAAGAGTTTGGCATGAAGCGGGTGGCCAGTTTGAAAGACCCTTACATTGACGGCTACGTGCGCATTGGCGTCTCCTCCGACAGCCCGCATCCCTTGAATGAGGTGACCCTTGGAAAAGACGAGTACTTTTCCATGGGCGACAACAGCACCAACAGCCTGGACAGCCGCTACTGGGGCCCGGTGCCGCAGCGCAATGTGGTGGGCCCCGCCCTCCTTTGCTACTGGCCGCTGGGCAGCCACTGGGGGCCGATCTGGTAGTCCTTTCGGCCTTCATTTTGCTGCCGTCGTTTGCTTTTTGCGGCGCGTATCCCCATTTTTGCCCCCATGACTTCTGAACTCGAACCTCCGATGCAGACCTCCCAAGGAGGTGTCGCACCGGCTTCGAGCGCCCAGATCGCCAGCAAGAGCAAATCGAACCTCGCCTTCGCCCTTGCCTGCCTTCCGCCCCAGCGCCGGAAGGACATGATCTCCTTCTATGCCTTCTGCCGGATCGTCGATGACATCGCCGACGATCCTCAGGTGCCGGAAGCTGAGAAACGCGTGACCTTGGACCGCTGGCACCACGCCGTGCTGCACGGCGGCGAGGGCATCAGCGATCCAGTGCTGGCCGAAGTGGTGGCCCTGCCGGCCAAATACCATTTCAGCGCCCATTTGCTGGCCGACATCATTGACGGCGTCTCCAGCGACCTGAGCCTTGTGCGCTACGCCAACATTGAGGAGTTGCTGGCCTATTGCTACAAGGTGGCCAGCGTGGTGGGGCTGGTGAGCATCCACATCTTTGGCTACAGCCAGCCGCGCACGCGTGACTACGCCGTCGCCCTCGGCTACGCACTTCAGCTCACCAACATCATGCGCGATGTGGGCGAGGACGCCCGCGATTCCGGCCGCATCTACCTGCCTCTGGATGAACTCCAGCGCTTCGGCGTCAGCGAAGACGACATCCTCAACGGCCGCTATGGCGGCGGTTTTCTGCCGCTGATGGAGTTCCAGTACCAGCGCGCCCGCCGTTATTACGACGAAGCTGCTGCCCTGCTGCCGGCCGTGGATCGCAAGAGCATGATCGCTTCCGAGATGATGGCGCAGATCTACCGCGAGATTCTGGAAAAGATGCGCAATACGGGCTTCCGGGTGTTCGACCGGCGGGAAAAGCTCAGCCGCCTGCGCAAAAGCATCATCCTTGGCAGCTACCTGCTGCGGGGCTTGATCGGGGCCGTTTAACCCGGAAACCGCCTTTGAACTGGGAATAGCTTCGTCAAAGCCCGAGTCTCAGGCAGTCTCCGTGTTTAAGGCTTCCACGGTTCATCGTGGGCCAGACAAGGCCTGCACGCGCATTTTTGACTGAAACCAGAGAAACTCTGGTCAGAAATCAGGAAATCAAAAAAAGTTAACTTTATGGAAATTTTTGCTTTTCAGATTATTTATATTTGCTACATTCGCGATGAAATTCAAAATTATGAAGAAACTCATCCTCATCCAAAACGACTTCTCCGGTTCGGGTAAGAGCACTGTGGTTCGCCTCCTGCGCCGTTACCTCAACCAGCACCGCGTCCCCCACCAGTTCATCATGCTTGATGAAGAGGAGATCAGCAGTGAGCCTGAGGTGCAATACCTCAATCCCACGCAGCCCGGTGTGATGCGCCAGCTTCTGGACGTGCTGGAAGAAAGCCAGATCAACATCATGGAGGCCGCCACAGGCTTCGGTGAATTGGTGGCCAAGCTTTATGAACAGCATGAGTTTTACAGCGTGCTCAGCGACATGGGCATCGAACTCACGGTGGTGCTGCCGGTGACCAATGATCCGGAGAGCTTCGATGCCGTGACCCAGGCTGCCGAAATCTACTCTGACAACGTGCAGTACCTCATCGCCCACAACACCACCAGCGCCTACGACGAAGATGACGGCTCCTGGGATTCCTGCTACGCCGCGCGTGTGATGGACATGTTTGAGGCGGTGGAGCTGCGCTTCCCCTCCTCCGGCGTGGAAATGGACAATGCATTCCGCACCCAGCACACGCACCTCGCCGCCGCCCTGCAGGAGCCCGATGCCGAGAGCCTCTATGGCAAAGAGTTTGCCCGCTGGTACAAGCGCTCCATCGGCCAGGTGGAAACGGCCCGCCAGTACCTCTTTGGCGACGCCTTCCGCTCGCTTGCAGACACCACCAAGGAACCCGCCAAGCGCGGCCGCAAGGCGAAGGCTGTCTTTTAATCATCGTTTCTCCACACAACACCCAACCCAGCACTCAAGGGCAGGCAGGCCGTCGCAGGGAAGCGCGGCTGTGCCTGCCCTTTGCTTTTCCTGCCAGCGTGAATTATCCGCTGCAAAAGCCGGGGCGCGTGGCAATGTCTGCGCCCTTTCTTTTCTGTCACGCATGGCTGCCGCAACTTTGCCCTCCTCCGACGCCAGCCCGTGTCTCTGGACTCGCCGGTTCCTGTGGCTGCTGGCCGGGGTGTTTGTGTTCCGGGTCGCTTACCTTTTCACAGCCGTCGATTTCCAGCTCGGTGGCGACGAGGCTTATTACTGGGACTGGGGACGGCGGCCGGACTGGTGCTACTACAGCAAGCCGCCGCTCATCGGCTGGCTGATGGGGCTGTTGCGCATCACCTTCGGTTATCACTGGTGGGCGGTGCGGCTGGCGGCGATCACGCTGGGCACCGTTTCGCTGGGCCTGCTGTTTGCGTTGGGCCGCAGGCTGTTCGATGCGCGCACGGGCTTCTATGCCGCACTGATGCTGCTGCTCACACCGGCGAATGCGGCGGCGAACTTTGCCTTCACCATCGACTCGCCCTTGGTGCTGTGCTGGACCGGCGCCTTGCTGGCGTTCTGGAACGTGACGACCAAGCCTGACCGCCGGCGTGGCTGGTTTTTGCTGACGCTGGCCATCGGCATCGGCGCGCTGGCGAAGCAGATGATGCTGGCCTTTCCCGGCGTGATGCTGCTCTACGCCCTGTTCTCGGCGGAAGATCGTGTGCTGCTGAAGCGTCCGGCCTTCTGGCTGTCGATCCTGGGCGGCCTGGCCTTCATGATTCCGCTGGTATGGTGGAACGAGCAGCACGGCTGGGTCACGCTCACGCACACCAAGGAGCATTTTCATCATCAGGTGCTGGGCCTTGGCAGGCGGCTGTGGCAGTTCGTCAGCTTTCCGATTTATCAGGCGGGCGTGTACTCGCCGATCACATTTGAGCTTCTCATGGCGGCGCTCGCGGTCAGAATCGGCGCTTGGAAAGCGGCGCAGCGGCGTGAGCGCTTCCTGCTGCTCTTCTCTGTGCCCGGCCTGGCCGTGTTTGTGTTTTTGGCGATGCGACAGGATGTGAACCCGAACTGGCCCGCAGTGTTTTATCTGTCAGCCTTTGTCCTGGGCGCGCACCACGCCCTGCAAAGCACTTCGTTGCGCCGCTGGCTTGACCTGGGGCTGAAGCTTGGCGGCGCGGTGGTGCTGTTCATCTACCTCATCGCACCGCTCATCCCGGTGCTGGGCTGGAAGGGGCACAAGAAGTTCGATCCCTTCGTCTCCATGCGCGGCTGGGATGAAGCAGGCCTGCTCGTGGGCAGGCTCTATGAAAAGGTGCCCGATCCTGCCCACACCTTTGTCTTCGTGCTGGATCACCGGCACAACGCCAGCCAGATGGCCTTCCACATGCCCCAGCATCCGCGCGTGTACCGCTGGAGCCCGGAGGGCAAGATCGAAAGCCAGTATGAGGTGTGGCAGCAGGGCGATGACAAGACGGGCTGGGACGGTTTCGTCATTTACCCCGACTCGCCCGAGGACGGCTACAAAAAGAAGCCGCTGCAGAGCGTGGTGGCCAAGTCCTTCAAACACGTGGAAAAGCTGGGGGATGCGGATGTGCCCGTAGGCAACGGCGTGCAGCGTTCCTTCCAGGTCTTTCTGTGCAAGGACCTGCAGCACTGGCCGGGACCAGACACGCCCAAAGCGGCGGCTGCTCCTCACAAACCAACGCCTTCCTCATGAACGGCTGGGACCTCGATCTTTTCTGGCACATCAACCGGGACTGGACCAATCCTTTTCTCGACTGGCTGATGCCTGTGCTCTCGGCCTTTGATGCGTGGGCGCCACTGCTTGGCCTCGTGCTGGCGGTTCTCGCCTGGCGCGGCGGCAGGCGTGTGCGGATCATGCTGCTGTGCCTGGTGGTGTCGCTGGTGATGAGCGATGCGGTGATTGGCAATGGCTTGAAAAAGGTCTGTCACCGGCTGCGGCCACGCGATCAAATGAGCGGCGTGATTGTGCGCGACCTGGCACCCGCCAGCCCGCGCCTGCTGGCCCTGTTTAAGCCGCCGGCAAGCAAGCTGAGCAAGCCGAAGCCCGGGGGGATGGACAGCCACTCCATGCCTTCGAACCACACCTTCAACCTGTTTGCTGCCGCCACCGTGATTGCCCTGTTCTTCCGCGGCTGGGGCCTCGCTGCCTACGCACTGGCAGCCGCTGTGGCCTTCTCGCGGGTGTACGTGGGTGCGCACTGGCCCAGTGATCTGCCGCCCTCCGCCATGCTGGGTGTGATCGTGGGCATGTCGGTCACTCACCTCATCCTGCGCTGGACGGGCGGCAGCCGTTCGACTTCCTGTGACAAATAGTTTGCTTCCGGGCGGCGTTCTTTTGGCGGATGTGTGACGTACATGCCGTCTGACTGCGACAGCCCTCCCCACCCCCTCCAGCAGGTTCTGGCTGCCTGGCATGGCACCCTGCAAGCCCTCGCGGCCGTGGCGCTGCCGGTGTTTCTCGCCGGCTACTCGTGCATGATCAACAACGGCCTGCACTTCGCGTGGCTGCTGCTGGCAGGGATGGCGGCCCTCGCCTGCACGGACTGGCGCCGGGAGCTGCCTTTGCTGCTGCGCGACCGGCTGCTAATGCTGGCCCTCGTCTTTCTGGGCTGGATGACATTGCGCTCCAGCTTGGTGCGCGGCGGGGCGGACCAGGCGCTGCTCGCAGAGGCACTGCGCGGCCTCTTCGGCCTGGGAACCCTGGTGCTGTTTTCGCTGCTCGTATGGGTGCGGGCCCCCCGGGCGATGCAACTGCGCCATGCGGGGGCGCTGCTCGGCCATGTGTCGCTGGTGGCAGCGCTGGTGAGCGTGGTGGTGTTTTATTTCTTTCTGCCTGGCCACATGCTGGGCGAGCGGCTCACCAACCTCTTTGTTTACGGCGGCCTCAATGCCGTGTGCACCGGCCTCGTGTTCGGCTTTGCCGGCCTGTGGTTGAACTGCCAGGGCGAACACCTGCGCACCTCGCGTGAACGCAGATGGAACGCCTGCGCTGTGGCGGTGCTCTTCCTCGCCACTTTCTTCACCGAGAGCCGCGGTGCCGCGCTGGCACTGGCATGCGGGCATGTGGGGCTGCTGCTAGGGCGCGGCTGGCGGCGTGGCCTTGCCCCCGGCGCCCTGTTTGTTGGCACGGCGGCGCTGTACTTGTTAATGACCCCGCTGGTCGCGCACTTCGGGCAGTTGCAAATCCGCGCGCGCCTGCCAGCTGCGGTGAGCGCCGCCATGCCGGCCCTGGCTTCCGTGCCCCTGGAGATGGCCTCGCCGGTACGGCATCTTGTGCAACGCGGTGACAGCGGAAGGCTGCACATCTACGAAGCCGGCCTGGCGGCGATGCCCCATCTGCGGCAGCACCTGATCGGCATCGGCCAGTGGGGCACCAAGGAGCAGTGGTTCAGGCTCCTGCCGAGGGCGGATCCCCTGATGAGCCACCTGCACAGCGCCTTTCTTGCCACCTATGTGCACGGCGGCGCGGTGGGTGCCTCGCTGCTGCTGGCGGTGCTTGCCTGGGCTTTCCGCCGCGCGAAGACGCTTGCCTCCTTCGGCGATGCCACTTGGCTGGCGCTGCTGGCGCACGGCTGCGGCGGCCTGCTCTTCGATGGCGAAACCATGTGCTCGCTGGCCAGCCAGCCGCGGTTTGAAGCGCTGATCCTGTGGTTCCCTCTGGTGGCGGCCTCTTCGGTGTACCAGCACCGGTACCGGCCCGGCCTGAGATGACGGCTACCTGCTCACCGGCCCTTCCACACGGCCCTTGCGGGACAGTTCGTAGAGCATGGGCGCGCCATCAGCTGAGCCGTCGCTCACGACGATAAGGTCCATCTTTTCCGCTGTTTCGTTAAGCACCAGCAGGCCTTCCGGCTTGCCGTGCGAGCCCTTGGCTCCTTCGCCCGCCGGAGGCAGGACAAGATCGCCGATGCGCACCGGGGTGCTGGCATCACCGGGCCAGAAGAATAGCGTGTAAACAGCCTTGCCTTCCTTCACCGGCACAACCGCTGGCTGAGGCTTGGCCACGGTTTCATTCTTCGCGGGCTCTGGCTTCGCGATGACCTCCTTGGCGGGAGCAGCCTTGGCCACCATCTCCTTGGCCGGGGCGGCCTTTGCCACCGTTTCCTTGGCCTTGGCAGGCGCGGCCTTGGCGGCCGGTACCTTCGCAGGCGCAGCTTTGGCAGTTGTTGCCTTTGCCGGTGCCGCCTTGACTACCGTTTCCTTGGCAGGTTCTGCCGTAGCCACCGTTTCTTTGGGTGTTTCTTTCGCGGGAGCCGGCTTGGCGATCGTCTCGACTTTTTCCGCGCCCGCCGCCTCCACCGTGGCCGCCTTTTCCCGGGCACCGGTGGGACCGGCGATAAACAGGAAGCCACCTTTCACCGGAACCAGGTCCCGAATGCCAAGGTCTTCACCCAAGGGCAGTTCGAAGCGCTGAAAATGCACCGCCTTGCCAGCCACCAGGTCATCGGCCGAAGCACTCACCACGAAGCCCCAGCCATTGACGTTCGGCGAGCGCAGCCCAAACCACAGCTTGCCTTCCTTAAACGCCATGCCTTCCACATCAATGCCCAGTTCGGAGGCAGGCTTGTCCATGTGTTCCTGTAGGAAAGCATCGCTGTTCATCGCATCGCGCAGGGACACCTTCTTCACCTTGCCAGCCAGGAGAGCGCCGGTCTTTGGGTCCGTTTCCATGCGGAAAAGCCACTGGCGGTCGGGTGATTCCTTGCCCTTCTTGCGGCTCACGCTGCAAGAGCCGCACGTGTAGTAGCAGTGGTGCTGGGGATCGGCGGTAGCGGACTCCAGGTCCAGCTCCTTCTTGTTGTCGGCGAGCAGGACAAATTCGGGGCTCTCCACGCTGATTTCCCCCTTCTTCAGATCGATGCGGCCTGCCTGCACGCCGTGCAGCATTTCATCGCAGGCCAGGATGAGATGGCTTTCATCCACGCTTGCAATGCCGCTGACATTGAGCGGATCAAGCAGCTTGCCGGAGACCTTCAACGGCTTGCCCGCCTTCAATGTCCAGGTTTCACCGGCCGATGCCAAGCCGCCGACGGTCAACATTCCAAAAGTGACGATGGCGAGCAGAGAAACTGTATTCATTGTAATTGTAGAAACATCGCATGCATGCAATGGGCCGCGCAAGGGCTTCGTTCATCACAGTATCGACTCATGAGCCTCTCTGCCTCCTTCACCCGCCGCCGCCTTCTGCGCACTGTTTTCTGCTCTAGCGCCGCCCTGGCGCTGAATTTGCGGCCGCAGACCCTGGCCGCAGCGGAAGACGATGACCTGCACTGGCTGGCGATCGGCGACTTCGGCAGCCAGGAGCCACCCCAGGAGGCGGTCGCCAAAGGCATGCAAACTTACGCCCAGAGGCTCAGGCTCAAGCCACAGGCTCTGCTGCTGCTGGGCGATAACTTCTACAAGGCCATGCCCGGCGGCCTGAAATCCGAACGCTGGCGCACCGGCTTTGAAGACATGTACCCGCGCGGCGCCTTTGACTGCCCCTGCCCCGTGGTGCTGGGCAATCATGACTACCACGACAACCGCGGCGGCGAACAGGTGCAGCTCGCCTATGCCAGAACTCCAGGCACGCGCTGGACCTTCCCCTCCAAGTGGCATCGCATGGACTTCCCCGCCGACAAGCCGCTGGTGACCATGCTGTTCATCGACACCAACACGCCCGCCATCAGCAGCGGCAAGGACCCCAAAACAGGCGAGCCACGCAACCACCTCACCGCCGAAGAGGAGGCGCAGCAAATGGCCTGGCTGAAGGCCGAGCTGGAAAAGCCGCGTGCGCCCTTCACCGTCGTGGTGGGCCATCACCCGGTCTATTCTAACGGGGTGCATGGCGACACCAAATCCCTGATCCGCGACCTGGGCCCGCTCCTGCAAAAGCACGCGGTGCATGCCTACCTTTGCGGTCACGACCACGACATGCAGCACCTGGAGCTGGAAGGTTTAAAGACCTCGTTCATCCTCTCCGGCGGCGGCGGTGCGCGCGTGCGCGACCTGGTCAACACCCTGCGCCAGATGCCGTTCGGCCACGCGGTGTACGGTTTCACGCATGTTCAGGCCAGCCCGCAGCGGATGATCTTCCGCCATGTGGACCCGAACGGCAGCCAGCTCCACGCCTTTGAGAAGCGGCTGGATGGCGGCTTTGCGCCGTTGGGCTGAGATTGCTCCGCCTTTCAGCCGCTCCCGCCTTGCGCCTGGGCGAATGTGAGCAACCATGGGGCCATGCTTGGAATCCCCCGCTCCAGCGGCATCATACTGCACCCCACTTCATTGCCTGGCCGCTTTGGCCTGGGCGAAATCGGCCCCCAGGCCCATCACTGGCTGGAGTGGCTGGCCGAAACCAAGCAGCGTCTCTGGCAAATGCTGCCGCTGGGACCCACAGGCTACGGCAACTCGCCTTACCAATCGCTTTCCAGCTTCGCCGGCAACCCCTTGCTCATCAGCCTCGACTCGCTGCGCAACGATGGCGTGTTGCTGCCTGGCGACCTGGCCATGATGCCTGCCTTCTCCGAGGACCGTGTGGACTTTGGCCCGGTGATCGAGGTGCGCTCGGCCTTTCTCAAGCTTGCCGCCCGCCGCTTCATCACGCAAACGGAGAACAGCCCTCTGCTGGGCCATGCGTTTAACACGTTCTGCGACCGCGAATCTGCGTGGCTGGATGACTGGGCTCTCTTCGCCGCCTTGAAGCAGGCCAACGAGATGCGCTGCTGGACGGACTGGCCGCGCGAGATCGCCCTGCGCGAACCGGAAGCGCTGGCCGAGGCCATCGTGGAACTGGAGTCCGAAATCGAAGAGCACAAGGCGCTGCAGTTCCTGTTCTTCCGCCAATGGCAGCAGCTTCGCGGCCGGGCTCATGAACTGGGCATCTCCTTGATAGGCGACATCCCCATCTTTGCCGCGCACGACAGCGCTGATGTGTGGGCGGCGCCGCATCTGTTCCATCTGGATGAGAACGGTCATCCCAAGGTGGTGGCCGGGGTGCCGCCGGATTACTTCAGCGCCACCGGCCAGCGCTGGGGCAACCCGCTATACAACTGGGAAGTGCATCGCGCCGATGGCTTCGCCTGGTGGAAGGCCCGCCTGGGTGCGGCCCTGCGCATGGTGGACGTGGTGCGCGTGGACCACTTCCGCGGCTTTGCGGCCTACTGGGAGATCCCCGCCAGCGAGCCCACCGCCGTGAACGGCCGCTGGGTGGAGGCACCGGGCCATGAACTCTTCGAAGCCCTGAAGGCGGAGTTCGGCGGCAGCGTGCCGGTGATCGCCGAGGACCTGGGCATCATCACGCCCGACGTGGACGCCCTGCGCGAAGGCCAGGGTTTTCCCGGCATGAAGGTGCTGCACTTCGCCTTTGGCGGTGACAAGCTCACTCCGGACTATGTGCCGGAGAACTACCCCGTGGACAGCGTAGCCTACACCTGCACGCATGACAACGACACCACCATGGGCCTCTTCTACAGCGGCGAGAACGCCGACAGCACGCGGACGGCGGAGCAGATTGAAATCGAGCGCAAGACCATCCTGGACTACACCGGCACCGACGGCACGGAGCTCAACTGGGACTTCATCGAGCGCGTGTGGGAGTCGAAGGCGGACTTCGCGCTCTGCCCCATGCAGGATGTGCTGGGCACGTACAGTGACACGCGCATGAACGTGCCGGGCAAGAGCGGCGAGTTCTGGACCTGGCGCTTCAAGTGGGAGGATGTGGCCCCCGTCGCCGGCCAGCGCCTGAGAGAGGCGACAGAGCACAGCGGCCGCGCGCCGGCCTGATTCCGCCACGGCATCCCACACTGTATCATGCTCATCTTCCTCCTGCGCAGGCTTCTCAGCAGCATCGTCGTGCTGTTCTGCGTGGTGACGCTGACGGTGCTGCTCTCCTTCTCGATGAAGGGCGGCCCCTTTGACCGCGACAAGCCGCCGCCGGCGCATGTGACCCAGGCCTTGCTGGCGCACTACAAGCTGGATGGCGACACCTGGCAGCGCTACCTCAGCTACATGGGCGACCTGCTGCATGGCGACTTGCGCGTGTCCTTCCGCTACCGTGACTGGACGGTGGGCGAGGTGCTGGCGCAGAAGATGCCTTCCTCGCTGGGCATCGGCATGGTGGCCTTTGCCATTGCCTCCATCGGCGGTGTGCTGGCCGGCAGCATCGCTGCCATGCGGCGCAACGGCCTGCTGGACCTCACGGCCATGACGGGCGCGCTGCTCGCCGTCTCGGTGCCCACCTTCGTCACCGGTCCGCTGCTCATCTTTGTCTTCGGCCTCCAGCTCAAGTGGCTGCCCATCGGCGGCTGGGGCCGCTGGGATCAGGTGGTGCTGCCGGGCGTGTGCCTGGCCCTGCCCTACCTGGCTTATGTGGCGCGGCTGATGCGCAACAGCCTCATCGAGGTGCTGCAGTCCGACTTCATGCGCACCGCACGCGCCAAAGGCCTGGGCGAGGTCCGTGCGATGACGCACCACGCCATGAAGGTGGCCGTCCTGCCCGTCATCACCTACCTGGGCCCGCTTGCTGCAAACGTGCTCACGGGCTCAATGGTGGTGGAGTCAGTTTTTAACATCTCCGGTGCGGGAACAGTGTTCGTCAACGCCATCCAGAACCGCGACTACTTCCTGCTGGTGGGCGCCGTGGCCATCTACAGCGTGCTGGTGATCTTCTTCAACTTCGTGGTGGACGCGCTCTACAGCGTCCTCGACAAGCGCATCAAGCTGCATGCCTGACGCCGCCCCCACCACCCTCATGGTCCGGCCGGACGGATGGGCGCTCATCAAGCGCAACCGCCCGGCCATGGTCTCGCTTGGCTTCCTCATCTTCATGGTCGTGGCCGCCGTGGTGGTGCCGCCCTTACTGCCGGCAGAACTGAAGCTGCCTGGCAGCGGCAGCTTCCTGCATCCGCTGGCCAAGGCGATGAATGGCACTGCCACCCATCTGTGCGGCACGGATGTGAACGGTCAGGACTTGTTCTATCGCCTGCTGACCGGAGCACGCGTGTCGCTTGGCATCGGCCTGCTGGGTGCGGTGCTGAGCCTCTTTGTCGGCACGCTCTACGGCATGGTCTCGGGCTTTGCTGGCGGCCGGGTTGATGCGTTCATGATGCGCGTGGTGGACGTGATCTACAGCGTGCCGCGCGTGCTGTTCATCATGATCTTCATCGCCGCGCTCGACTCGCAGCTCAAAGGCTGGCTGGACCACTCCCGCCTGTGGTTCCAGGCCGGACATATGACCACCCTGGAGCAGGCGATGGGCGGGCTGCTGCCCTACTCGCGGCTGCTCGTGATGGTCTTCGCCCTGGGGCTGGTGGAATGGCTCACCATGGCCCGCATCGTGCGCGGCCAGGTGCTGGTGCTGCGTGAGATGGCCTTCGTTGCCGCCGCCCGCGCCATGGGCCAGCGTACCTGGACCATTCTGCGCAAGCACCTGCTGCCAAACCTCAGCACCGTGGTGCTCACCTACCTCACGCTTACCATTCCGGCAGTGATCCTGGATGAATCCTTCCTCAGCTTCCTGGGCCTGGGCATCGAAGACCCGGCGGCAAGCTGGGGCTCGCTGCTGAAGGACGGCGCACAAGTGATCAACCCGCTGGACAGCAAGTGGTGGCTGCTGGTCTTCCCCGCCACGCTGATGTCCCTGAGCCTGTTAGCCTTGAACCTGCTGGGCGACGGTCTGCGCGATGCCTTTGACCCCAAGAGCAGTGTCTGATGTGATGCCAGGCAACAGCGCCGGCAGGCTGGCCAGGCTCGAAACGCTGCGCGGCGTGGCTTCGCTGGCCGTGGTGTTTCATCACATCGCCCAGCAACTTAGCGGCGACCTGCTGGTGCACAGCGCCGGTGGCCGCCTGCTGCTTTGGCTGGGCGGCTGGGGAGTGACCGTGTTCTTCGTGCTCAGCGGCTTCTGCATCCACGGCTCCGTCCTGCGCCACAACGGTCCAGGCCCCTTGAAGCCGGACTGGCGGCGCTACGCCCTTCATCGGGCACGCCGCATCCTGCCGGGATACTTCACATGCCTTGCGCTTAGCTGTTTGTTGGGCGCATGGGCCGGCAGCCCGCTGATCAATCCTCCGTGGATGATCTCCGTGCTGGCGCATGCCACCTTTCTCAGCAGCTTCCGTTACGACACCGCGCTGGGCATCAACAGTGTGCTGTGGACGGTGGTGGTGGAGGTGCACTTCTACCTGTTCTATCCCTTGTTTGTCCGCTGGCGCAACGCGGTGGGCGTCACCCGTCTTGCGCTGCTGCTTCTGGCCCTGTCTTTCGCCATCAAGGCCGGGGGCAGGTTGTGGCTGGGTGCGGAGGCCCGCTGGACCTGGCATCACTTGTTTCTCAATCTCTGGTGGATCTGGGCACTGGGTGCCCTCCTGGCTGAAATCTATGCCGGCCGGATCGCCCGGCCACGGTGGGCCGCGCTGTGGCAGCATCAGATCAGCGGTGTGTTGATCGTGGCGGCATCTGTGCTGGTCGGCTGCATTGACGGGCGCCTCCGGCCTGACCTTTGGCTGGTGGTCGAATCATACCTGTTGCCGCTGCTCGCTGCTGGAGTCGTGGGTGTGGCGGCGTTTTCCCACAGGCCGCTTCCAAGGCAGCCGCTGACAGGTCATCTGGGCCTGATTTCTTACTCCATGTATCTCTTCCATCCGGCAGCCCTTTGGGTGGTGTTCAACTGGCTGCCGTCGTGGCCTGTAGCGGGCCTGGCGCTGGCGTGGCTGCTGGCCGAGGTGGGCTACCACTGGGTCGAGCGGCCGTTCCTGAAGCGGTGACCCTTGTCACTTCACCACGATCTCGCCTTTCATGCGCACCCAATGGCCGGGGAAGGTGCACAGGAAGGGCACTTTGCCGGGCTTGGCGGGGGCGGTCCAGGTGAGCTTTTGTTTCTGGCCGGGCTCGAGCATCTTGGTTGCCGCAAGTACTTTGTTAGACTCGGGGATGTAGAGGCGGCCCTGCTTGTCGGGGACGGGCGGCATGGTCTGGCTTTTCATGGCAACTTCTTCAAGAGAGCCAGGCTCCACGATCACGAAGTTGTGCGGCATGATGTCGTTGTTCTCCAGCACGATGGCGACGGGCTTGCCGGCTTCGATTTCGAAGCTGAGCTTGTCGTAGATCATCTGCTCGCGCAGGGTCTTGAGCAGGACGGTGGCAACGCCGAGGCTGCGGAACTGCTTCTTCAAGGCTTCGCCGTCGGGCGCGAGGCTGGCGAGGTCGATGCCGAGCTGCTGGGCTTCGACAAACTCATCGGTGGTGCGACGGTCTGCAGGCACAGCCTTGCATTGATCGAGCAGGCTCGTGGCAAGCTTGGAGGTCCGGGTCTTGTCCCAGCCTTCCTTGGGCAGTTGTGACAATGCGCTGACGGCCACAGGCGACGGACCATGCTCCAGGTGATCGGCCAGGAGCTGGAAGTTGGCGGCGGCATTTTGTGAGCCCAGCGCGGGCAGGAGTTTCAGGGCGGCGCGGCGGATGGCGGGGTTGAGTTTGTCGCTGTGCAGAAGCGCGGCAACCTTCGGCTGGAAGGCGGCGCGCAGGGCGGGATCGGGAACGAGAGCAATGGCATTGAGCAGCATGGTACGGGTGGCCACGTCGTCATCGGTGGCGGTCCACACGGCATCGGGGCTGTTGTCGGCGACAGTGACGGCGGCATAGGCGACCTCGCGGGTGAAGGCCTGGCTGATGGCGTTGCGGCTCATGCTGTAGAGCATGGCGCGGTGCGGTTTCAGAGCGGACGTTCCGCCTAACAACAAGATGCGACCCAATTCCACCACGGCAGCCTGGGCTTCAGCACCCTGGGTATCGAGCTTGTTGATGGAATCGGTGAGCACCAGCACGCGGTCCTGCTTGCGCAGTTCGATGAGCTTGGTCAGGGCAGCCTCGCGCTTCACGGGATCGAAGCCCTTGCGTTCCACACGGGCCTGCCAGATGGCTTCCACCTCGGGAGCGGCGGCAAGCTCGTCGTTGCTGAGGCGGTTCACCACATAGGCGATGGCCTTGGGGTTCTTCAACGACTTCACATCCACATCGAGCACGCGCATGGTTTCGCCCAGGGTGTATGCCAAGTAGTAGTCCATTTCGTGGTTGAGGACTTCGAGGGCGACATCTGAAGGTTTAATCGCAGATGACGCAGATAACTCGGGTGGGGAGCCTGATGCTTTGCTGCCATCCGTGTGTTCCGCGACATTTGCGGCTAACAAAGAGGGCTTGGCGAAGAAGCTGGCGGCACGCACGGCCTCCAGGCGCACGAGCGGGCTTTCGTCCTTGGCTTGTTGCAGGAGCAGGCCGAGCGGGTCTTTTACGCGGTCGCGCCAGTAGCATAGCACGCGGGTGGCGGCGGCGCGGGCATGGGGTTCGGGGCTGATTAGGACTTTTTTGAGCAGAGGCTCATTGACCTCGTCATGCCACTGGTACAGCCAGAGGCACTCGAGTTCATCCCTGGCAGCCCCTGCAACGCCAAAAGGCAAGACCAGCGTCATCGTTCCCAGGAGAGGCAGCTTTTCGTACCGTCCCTCGCCAATGGCTTTCTCAGCGTCTGCGATTGGCAGGGCCATGGCCTTTGCCACAACCTCTGCGGGTCTTGTCGAGAGCTCCTGCCGGATGCGCTCTTTGGTCCGCAACTCTGGGGTGTTCAGCAGCAGCTTCACAAGAGTGTCTTCGGATTCTCCCGCGATTTTGGGATCTTGCACCAGCGGGCGTCCTGGATAGGTGATGCGCCAGATGCGGCCGTGGGTCTTGTCGCGCAGGGGGTCGCGGATGGAATACTGCATGTGGCCGATGAGGGCCTCGGCCCAGTCGATGATGTAGAGGCTGCCATCGGGGGCGAAGGTCATGGCCACGGGGCGGAAGAGCGGATCGTCGCTGAGCAAGAGGGGCTCGATCTCCTTGCCTTCGAAGCCGGAGCCGACCTGCTTCACCTCGTGCTGGAGGATGCCTTGCACACCAATGCAGTTGTTAAGCAGGAATCGGCCTTGGGCCTCCTCGGGGAAGTGGCGGCTGGAGACGAACTCGCAGCCGCTGGTGGGGCGCACGCGCTTGGGGAACCACTGCTTCATGGTGCTGTGCTTCTCGGGATAAGGCATGTAGCCGGAGAAGGCGGTGCCGAAGTAGTTCGCGCCGCCGCTGGCATCGGCGATGAAGACCTGGCCCCACTTGTCAAAGGCGATGCCGTGGGGGTTGGCGTACTTATAGCTCACGAAGACATCGAGCTTGTGCGTGCGCGGCTCATAACGATAGGTGCCGGCATCCACGCAGCGCGTGGGGCCCCAGGGCGTTTCCACCTGGGTGTGCTGGAAGGTGCCCTCCTGAAAGTACAAGTCGCCGCCGGGGCCGTAAGTAAAGCTGTTGATGACGTGGTGGCTGTCGGCGGAGTCGAAGCCATCGAGGACCTGCTCACGGAGATCGGCGCGGTCATCGTTGTTGGTGTCCTTGAGGAAGAGGATTTCACGCTGCTGGTTGACCAGCACGCCGCCGTTGTAGAACTGGAAGCCGATGGGCAGGTGCAGGCCGTCGGCAAAGACGATTTCCTCATCGGCTTTGCCGTCGTGGTCATTGTCTTCAAGGATGATGATCTTGTCGTTCATCTCGCCGCCCGGCTTCCACTGCGGGTAGCTTTGGAAGGTGGAAACCCACAGGCGGCCACGGGTGTCGAAGGCCATGCTGACCGCGTTGCCGAGATCGGGAAACTTTTCTTCACTGGCGAACAGCTCGATCTGATAGCCCGGGGCGAGCTTGAAGTGCTTCTTGGATTCCTCGGCATCGAGAAACTTGATTTCATCAGGTTCGGCGGTCTTGCTGGTGAAGCCGGTGTTCTGTCCCGCATCTTTCTTCTTGCCGGTGCCAAAGAAGGTTTTCACTTCCAGGAAGGGCGGGCAGTTGCTGTCGTCGATGGGCGGGTTCTGGACCGGCACGCCATCGGCATGATGGGCCAGGACCCTGGGTTTTACTTTGCCCTGCGCGATGTCCCAGATGCGCCTGTCGCGGTTGGCGACCTTGACGTCTAGTACCTCGCGTTCGCGTTGAAGAACATCGCGGTTAGTCTGGTCGCCGTCGGCGAACTTCAGGTCCGCTCGGCCGCCATAGACATAGTAGGAATCGACGATCCGGTAGCGGTGGTACCAGTGGAAGTTTTTGTCTTCGATGGCGGTGAGCAGGGCGGGGTCGGCAAGTGAGTCTGTGCCCATGGGATCTGGCGAATGATGATCCTGCGCCCGATCAAATACCTGATCCATCAGCGCAACCGAAACACTCGTGTCTCCTGCGGTGTTGAGATGAACGCCGTCCGAGGTGAAATTTACTTCTTCACGAACCGATGAAATCTGGCTGGCGGCTTGGTTAAACATCAAGTAGTGTCTTCTAACCGACGTCCACCAGCTGCTTGCCTCACCCAGGTCGACAAAGACAAGGCCACGGTCTTCCGCGACCATCTTCATGGCGAGCGTATAATACGTTAAGTTTGAATTGAGAGCATAAGCAGCAGCAGTCGGAAGTCTGGTTTCATGCGGGTTTGACCATTCCGCATCTTTTTCTGAGTATTTTTGGCGTTGGGCGGTCACCGGCGAAACCAGCACAATCCTCGGAGCCCCCTTGCCGCTGTAGTTCTGCTGCTGGGTGTGGACGATCCAGGCATCCAGGTCGCTCTTGAACTGCTCCAGGCCGGCGGGGCCTTTGAAGGATTCGTTGAAGCCGAAGAAGGCGATGATGACATCGGCCTTGCTGAAGGAGAGCTGCTCATCGGGTGTGCCGAAGCCGTCGGTGCGCGGGCGCAGGGCGACTTCATCGGCCGGCCAGCAGAGATTGCGCACCACGAGGTTGAGCTTGGGAAAGCGGGTGTAGAGCAGGGCCTCGAAATGATTGTGGCCTGGGGCGCTCATGTCGGCGCCGGTGCTGTTGCCGATGAAGCAGATGTGGTCGTTCTCGTGCAGCTCCAGCTTCGGCGGCTCTGCACTGAAGGCGATGGCGGCGGAGAGGGCCAGGAAAAGGGCGGGCAGTTTCATGCGGAGCGGGGATTAGAGCATGGGGCGTAGAACGTGGCCAGAAGCAACGACCAGGTGGCGGGATTCGGTGGTCCGGCGATGGGGCGTGGGGATAGAAGCGCGGAAAACTTTGCCTGGATCAGGTCGGATTCGGTCGGATTGAGCCCGACTGGCCACCCTGGGAAGGATGGGCGGCGGGGGCAAGCGGAAGAGAGGAGGCATCGACCTGTTCCGTGGGGATCAAATGGATGGAGGTCCACCAAAATCGAGGGGGCAGGAGGGATAATGGGGTGGGACGGCGCAGCAGCCGTGCGCTCTGGGGCCAGTTTCCTGTATTCGGCCTATGGAGACTTGCATAATACTGACGGATGTGTGGAGCCGGCGGGGGATCTGCTGTAGCTGGCTCCGTTGACCCGGAGACGTGGCGGAGGTTCGCAGCCCAACGGTTGATTCCAAGCGGTTGCCAACTGGGCGATGGAGACAGATCGGCTCTTCAGGTCCGGCCTCGAAGAGGCCAGCTACAGGAATTCCCGTGCTGCGCTGATGCGTTCGTCAGTTTGTCGCGCATGGCCTGATAGGTGCTCCGCACATCACCACAAAAACTTTTCAAACACATGATTCACCTGACGGCATCGGATAATTCCACGCAAACAGTCACAATGTTGAGTGAAAGTGGTATTAGCCAAGGAGTCAATCATGTGTCGAATCGGGTAAAATTTTCACCTTGCTAAATACGAAGTCTTTTCGTAGTTGCGCCCTTACAAATATGAAACAGGCCTCTGCGGTAAATCTCGGTGCTTCCGGCCTAAGCAATTGTTTCTCAGCGGCTTTTCTCTGCAAGGGCCTGATTCTGTTTTTGAGCGCCTTTTCGTGGGTGGCGGCAGCTCAAACGGCTCCTGTGAACGACTTGCGGGCCAATGCCACGGTTTTGCCAGCGGCGCTGCCGTTCAGCGTCACCGGAACCAACGTGAATGCCACGCTGGAACCGGGCGAGCCGGTGCATGACGGAGAGACCACCAGTGCGTCGGTCTGGTGGAAGTGGACACCTACGACCGGCGGTCCGGTTCTGATCACCACGGTTGGAAGCTCCATCGACACCGTGCTGGCGGTTTACACGCAAGGTTCAGGCAGCAGCCTTGTGGAGGTTGCCAGCGACGACGAAGGCGCCAACTACGCAAGCACATCGGCGGTGAGTTTCACTGCCACCGCCAATGTAAGCTACTACATCGCGGTGGCGAGCTTCTACAACAGCCAAACGGGAAGCATTCAACTGGCGGCGATGGCCAATGTGGCCCCGCCCAATGACGCGTTTGCCGCGGCCCAGCCAATTCCTGAGGTGCCGATGCTGCTCGAAGCGCCATCCACAGGTCTCACCGTGGAGGCGAACGAACCTGACACGTTTGGCGATGGAACCATCTGGTGGAAGCTGACCGCGCCACAAACAGGGCGTTTCGCAACCGACACGAACGGTGCGTATGTGGAGGCATTCACCGGCACTTCGCTCCAATCCTTGACCCTGATCAGCGACGCCAACAGCGCGTTCAATGCCACACAGGGCCAGACGGTGTGGCTGCGCGCCACCACCGACTTTTGGCAGTCCATTGTGGTGGTGGTCGCGATCCGGCTGGCGTTTCCACCTGTGAACGACGATTTCGCCAACGCCACCGTTCTGCCGGCCGCCACCCCTGTGCAAGTCACCGGAACGACCAAGGACTCGAGCGTGGAGAACGACGAGCCTCAGCCCGCCGACGGTCATTACCTTTTCAACTCGATCTGGTGGAAATGGACGGCCCCGGCCACCGGGACGCAGACGGTAGCGGCATCGACTGGCGGGAACCTGGAAATCTTCACCGGCTCGACACTGCTGAACCTGAATTCGATCGCGGCGTTTGGGTCTGCGGGCACATTTTCAGCCACAGCAGGGACAACCTATTACATCCGCTTCGATGGCTTTTTCAGCGATGGCATGCAGCTCTCGCTGGCCCCTCCTCCCGCCAATGACAATGCCGCCAAGGCACAACTGCTGCAAGGCAGCGGCGTTGTGACGGTCTCTGGCACACTGATTGGCGCCACGGCCGAGGCCCAGGAACCTCCGCGAGGCGGCGGACAGAGCGTGTGGTATCGCTGGAAGGCAACGGCGACGGGAGCCGTGACAGTGGAGGCGAGTTTTGACTCGACCTTGCAGTGGGCATTGCCTGTGGTCGGCGTGTTCGCCGGCACTTATCCATCCTTGGAAAGTGTGGCTTCGCCAGGTGACGACTGGCGCACCTCGTTTGCCGCCACGGCGGGAGTCACCTACCTGATCCGTGTCGATACCGACGGGGACCGCGTATTTGATCCGGCGACTTTTACCCTGCTGGTGGCTCCGGCTCCAGCGAACGACTCGTTTGCCACGGCCACGACCATTGGTGCCGCGGGAACCTTCAATGGCTGGAACATTGGCGCGACCGCGGAAACGGGCGAACCGGGACCGCCGGCCAGCTACGTGCGCAGCGTGGGGGGGAATTCCGTGTGGTGGAAGTGGACAGCGACATCTTCGAATCTGGCCATTATCGACACCTATGGGAGCAATTTCGACACGGTGCTGCAGGTTTACACGGGAACGGCCCTGACCTCCCTCACCCTCTTGCGGGCGAGTGATGACGCGCGTGCGCAAAAGGACAGCAGGGTGGCATTTGTGCCGCAGAGCGGAGTGACGTATCGCATTTCTGTCGCGGGCCGGACCAGCGACGACGAAGGCACGATCACGCTGAACTTCGCCACACAGCCCACCCCGACGACTGCCGACGCGTATGTCGCCTATGGGCGCTCCTACATGGAGGGACGGACCACGGCCGATCTCATCAGCGCGGACCAAGCCTTCGGGCAGGCGCTGTCGGTCGATTCCACGCATCCCGTGGCGAATGTGCTGCGGGCGGTGACCAGCCTGGCCCGTTTGCAGACGAATGAGGCCTTTACCAGCCTGCTGTCCCAGTGGGGGTTGCAGACGATCCGCACCAACCTGCAAGCGTCGAGGTACGACACCTCCCATGGTTCGGGGGGAATCCGCACGGCACCGGCCGGGGCGGATGTTTCGCAAATGACCCAGCTTGCCAACTCCGCGCTGCTGCCGGGGCTGACCAATGCGGACGCCAACCTTGCCAAGGTCACCTCACAAAGCTTTGTCCTGAGCCTGACCGATTCCGAGTCCGCGAAACGCTGGGATGTGGTGGACTATGGCGACGTGCAGGTGCTGCGCGCGATCGCCAACGCCCTGATTGCCGCGGTCCACATGAACAATTCAGTGAACACAGACGGGTCGCTCGGGACCTTGTTGAACCTGGAGAACAACCACAAGCTCAATGCGAAGGAGATTCTCGCGGCGCTTCCCAAAGTGGGCCGGCGGCGTTCGGGAAGTGACGAACGGGGGCAGTTCAAAACCTCCGTCCAGACTGCCAATACACTGTATCAAGCGGGATCCGCCTTTGTCCGCGCACGCACCGACACGCAGAACGATGGCCATCACCTTTTCCGGGTTGGATCGCGCGTGGGGAAGGAACAGACGTTGCGGCAAAACGCCGCTGCCCTTTCCCAGGCCCTGGACGGCACCACCACCTGGGCGGGCCGTGTGGTGAACCTTGCACCGCTGATGACGACGACCACGGACTACCGGTCGCTCATGCCGAGCTTCTACGGCAATCTCGCGGTGGTTTCCACAGCCCCTGACGCCACCTATGCGGGAGGCCTTGTGGGCGGCACGCAGATCATCTCCAACAAGATCTTCCAGGACAACCACCTGCTGTACTCGATCAATTCCTTCACCGACTGGGCCGCGGCTTTTCTGGGCGGCCAGCCGGCAGCCAGCCAGGCGCGTGGAGCGGATCCGGATCACGACGGCCTGAGCAACCTCACGGAGTATGTTTTCGCCCTCGATCCGCTGCACGCTTCATCAAAAGACGAGTATCTCGTTGAAAGCGTGATCAAAGGTACGTCCCCACAGACCAGCCACCTCGCGATCACCTTTATTCGCCGCACAAGCCCTGCGGACATTACGTACCGGGTGGATGTTTCGAATGACTTGAAGACCTGGGACACCACCGGCGTGCAACTGCAGATGGTGGGCTCGCCCACGGCCCAGACTGACGGGATCACTGAAACGGTGACCTATCAGCTCATCGCTCCCATCAGCGCCTCATCGCGCAAATTCCTGCGGGTGGTGGCGATGCCGCCGCCGTGATCGGAGGCGGGGCAGGAGCTGGGTCATCCGTGCCTTTCAACGCAGCTCGCGGGCCTTCAAGAGCTTGTCGGCCCAGGCGGTGTCTTTGGAGCTGAGCGGGGGGATGGGTTCCTTGCGGTAGTCCAGATCAATGGCAAACTCGCCGCGATCGTAGGCGATGTCGTGCATGGCCTGCAGATCAAGGCTCAGCGGCGGATCGGTGCGCCGCAAAGGCAGGTTGATGACGGGCAGGCGGTGGCGCAAGGTCAAGGCGTACAGTTCGCCGCTGCCGGGCGTCCAGGCGGGAAGAACGGCGACGCGGTAGAGGATTTCGGGACCTGCATCGTTGAAGACAGAAGGCGCGGAAATGGCGCGCAAGCCGCCGCGAATCAGATCAATCTCGACAAGGCTGACACCACCGGCGCGCATGGTGTCCTGCTTTTTGCGGAACTGATCGAAGCCAGGGCCGGCAGCCTTGTTGGCGGGGCTGAGAATTTCAATGCTGGTGACGATGCGCTCGCCGTCGGTGACATCGACGATGTCGATGTAATGCTCCTTCATCTCCACGGGGATGGTGGCGAACTCGATGGGCTCCGCCACTAGCGTATCGCTTTCGCCAGTGCCTGCGGTTTCGGACGAGGCGGGGGTTTCGAGGCGTGGAGATGGATAGCCGCGAGGGTATTCGACGACGAAGGCGTCGGGCTTGACGATGGAAGTGCGCGTTAGCCCGGCTGCATCCGTCTCCTCAATGAACACACGAGCTTCGATGCGGGGCCTGAGAGTTGAAGGGAGCCGACCGCGCAGCAATTCCCCAAATGCCACGACCATCTGGGTGTGACAGCTTTCCCAACGCCTTTGCAGGTAGGGGTCGCAACCTGGAAACGGGCTTTTGGTTTGCAAGGTCATGGATCAAGTATGCTGCATGGAGATGGGGCGGGCAAGCCATGTGATACCATCTCCCGTGTTGCTCCTCCTGCCTTGTGGCTGGCATCCCTCCGGGATGCGGTGGTGTGGCAATCAAGACCGGTGGTATCGCTCGCAGGCTCGCTCAACCACCGGCTACAGGCTCTCATCCCTCCGGGATGAAAGGCGGCTGCCATAACGTTTCGAGCCGGAAGTTTTCAAGGCGGCATGAGGCAGTGCTCCAAATGGAAGGGATGGAGAACCCGGCTAACAAACAACAACAAAAACACCCCGAACAACAAAACACCCCGGAAGCCTGCGCCTCCGGGGTGTTCGAAAAGGATCGGCTTAACGCCTCACCTTGGAGCGGTTACATGCCCATGTCGCCGTGGGAATGGCTGTGCGGATCGCCGGCAGCTTCTTCCTTGGGGATGTCGGCGATGAGGCACTCGGTGGTGAGCAGCAGGCCGCTGATGGAGGCGGCGTTCTGCAGGGCGGAGCGGGTCACCTTGGTAGGATCGACCACGCCGGCCTTGACCATGTCAACGTATTCGCCGGTGGCGACGTTGTAGCCGTGGTTGCCGGTGCCCTTCTTGACTTCGGCGACGATGAGGGCGCCTTCGAGGCCGGCATTGGCAGCGAGCTGACGGAGAGGAGCTTCCACGGCGCGGGCGACGATGTCGGCGCCGGTGGCTTCATCGCCAGTGAGCTTCAGGTTGCCAACGGCGGTCTGGGCGCGGATGAGGGCGACACCGCCGCCAGGGACGATGCCTTCTTCAACGGCCGCACGGGTGGCGTGCAAGGCGTCTTCCACGCGGGCCTTCTTTTCCTTCATCTCGGTTTCGGTG
>OUNM010042408.1_pt1 | contig 32794 bp, 17 predicted proteins | sample 1769961 | NCBI WGS metagenome assembly OUNM01 (sample SAMEA3914820, study PRJEB12502) | metagenome | biome: forest; material: soil | place: USA | collected 2012-03-12 | depth 0.3 m | reverse complement strand
CGGGGCGGGGGCGGAGGTCCCCGGCGCCCGAGCCGGCCCCGCCGATGCCGGTCACAGTGACAGTGCCGCCGTTGGAGGTGATGGTGCCGCCGCTGTAAGTCTGCACGCCGTGGTTGTACTGGGTGCCGCTGCCGCCGGTGCCGGTCACCGTCACCGTGCCGCTGCCGCCAGCCGTGATGGTGGAGGTATAAATCGCGCCGACGCCGACATTGCCGGAGCCGCCGGTGCCGCCCTGACCGATCACGACGACATTCGCGCCGTTGGAGCTGAGGAGGTTGGTGCCCGTGTTGCGGTCCAGCGAGACGCCGTAGTTGGTGCCGCCGGTGCCGGAGCCGCGCGCGGTGCCGGTCACCGTCATGGTGCCGGTGGTGCCACCCTTGAGGGTGCTGCCATTGAACATGTACACGCCGTACTGGGTCCCCGCGGAGCTGTCGCCGCCCTGGCCAGTCACGGTCACGATGCCAGTGCCGGTGGCCTGCACGGTGGAACCGTTGAGGGTGACGCCCCAGATGTAACCGCTGGTGGTGCCCGAGGCATTGCCCAGCAGCGTCAGCGCACCGTTGACGGTGCTAATCGTTGTGGTGGCAATGCCGATGCCGCCAACGCCCGTCAACGACACCGCGCCCGTGCCGGTGGCGGCAATGGCCCCGGTGACATTGAGGGGGCCGTTGACATTGGCGCTCAGCCCGGCATTGGCGGCGAAGGTGAGGGCACCGGTGAAGTTCAGGGTGTCAAAGCCGGTGCCGCCGGTGATGGTGAGGCCGGGCAGGCTGGCATTGGTGAAGCCGCCGACACTGATGGTGCTGCCGGCGTTGTTGGCGGTGAAGCTCACCGTATTGATGCCGGTGAGCGAAAGGCTCCCGGAGCTGCCGTACAGCGGTGCGGCACCGTTGATGCTGAAGTACCTGGCAACACCGGTGGTGAAGAGAATGCTGCCGCTGGTGGGCTCCGAAATGCTGATCGTGTCGGCATTGGCCGTGACGCCGGTGACGGTGATGCTGGTGCCGGTCGTGGTCACGGTGTAGTCGGCGGCAGCCGTCGCGCCCACGGTCACCGGTGATCCGCTGCTGGTGCCGTCAGTGGTCACCACCACGGTGAAGGCGCCGCCGGAGGGCAGCGTGGTCAGGGTGATGGTCAGCGAGGTGGCGGTGGCAGCCGTCACCGTGCCCACCGCGCCGTTGGAAAACACCACGGTGTTGTTAGCCGCGGTGGGATCGAAGCCGAAACCGTTGAGGGTCACCGTGGAGCCGGCCTGCGAGCTGGAAGTGACGACCGGGAGGCTGCCGACCACGAAGTCATTGCCGCTGTTGCCGGTGTAAGTCTCCACCGCCGTGAGCGAGCTGCCGAGGAAGTTGGTCAGCGTAGGGCCGGTGAAGGTCCCTGTGATCGCATCGGAGCCGTCATTGGCCAGGAACACAAAGCTGCCGATGCCGTTCCACACATAGCCGCCCGTGCTGGCGGCGGTGAAGGTGGCGCCGGAGTTGATGGTGGCCGTGCCCGCGACGGAGAGGCTCTGATAATTGCTGAGCGACGTGACCAGGGAGGAGAAGCCGCCATTGGAGGAGAACGTGACATTGTTGCCAAAGGCCAGAGTGGTGTAGCTGGCCGGGCTGATCACTGCGGTGACGGCAATCGCCCCGGTGTTGCTGTCGCCCACCTGCACGGTGCCGGCGGTGAAGCGGTCAAAGAACGCATCCGAAAGGCCGACCACGCCTGTTGAAGTGCTGCCTCCCAGGTTGATCTGCGTGCCATTGGTTTTCTGGCCGATGGTGATGCTGTTGGCGCCCGCATTGAAGGTGGCGGAGGTGGAGTTGCTGATCGAGTCCCCCTTCATGACGATGGACGCCGTGCCGGTGGAGGAAACCGCCGTGCTGTCATCAATGTCCAGCGCCGTGCCGCCCGATCCGGCCCCATAGGTGCCAATGAAGGTCAGCAGGCCGTTCTTGGCCTGCACCTGGGTGCCGGAATTGACGATCTGCACGCCCTCATTGAAGAAGGACCCCGTGGTGCCGCCGCCGCGACCGTCCAGGGTGATGGTGCCCGTGCCCGTTGATTTCACGATGGTGGATGCGGCAAGGACAAGGCCATATTGCCCGCCTGAAGTGTCGGTGGTGAGGCCGCCGGTGGCGGTAATGGAAAGGGCGCCATTGACGACCGACACGGTACCGCCCAGGCTGCGGAAGCCGCAATGGCTGGTGGCACTGCCCGAATTGGAGCCCGCGCCGCCATTGGCGGTGATGGTGACGGTGCCCGTGCCCGAGGCAGCCACCTTCGCCCCCGTATCCAGGTGCACGCCGTCGGCGTTGATGCCGGTGGTTGCGCCGCCGGTGCCGGTCAGCGAGACCGCGCCATCAACGCTGGTGATGGCGCTGGTGCTGCCAGACAGGTAAAGGCCCATGTTGGTATTGATGCCGGTGCCGCCCACGCCCTGCACGGTGATCGTGCCGGCGGTGCCGCCCGTGCCGGTGGAAGTGATCTGGCTGGTGGTGTTGAGGACCACGCCATAGTGGGTGCTGGTGGTCGCGTCGGCCCCGCCTTTGCCAAGGATGCTGATGTTGCCCGTGCCTGAGGTGGTGATGGTAGCCGCCGTCATGGCCAGGCCGTTGAAGTTGCCGCTCGATGGCACCGCCTGCTGGTTGGCCTCCACGGTGATGCCACCGTTGACGGTGCGGAAGCTTGCGCCCGAGGCCATGGTCACGTTCTTGCTCGCCTTGGCCGTGATGGTGCCGGTGCCGGAAGTGGTGAGCACCGCACTGGCGGCCACGGCAATGACGTCCGTTCCATTGGTGCCGCCCGACTGCAGGTTCACGCTCAGGCTGGCATTGGAGGCAAAGGTAATGCTGCCATTGAGGTTCACCGTGTCATTGCCCGTGCCGCCGCTGATGGTGATGCTGGGAACATTGGTGTTGACGAATCCGCCCAGGTTGACGGTCTCGCCGGCATTATTGGCCGTGAAGCTTACGCTGGTGATGCCGGTGAGTGACAGGGCTCCGGTGTTCGGCGTGACGGGAGCAGCGCCATTGATGCTGAAGGTGCGGCTGGTGGCGGCAAACTGTATGTTGCCGGTGGAGGGCTCTGTGATGCTAACGGTATCAGCATTGGAAGTGACAGGAGTGACCGCAATGCTGGTGGCCGTGGTGGTGACGGCATAGTCCGGAATGCTCACCGTTTCCACCTGCACGCCAGCACCGCTGCTCTGGCTGTCGGTGGTGACCACGGCGGTCATGGAACCGCTGCTGGTGGGCTGGGTGGTGATGGTGACTGTCAGCGAGGTGGCGGTCGCGGCGGTCACGGTGCCCACCGCGCCGTTGGAGAAGGTCACCGTGTTGTTGGCCGCTGTGGGATCAAAGCCGAAGCCGTTGATCGTGAGCGTGGTTTTGGTGGAGCTGGTCGTGGTGGTGCTGGAGGTCACCACCGGGGTCACCGTGGCCACCTGCACGGCCGCGCCGGCGCTGATGCCATCGACGGTGACCGAGGCATTGAGAACGCCGGCGGTCGTGGGCTTGGTGCTGAAGGTGACTGTTAGCGAGGTGGAAGTGGCGTTGGTGACCGTGCCCACCGCGCCATCGCTGAATGTCACCACGTTGTTAGCCGCCGTGGTGTCAAAATTGGAGCCGGCGATCGTCATCGTGGCGGCGTTCGCGGCGAGGGAGGCGGTGCTGGTGGTGACCACCGGGTTGTTGACCACCGACAGCATGCCGGTGGTGTAAAGCGCGGACGTGTTCCAGCTCCGGCCGGCGTGCAGCGTCGGCAGGGAGGGAGCGGCAAAGGTGCCCGTGGGGGCCGTGCCCCAGCTGAACAATTGCCAGGTGTCCCCTGCCACAAAGTTGCTCGGGGTCACACTGTTAAAGGACACCGTCAGCGGGCCGCCATTGAGCGTGGTGCTGCCCACCGTGGTGACGCGGTCCGCCTCGGTAAGAGGCGTTCCGGCGCTGTCCGCATCAAGATAGAGAGTGTAGCCGCCACTGCTGGTGAACGTGATGCCCGCCGGGGAGGTGAGCACCGTACTGGTAGGGGGATTGGACTGGTTGACGGAGTCTCGCACGCTCTGCGTCAGGGCGCCGCTGCTGCTGTTGCCAATGTTGATGGTTTTGGCGATGAAACGGCTCAGTTCACCCGAGGTGATGCCGAGGGTCGTCGCACTGCTGGCAGCGCCGATGTTGATCAGTTGGCCGTTGGTTTTCTGCACGATGGTGATGCTGTTGGAGCCGGTGGAGCCCGCCAGGAACTGGCCGCTGGTGGTGGTGTTGATCGAGTCTGTCTTCACCAGGATGTTGCCCGCGCCGCTGGTGGAGATGACCGCGCTGTCGTCCACATCCATGGCCGCGCCGCCCGACCCGCCCCCATAGGTGCCGATGAGCGTGATCAGGCCGTCCACGGAGGAAACCTGGGTGCCGGCATTGACGATCTGCACCCCCTCGTTGGTGCTGGAGCCCGAGCCACCGCCGCCCCGGCCGTCCACGGTCACCGTGCCGCTGCCAGTGGCCTGCACCACGGTGGAGCTGGCAAGCCAAACACCATACTGGCTGCCCGAGGTGTCGGTGGTGGCGCCGCCTGTACCGGTGATGGACAACGCCCCGTCAACCGTCGATACCGAGGCCCCGAGGATCTCTACGCCGCAATGGCCGGTGGCATTGCCCGAGTTGGTGCCCGCTCCACCCGTGCCGGTGAGAGTGACCGCGCCCTTGCCGGTGGCGATGATCTGGGTACCAGGATCCATGTGCACGCCGTTCGCGGCAACCTGAGTGCTTGCGCCGCCCGTGCCGGTGACCGAGACCGCCCCATCAACAGTGGTGATCGACGGAGGTGTGTTGGTGCTGGTCAGGACGACACCGTAGTTGACGTACTGGCCCGCTCCGCCCACGCCTTGGATGGTGATGGTGCCGGCACCCGCCCCGGTGGCCGAGGAGCTGATCAACGCGCTGTCCAAAAGCACCACGCCATAGTGCTGGCTGGTCGTCGCATCAGCTCCGGCGGTGCCTTTAAGGCTGATGTTGCCGGTGCCCGTGGTGGTGATGGCTGCAGCACCGTTTAACTGGATCCCCACGAAAGCGCCGGTCGTTGGCGTGGCCTGCTGATTGGCTTCCAGGGTAATGCCGCCGTTGACCGTTTTTAGGGCAGAACTGTTGCTGAGAGAGATCACCTTGCTCACCCTGACGGTGATGGAACCGGTGCCCGAAGTAGTCACCGTCATGCCGGTGGTCAGACCGAAGGTGTCCGTGCCATTGGTCCCGCCGGTCTGCATGTCGATGGTCAGGCTGGCATTCGCGGCAAAGGTGAGGTTGCCGTTGAGGCTCACCGTGTCGTTGCCCGTGCCGCCGGTGATGCTGAGGCTGGGCAGGCTGGTGTTGGCAAACCCGGCCACACCGATAATTTCCCCCGCATTGTTCGCGGTGAAGCTCACGTTGGTGATGCCAGACAGCGAAAGGGCGCCCGTGCTGCCGGACACCGGAGCGGCGCCATTGATGCTGAACAGGCGAGTCCCGGCGCTAAACGCGATGTTGCCGACGGAGGACTCGAGGATGTTCACCGTATCCGCATGGGAGGTGACTGGCGTGACCGCAATGGTGGTGGCCGTGGTGGTGACGGCATAGTCGGGAATGCTCACCGTTTCCACCTGCACAGCGGCACCGCTGCTGTTGCCATCGGTGGTGACCACGGCGGTCATGGAACCGGCGCTGGTGGGCTGGGTGGTGAAGGTGACCGTGAGCGTGGTAGCGGTGGCGGCGGTGACCGTTCCTACCGCGCCGTTGGAGAACGTGACGGTGTTGTTCGCCGCAGTGGGATCAAAGCCGAAGCCGTTGATCGTCAGCGTGGTTTTGGTCGAGCTGGTGGTGGTGGTGCTGGAGGTGACCACAGGGGTCACCGTTGCCACCTGAACGGCGCTGCCGCTGGACTGGCCGTCGGTGGTGACCACGGCCTTCAAGGCACCGCCGGAAATCCCGGTGAGGCTGGTGACGGTGAGCGAGGTGGAAGTCGCGGCGGTGACGGTGCCTGTGCCCGAGGGGCTGAAGGTGACCGTGTTGTTCGCCGCCACCGGGTCAAAGTTCGTGCCGGCGATGGTAATGCTGGTGGCATTGCCCGCCAGGGTGGCGGTGCTGGAGGTGACGGTGGGCGGGCCGGTCGCCGTAATGGTGCCGCCCACATACAGGTCGGTGGTGTTCCACGTCTTGCCAGTGAGGCTGGGCAGCGACAGGGTGAAGCTGCCGGTAGGCGCGGTGCCCCAGTTGAACAGCCGCCAGGTGTCGCCCGACGTGAACGTGCTGGTGGAAACTGAGGAGGACACTGTCAGCGTGCCGGCCAGGGAAACATTGCCGATGACGGTGATACGGTCGGCCTCGGTAGTGGGTGTGCCGGCGCTGTCCGCCACCAGGTTGAGACCATACCCGGCGCTGACGGTGAGGCCGGCCGGCGCGGTGATGACCCAGTTGCGCGGTGCCTTGCTGGAGGAGAGCGACATGGCTGCGCTCTGGGTGATGGCACCGGTGCTGGCATTGCCGATGTTGATGGTGCCGGCGCTGAGGAGGTTCATTTCCGTGAGGGACAGCTCCAGGGTGCTGGCGGTGGTATCGACCGTGGACCCCAGGTTGATGGCCACGCCCGCCGTGAGGGGCTGGAGAGTCACCGAATTGGCGGCCGGGGCAGAGGCTGAGCCCCCGGAGAGATCCATCTTGTCAGCCGTCAGGGTGATGTTGCCGCCCGAGGTGACAACGGGGCTGGCACCGCTCCACCAGATGCCCAGCGCGGTCGTGGAGGAACCATTGACCCCCGGAGTGCCGTTCACGACGATGTTGCCGCTGCTGGTGTAACCGCCGCCGGCCTGAATGGCCACACCGTGGTTGCTTGAGGTGCTGGCCCCCGTACCGCCGCCGACACCGGTCAAGGTGATGGTCCCCGTGCCGCTCGAATAGCCGTCGGTGCGGTCCCAGTTGACGATGCCGTGGTTGCTGGAGCCGGTGGAGGCGCCGCCCGTGCCGTTGACCGTCAGCGTGCCCGCGCCGCCAGGCGTGGTGAAGGCATTCTGGAAAAACACACCGAAGTTGGCGCTGCCCGTACCAGCGCCGCCGGTGCCCGTGATCTGGATGTTGCCGCCGCCGGTGATCACCTTGCCGCCCACCACAAACACGCCGCGGCTGTTGCTGCCAGTCGCCGTGCCGCCCTTGCCATTGATCGTGACCGTGCCGGTGGTGCTGCCGCCAACGATGGCATCGTAGGTGTTGCCCGAAATATGCACGCCGTCACTGCCAGTGGTGCCGGCATTGCCGGAAAGGGTGATGTTGCCGCTGGTGCTGATCACCTGGCTGGGGGAAGTGACCGTCACACCATTGAAACTGCCGGCGGTGCGCGTGGTCTGCTGGTTGGCGGAAAGGGTGATCGCCCCGCTGTTCGAAGACACCACCGCACCGCTGGCGACGCTGATGCTCAGCGTGGTGCTGGCGTTGAGGAATGAAGCACCGGCAAAGGTGGTGGTTCCCGCGAAGCCGATGGCGCCCGCTCCCGCATTGCTCAGCGCGACGGTGAAATTGGAGGCGTAGGTGTTGGCACCGCTGTTGTTGAAATTGACACTGGCATTGGTGCCAAAGTCGGTGACGCCGACAGCGGTGAACGAGGCTGCGGTGAGAGTGAGGGTGCTCGTGCCATTGCCCACAGCCCCGCCGCCGTCGGTCCCCGACCAAGTGCCGCCGGTGAGCACCAGGGAGTAGGTGCTGCCCGCCGAGGTGATGGCCAGGGCCACATTGGCACCCAGCCCGAGCTGCACCGTGCCGCCGCTGACGCTAAAGGTGGCGCTGGGCCAGGTGGCCACCTGCGTGGCGGCACCGCTGGACTGGCTGTCGGTGGTGACCACGGCGGTGAGCGAGCCCGCACCCGTGGGCAGGGTGCTGAAGGTCACGGTCAACTGCGTGCTGGTGGCCGAAGTCACCGTGCCCACCGCGCCGTCGTTGAACACCACGGTGTTGTTAGCCGCCACCGGATCAAAGCCGAAGCCATTGATGATGAAGGTGCTGGAACCGTTGCCAGCGGCGGTGGTAGTGGTCACCACCGGAGTCACCTTTGCCACCTGCACGGCGCTGCCGCTGGAGGCGCCGCCGGTCGTCACCACCGCATTCAAGTTCCCGGCCCGCAAGCCGCTGAGGCCGGTGACGGTGAGCGAGGTGGAGGTGGAGGCCGTCACCGTGCCCGTGCCAGCCGGGGAGAAGGTGACTACGTTGTTGCCCGGGTTGGCAGGGTCAAAATTGGTGCCGGTGATGGTGAGGCTGGCGGCATTGGCGGCCACGGTGGTGGTGGTGGTCGTCACCGTCGGCGGGCCGGTGACGGTGAGGTTGAAATTGGTGGAGGCGGCCAGGACCGGCACACCGTTGTCCGTGGCCGTCACTTTCACCGCCACCGAGCCGACATCGCCGGCAGCCGGGGTGCCGCTGAAAGTGCGGGTGCCAGGGGTGAACGTCACCCAGCCGGGCAGGGCGCCGCCGCCCACCAGCGTGGCGGAGTAGGTGAGGGACTGGCCGGCATCGGCTTCGTTGAAGGTGTTTGAGGCAAAAGCAAAGCTGAACGCGGTGCCCACATAGGCCGACTGATCTGAAATGGCATTGGCCACGGTGGGCGCAGTGTTGCCCGCACCGCTGAGGTTCACATTGAAGGTGGGCGTGGCCGGATCATTGGTGGGCACATGCAGCGCGGCCGTATGGGTGCCGCCGGCCACCGTGGGCTGGTAGGTGACGACGAAGGTGGTGGTGCCCGCTGCCGCCACGCTGGACGCCGGAGCGGAGGTGACGCTGAAGTCCGCTGAGTTGGTGCCGTCAATGGTCAGCGTGCCCACCGTCAGCGTCAGGCCACCGGTGTCGCGGATGGTGAAGGTCTGGGTGGTGCTGGGCGTCAGGTTGTTAAAGGATACCGTACTGACGTTGTTAGTCAGGCTGGTCAGCGCCGGCTGCTCCAGGTTGATCGTCGGCAGGGCGTAGGTGATGGAGTTGTCTGAAGAAGTGCCGGCGAGGCTGAAGTTGCCGCCGAAGTCCGTGCCGGCATTCGCCAGCAGCGAAGCCGTGATCGTGCCCACGCCCGTGTAACCGCTGACGGCGACCTTGAATGTCGTGCAATTGCCCGGCGCAGTCTCCGTGATCACTGCGTTGCGCGCTCCGGGAGCGGTGCCGCCCAGCACCAGGGAGGAGGTGGTGAAACCTTCCACCGGCTCGCTGAACACCACCTGGAAATTCACCGTGGTGGCGGAAGTCGGGTCGGCCTGCCCGGGGGCCTGGTTGATGGTGGCGGTGGGAGCAGTGGTGTCGGACGTCAATACGGTGTAGGTCAGGTCATTGCCGGTGCCGCCCACGTACGAAGCCTTGGCGGTGGCCTGGCCGATGGCAACCGTGGCGCCTTCTGAAATGACATTGCCCGAGCTTTCCTTCCACGTGCCGGTGTAGGTGTTGCTGTTGCTCAGGGCCACCACGCGCAGCACATCGTTTACCGCAATCTGCCCGGGCGGGGCGCACACCGACGGCACCAGCTTCGCCCCCGATACGATGGTGGGGGAGCCGTTGATGGTGATCTTGTCCGTCGCCTTGAAGTCCGCGGACAGGCCCACGGTGGTCACGCTGCCGGCTCCAAAGCTGACCACGCCTTCCCCGCCCGTGCTGGTCTGCGGGTTCAAGGTCGCCGTCATGTCTTCACCCGTAGGAGTAAAGTTGCCTGTGAGGCTGATGGCCGGCGACGTGGCCGAGGGGAACATGGACTTGGCCGTGATGACAATGTTTTCTCCAGCCGAACTGATCGTGCCACCGTTTAAGATCACGACGTTGTCAGCGTTCGAGGAGCCCACAGCGCGTATGATCACGGTTCCCCCCGTGCCCAGGGTGCCGGTGCTGGAAATGGTGCCAGGGTTTGACAAGGCCTGGACATTACCAGAAATGTTGCCGGCGGTGGACCCGACAACTTCGATCGGACCATCGACACTGGTCACCGTCCCTTGCTGGAACACCCCAGTCGCCGCAGTGTTGTTGCCATGGCCGCGAATGTAGATGCCCCCCACGCCCGCCCCCGTGCCAGTGGACTGGATGGTGCCACTGTTGTTGGCACCATTGTTGTTGGCCCCATTCTTGTTGTAGCCCTGGAAAATAATGCGACCCGTGGCGCTGGTGATGGTACCCGAATTAAGACAGGTGAAGGCGTTGAGGCCGGTTTTGACGATGTTCTCCCAGTTGGCTTCAATCACCAGCTTGCCGCTCGTGCTCGAGACGGTGACTCCGCCGAAAACCCTGAGAAACAGGCAGCTTCTAGCATAAAGATTGTGCGTGCCCATGTTGACGTTCGTTCCCGACACATTGAGGGTCCCTCCACCGCTGTTCGCTCCCGCATTTCCGGTGTCCGCCCGCAGATCATGGGGATAAATGTTGGTGCCGCTGTCGGCGATGGTCATCGTCCCCGAGCCCAAGGAGACGAACTCCACGCTGCTGAGGGCGCTGCTTCCCGCCGCCGTCAAGGTCAGGGTGGTGGTACCGTTTCCCACGGCATTGGCGCTGTCGGTGCCCACCCAGGTGTCGGCGCTGGTCAGCGTAACGGTCGTCGTGGTCGCGGTTCGGGCGACGCTGGCCGTCGCGGCCGAGTTGAGCACGGCAAACAGGCGCCCCCCCAGCTCGGCAAACACGGCATTACCGCTGGCCACCACTGCCCCGTAGATAGGAAAGCTGAAGGTTCCCGCGACCGCGTCATTACTGGTGATGACGATGTTGCCCGCATAGCCGCCGAGGGATGCCGCATCCAGCTGCACAGTGATGGTGGTATTGCCGCCGGCCGCGACAGTCAGTGGTGATCCCGCCGAGGGTGCCGATGCAGGCGTGGTCAGCGTGTAGCCCGTTGGCACGGCGATTCCCGTGATGCTCAAGGTGGTCGCACCCGTGTTGCGGATCACAAAACTGCGGCTTTTGGCCGACCCGACCACCGCAATCGGCATCGGCGTCGCCTCTGTCTGCCCGGGCTGAAGCTGATCCACGACATTCAGATCGTTGTACAACAAATCCACCGCCGAGTTGCCGTCTTTTTGCACAACGATAGCCGGCGACGCGCCGCTGGCGGAAGAAAAAGCGGCTAGGGTGGCAAAAGCCAGCAGGAGGTTACGAAGCATCTTCATGGGCGGAGTTCGCTATGCAGCGAAAGTTGGGAGGAGGGAAACCTAGGAGCACGCCGGAATCACAAGCCCTCACGCCCTCGCCACACCGAATCTGTTCCGGTGTCGAAAGGGAGGAAGGATGTCAAAACTGGCAGGGGGACTTTCAATGGCAGGTTGGTTTTTCTACACTTTTCACCAAGGACAACCTCGGGAAAATGTGCAGCTAAATCAAAGGGGAGGAAAAGACAGGCCAGACGGCGGGCAAAATGCGGCGAGAGGCCACGTTGTCTATCGCAAATAAACAAATTTTCAGAATTCTGTTACTCAGTTTGAAGAATTTTCTCAAAAAAGAGAACACGCGGAGCAAAAAACCACCCAGGTTGTGTTGTTGTTGTAAAAAAAGCCCCTTACCTAAAGCCCCGGGGTGACAAAGACAAGCCCCGGGAATCGCGCTTAGTCCAAAGACGAAGGCGATCCAAAACCCGCCTGTCCCCCCTTTGGCTCACGGCAGCCTCGCCCGTTGGACAAGGAAAATGAAAATGGTAGGCGGCAACGCATCGTTGATTATGAATTCTTTATTTGATATGGTAAATTAAGGCAACATCCCCCTTCAGGGCCAAAGCCCGGCGAAATAAGGCGCGGTCAGGTGCTTCTCCACCGTTGGCGGATCAAGTGAGAACAAATAAGTGAAAATTTGTTTAGCGAGACGTGCTGAGCGTGACGCCTGTAGAGGCGCGCTTGCGGTGCCTCAAAATCCCGCTCGACAAACGCCAGCGTGATCCCCACGCATCAGGTGCCCCCGCCACCCTTCTCACAGACACCCGACGCTCCCACTCTCAGCCCTCCCACCTCCAGCCGCATTCCAGCCCAATCCGACCTAATCCGACCTAATCGCACCGGATCCAGGCAAAAAATAAAACCGAAGCTGCCCATTTCCGCCATACGCCACCCCACTTACGACTTGCCACCCCGCCTCCGGTCGCGGACGTAACTTTCTCCCATGAGCGACACCACCCCTGAACCACCCAAGCCCAGCACGCCGGAGGAGATCAGCCGGAAGCTGGAGGACTTCATCAAGACCAGCCTTGGCGGCCAGGTGCTGTTCACCCGGCTGGATTCGCACCCGCACCGCGAAGAGCCGGTGCAGGAATCCCCGCTGCCACCTGAGCCTGCGGAGGACCACGGGGCGGTCTTTGACTTCCGCCTCAGGCCGGCGGAAATCAAGGCCTACCTGGACCGCTTTGTGATCCGCCAGGACGAGGCGAAGAAGGTGCTGGCCACCGCCGTGTGCGACCACTACAACCATGCACGCATGCTGCGCGAGATGCGCCGCACAGGCGCGAAGATCCCTGAGTTCTCCAAGCAAAACGTGCTCATCGTAGGCCCCACCGGCGTGGGCAAGACCTACCTGGTGAAGCACATCGCCGACCTGATCGGCGTGCCTTTCGTCAAGGCGGATGCCACCAAGTTCAGCGAGACGGGCTATGTGGGCGGCGATGTGGATGACCTGGTGCGCGACCTGGTGGCCAAGGCCGGCGGTGACATCGAGCTGGCGGAGCATGGCATCATCTATCTCGACGAGGTGGACAAGCTGGCCACCCATGGCGACCGCCTGGGCCGCGATGTGAGCGGTCGCGGTGTGCAGACCGCCATGCTGAAGCTCATGGAGGAAACCGAGGTGCCGCTCACCGCCCCCAACGACATCCGCTCGCAGATGCAGATGATGTTCGATTCACGCCGTGGATCGCGCCCGGCCAAGGAAGTGGTGAACACGCGCAACATCCTGTTCATCGTCAGCGGTGCCTTCGCCGGCATCGAGAAGATCATCGAGAAGCGCGCCGCCAGCAGCAGCATCGGCTTCGGTGCCTCGCTCAAGGAGAAGCCGGCGGGCGAAACCCTCATGCGCCAGTCGCGCACCCAGGACTTCATCGACTATGGGTTTGAAGCCGAGTTCATCGGCCGCCTGCCAGTGCGCGTGGTGTGCGATGCGCTGAAGGCTGACGACCTGTTCCAGATCATGAAGAGCAGCGAGGGCAGCCTGATCCGGCAGTTCGAGCGCGAGTTCTCCGCCTACGGGGTGCGCGCCACCTTCATCGACGACGGCCTGCACGTCATCGCCGGCCGCGCGGCGGAAGAAAAAACCGGCGCCCGCGGCCTGGTGACGGCCTGGGAACAGGTGCTGCGCGACTTCAAATTCGAGCTGCCCAGCCTGGGCCTGCCCGACCTGCGGGTGGATGCGGCGCTGGTGAATGATCCGGCCTCCGCCCTGGCGGCCTGCCGGGAGCAGGCGCAGCTTTTCCATGCCGACGTGCGCAGCGGCGAGGTGCAGGCTTTTGCCGATGCCTTCAAGCGCAACCACGGGCTGGAGCTGGTCTTCACACCGGATGCCGTTCGGGCCCTCATCGGACGCGTGGAGCGCGAAGGCAGCAGCGTGGAAGCGCTGTGCGCACGCCTGTTCAAGGACTATCCCTTCGGCCTCCAGCTCGTGATGCGCAACACCGGCCCCACCACCTTCACCCTGGACCGGGAGGCCGTGGAAGATGCAGACCGCCACCTGAGCGAACTGGTTGCGCGCTCGTACCGGGAGGCGCACAGTGACGGCTCCTCAAGCGCATGAGCCGTATCCGTCCTTCCATTCTTCTTATCGGGGTGTTTGTCTGCACCCCTCTTCTGATCTTGACCCATCTGGGCCTTTTCCACGGGGCTTCGGCTTCCGTGCAGCGGCTGTACGGCCAGATCCTGCGCCTGCCCTCCCAGGAACTGGCGAGCCCGCTCTGGCTCGGCTACGGCTACTATACGGTGATGGCCTTTGTCAGTGCCTGGGTTTGCATCACCCTGCCGAAGCAGCTCACGCGCTACGCCTTCCTGCTGGCGCTGTGCTTCCTCACCCTTACGCTTTCGCCGCTCCTGGCCTTCAACGGCCTGCTGTTCGAGCCCTTCTCCGGCATCATGGCGATCCTTGGCGCGGGCCTGCTGGGGCTCTTCATCAGCACCACCGAGCGCGGCCAGCGGCTGAACCGTTTCCGCGATCTCTTCGTCGGCCGCCTAGCCGCCGATCAGTTCGAAGAGCTGATTCAGGACAAGGAACCGGTGAAGCTCAACAGCAAGCGCCAGGTCACCTCCCTCACCTGCCGCATCCTGAACACGGACACGCTGAGCAACGACCTGCTGCCGGATCAGCTCGAAATTCTCAGCTCCTCCTTCATGAAGGCGGTGGCCGAATTCCTCGTCTCCCACGGCGGTTACCTGGACGTGTGCAATGCCCAGGGCGTGACAGTGCAGTTCGGCTTTCCTACCAAGCACCAGCAGCACGCGGTGCAGGCCTGCCGCGTGGCCGTGGCCCTGCGCTCCTTCCTGCATGATCTGGCCGGCGAAATGGAACGGCGCTGGGGCCACAAGCCCGCGCTCGGTGTGGGCATAAGCTCCGGCAGCGCCGTGTGCGGCCTCATTGGCTACGGCACCTTCCAGTTCTACAGCGTGCTGGGCGAGCCGCCGGACATGAGCCGCCGCCTCTGTCACATGAGCGGCGTGTATGGCAGCCCGGTGCTCATCAGCTCCACCACCTTCAGCAGCGTGCGCAGCCAGGTGGAGGTGCGCCCCATGGAAATGATCGCCGCCCCAGGCCAGACCAGTGTGAGCGAGGTGTACGAGCTGCTGTGCGAAAAGGGCAGCCTCAGCCCGCCGGAAGCCGCCGCCCGCGATGCCTTCTGGGAAGGCGTGGTGGCGCTGCGCAAGGGCGATACCAAGACCGCCATCAGCAAGCTGAACAAGGCCGAGATCAAAGGCCACGACGACCCGGCCCGCGAGTACTTCCTGGCCAAGGCCCGCGCTTCGGACAACGTCACCCGCAATCCTGTGCGCGTGGAGGAGCTGACCTAACCAGGACGCGCATTCTTTTTCATGCCGTCACCCGCCTATCCAGCGCCCATTCAGCGCCTGATCATGCAGTTCAAGAGCCTGCCGGGCATCGGTCCCCGCAGCGCCGAACGCATGGCCCTGTGGTTGCTCCAGGCCGGCCGGGAACGGATCACACCTTTGGCCGGAGCCTTGGAGGCGCTAGGCTCGCAAGTGGAGCAGTGCCCGGACTGCGGCTTCTTCCTGGAACTCAACGCCCCTTGCCTGCTCTGCACGGATGAACGACGCCAGCGCCAGATCATCTGCGTGGTGGAGCAGGCTCCCGATGTGCTGCGCCTGGAGCGCTCACGCGCTTATCAAGGCCTGTACCACGTGCTCGGCGGCAAGCTCTCACCGCTCGATAACGTGACCCCGGACGACCTGCGCATCGAATCCTTGGTGCGGCGTGTCGCCGAACTGCCCGCCTCCGAGGTCATCCTCGCCCTCGGCAGCGATGTGGAAGGCGAAGCCACCGCGCACTACCTCACCGATGCCCTGCGCCACACCCAGGTGAGCATCAGCCGGCTGGCCCAGGGCATGCCCGCCGGCGGCAACCTGGACCACGTGGATGAGCTGACCTTGTACCAGGCCTTGCAGGGGCGAAGGACGGTGTGATACCAACTTCAGTTGATAACAGGTCTATTTCGCCTGGCTCCTGCGGGCCGTGTGTCCAAGGAGCGAGGGCGTCCCGCCATCGTCCGGCGCAGCCGGCACGTACCGTTGCACGCCTTCGTAATCCAGGTGCCATTTTTCGAAGCCCTGGGTTCCTTGGTGACGGCGAGACGCCGTCACTCCTTGGACGCAGGGTCCAAACGAGTGAGGGGATAAAGACTCGTTTTCAACTGAACTTGGTATAAGGCCCGCCGACAAGACTTGGAGCCAGCCCTGAGGCCCCAAGTCATGTCAAAGTCAGTCTGATGCAGGCAACGTCCGGCAATGGAGCTTACAGCCCGTGATAGATGTGGGCCAGGCTCATGAGCACGTAGCCGGTGACCAGCACGGGGTCCGTCTCCATCCAACGGCCGGCCTTGGCATTGGCCCAGTTGCCATCGCCCTGCTGGGTGTCCAGCAGCTTGTGGGTGAGGCCGTCGCGCCAGTCGATCTTCTTGCCATCCTTCAGGCTGAGCTGGGGGAGCTTCGCGGCGTCCAGGCTCTTGGCCATCGTGTGGTAGTAGTAGAACTGACCTTCGGGCCCCATGCCGGGGTTTTCATCGAGGGTAAAGTTCTCGCTCAACCAGGTGATGGCGGCCTGCACCCGCGGATCGTCCTTGTCCAGCCCGGCATAGATGAAGCTCATCAGGCCCGCATAGCTGATGCTGCCGTAGGAGCGCATGGCCACGCGGCCGTTCTGGTCCACCTTCGGGCCGCGCGTTTCCGTGGGGCCGTAGATGAAGCCGCCAAGATCCTTCGGATCGGTGCTGACCCAGGGCTGCTTGTTGGATTCGGGGCGGTTCTGGCAGCGCTGGATGAAGTCGATGGCGGCGGCGAAATTGAGCTTGGGCTCCTGCTTCAGCACATCGCCTTTGTCGGCAAGGAAGGCGTCCGCGTACTTCAGCGCTTCGAGGGCGAAATGAGTGTTGGAAAGGTCCGCGTGGGTGCCCTTCTCATCGCCGTAACCGATGCCGCCATCCAAGGGATTGTCGGTCTTGCCCTTTTCATCCAGATCGACCTGATGGCCGATGAGGAAGCGGCGGGCCTTGAGAATCACGTCCTGATGATCATTGGCCTCGGGGCTCAACACCAGCGCCATGAGTGCGAGCGAGGTGTTGTAGTTGGCCCGGGCCTTCACATAGATCCCGCCATCGGGATGCACGTTTTGAAGGAGGAAGGCATAGCCTTTCTTTTCCGCCGCTGTGAGAGGATCGGTGGGCTTGCGGTCCGGATCGGTCATGAAACCGGCCAGGGCGATGGCGGTGATGCCCACGGGCTCGGAGTCCTTGGCCCAGGCACCAGTCTCGGGATCCTGCTGCTTGGCGAGAAAGCCCAGCCCGCGCTTGTAGGAGAGCTGCACCTCCTGCTTCAGCGAGGCATTGCGGTCAGGCAGGGTGGTCTGGGCAAAAACGGGGGCGGCCACGAAGGCCGCCGCCATCAAAACGGAAAGGGATTTCATGAATGAGCGGGTTGCTTGAAGGGTGTAATGACAAGCGTAACGTCGCTGTCCTCCTTCGGCACCACATTTGTATTGATGGACCAAATATCGTCCGAATCATTGTCCTTGCTTGGGCAATTAATGATCGAGGTGGCATCATAGTACACGCCGATGATGTTGCCATAGAGCTGGGCGGAGAAGCCGGACTGCTGGATCATCGAGCCGTTGAACACCCAGTGATTGAAGGTGGTGGGGGCCTTCTTCGTGCGGGTGTCGATCATCCAGTCGATCAGGGAGGCGCGCTTGGTTTCGCCGTCCTTCTTCCATTCCACCGAGAGCTGCACGAGGTTGCCGCCAGGGGTCTTCGGGGCGGTGGGTTCCATCTTCTTGCGCTCTGCCGGATCCTTGACGCTTTCGAACAGGCCGGTGTGGCCGGCTTCATAGTTGGTCAGCAGCAGCGCGAGCTGCAGGTCCAGGGCGGCGATGCTGGTCTTGAGAATGCTCTCGTGGGTCTTGCCCATCTCATGCACCAGCGCGTACTCCACCAGGCCCTTGGTCATGTTCACCTTGCAGGGCACCCGCACCTCGCGCGTGGCGCTGTTAAAGGTGATCGTACCCAGCTCAAACTCGCCCTTGCCCAGGTCCTTGATGCGCTTGGCGGCCGCGGCGGTGTCGGGCACCGGGGCGCCGGGATTGGGCGTGACGTTTTCAAAAGCCGGGCGCGGCGGCTCATTCGGCCCCTTGGCCGAGGCTGTGACGCAGGGAAGGGAGGCAAGAACCAGGAGGCCGGACAAGGTAAGGGAAGCTGGATATTTCATGGTGGGTGCCCCATCCTGTCACGATGGACGGAATTCGCCAGAAAAAGAGGCTTGAAGGACAAAAATTGATCGTTTGAAAATTTAGTAGTGGGGCGCACTCAGCGCGCTCGTGCTTCATCGCCTGCCTGAAGGCCTAGTTTGCGCCAGCAGAAGCGGGCGGCCCAGGTGTTTGGCTTGTGTTCCACCACATCGGCGATCAAGCCGCCGAGCACCGGGGCAAACTTGAAGGCGTGGCCGCTGTCGCCTGCCGCCACCACGAGCCCTGGATGCCCGGGATCGTGATCAATCCAAAAATGACCATCAAACGTATCGCCGTACAAGCACAGCCGCGCACCCACCAGCGGTGCCTCGGCGAGCCCGGGAAAGGTGCCGCGCAGGAATTCGCGGAACCTTGCTTCAGCATCCGTCGGGATGGTCCGCGGCTGGTGGGGGTCCACACGCACACCGGGTCCGTGGTTGGCCACCTTGATGATGCCTTCCCGGGTGACGGGAAAGCCGTACCAGCCGGTGCGGGCGATGTCGGCCGCCCACACGGGGAATGATGGAGTGTGATACGCATTGGGATTTGCGGGAGCGAAATGCAGCACCACCTGGCCGGTGACCCACATCACCCCTTGAAGCCAGGGCAGCAGCGCAGCCGTCCAGGCACCGGTGGCCATCAGCACGATATCGGCCTGCCATTCCCGGCCATCATGGGTGAGCAGGCCGCACACCCGGCCTTCTTTTTCCACCAGCCGGGTGAACCGGCAGCCCTCGACGATCTCAACACCCTGCGCCCGCGCATCGGCGGCGAGCTGCGCGGTCACGGCTCCGCTCTCGGCCCAGCCGGCACGTGGGTTCAGGTAGCCCTCAGGGTAGCGGTCCGCATTCCAGGCCGGATGCTCCCGTTGCAAATCCGCGGACACCTTGTCGATCAGGCGATGACCACGGGCGCGAAGAAAGGCGCGGCTCTCATATTCAAAGCCTCCCGGTTGAAGACGATCGCGTGCCATGACCAGGAAGCCGTCCTCATGATACAACTCGCGGCCCCAGGCCTTGTTCCAGGCGTGCCAGCCCTCAATGGACTGCTCGCCCATCTCGGTATAGACCGGGTCCGCGCCGTAGTCACAGCGCACCACCTTGCTGATGTCGGTGGAGGCGGCATCGGGATGCGGCACCGGGCCAGGATCGATAAGTGTGACCTGCCAGCCGCGCCGCCGCAGCTCCAGGGCGGCGGTGAGGCCAAACTCCCCCGCCCCGGCGATGACCACGCTGCTCATGCCGCCGCCTTGCGCGCTGCCTTCACCATGCCCATCCACAGCTCGCGCTGCTGAATCAGCGCCTCCACGCGGTCGCCGCCCGTTGGCGGCTTGTGCCCTTCAAGGCAGGTGTAGCCGTCGAAGTCCGCGTCCACCAGCAGCTTGGCCAGCTTGTCGTACGGGTACTTCTTGTCGGTCGCCTCGCGCATGTGCAGCGTGTGGCCGAGGAAGTCCTTCACCTTGGCGAAGTTCGCTTCAATGCCATCGCCGGCGAGATCGGCGTCGTTGCTGTTCCAGCATACCCGTACGTTGTCGCGCTTGGCCGTTTCCATGATGGTGCGGATGTAGCCCAGGTCCGTCACACCGCCGTGCACCTCAAGCCGGATCTCCTGGCCAAAGCCAATGGCATAGTCACCCAGCTCCGCCAGCGACTTGCCGATCTGCGCCAGCGTCTTCTCCACCTCCACACCCTTGGGCAGGGCGTTGGGCTTCACCTTTACGCCGGAGCCGCCAATGTCGTGGCTCAGCTTGATGTACTCCTTGGCGCTGGCGAGGTTTTTCTGCACCTTCTCCGGATTGGCATCGTGGAACTCAAAGTTCGTGCCCATGCCGATGAGCTTCACCTTCGCATCCTCGAAGCGCTTGCGCACCTCCGCTCGCTGCGGCGGGGTCAAGGTCGGGTCCACCTTGTGCGCATGTTCCACGCGCAGCTCCACGCCCTGGATGCCGGCCTTGTCGCAGGTCTCGATCAGCGTGGGCAGGTCCAGGTCCGCACCCCACATGTAAGTGACCAGGCCGTACTGGATGTTCTCGCCCTTGTAGCTGAGCTTTTCACCTTCGGCCAGCGCGGCGGCAGCGATGCCGGCGCCAAAGACCGTGGAGATGAACTGACGACGTTCGATGCGGCGGAAAGAAGAGGCAGGCATGGGAAAATAGGGTTGATGGGCCGATGCTGACGGGCGGTGGCAGGGATGTCAACGCTGCTCGTGAGCCGCCTCGTTCAGCACTTGCCGCGCGATTGTGTCCCATCCATCATGACGGCCAGATGAGAGACGATTCCTCCGTGCCCGACGACGCCCGCTTCGAAACCCGTTCCATACATGTGGGCCAGGACTGGCGCGACGAGACCGGCGCCGTGATCCCGCCGATCTACCTCACCTCCACCTTTGAAACCGGCAACGAGGGCGGCTTTGACTACACGCGCTCCGGCAGCCCCAACTTCCGCAACCTGCAAAACACCCTCGCCAGCCTGGAAGGCGCAAAGCATTGCACCGTGTTCGCCAGCGGCGTCTCGGCCATCACAGCCGTGGCTTCCACCTTGAAGAGCGGCGACGTGGTGCTGGCGGAGGAGAACGTCTATGGCTGCACCTACCGTCTGTTCGCCCAGGTTTTCGCCAAGTTCGGCGTTAAAGTGAAGTACGCGAACCTGGCCAATCCGGGCAACTACGCCCTCATCGCCGAACTGAAGCCGACGCTGGTGTGGATCGAATCGCCGACCAACCCCCTGCTCAAGATCATCGACATCGCCGCGATCTCCAAGGCCGCGCGCAAGGTGGACAGCACCGTGATCGTGGACAACACCTTTGCCTCCAGCTACCTGCAGCGGCCCATCGAACTGGGCGCGCACCTCTCGCTGCTGAGCACCACGAAGTACAGCAACGGCCACAGCGACGCGCTTGGCGGAGCGGTGTGCAGCAACGACCAGGCCTGGCAGGACAAGATGATCTTCGCCCAGAAGGCGCTTGGCCTCCAGCCCTCGCCCTTTGATTCCTGGCTGATCTCGCGCGGCCTCAAGACCCAGCCGCTGCGCATGGACCGCCACAGTTCCAACGCCCTGGAGCTCGCCGCCCGTCTGGAAAAAGCCCCCAAGATCAAGTGGGTGCGCTATCCTTTCCTGCCCTCCCATCCGCAGTACGAACTGGCGAAGAAGCAGATGCGTTCCGGCAGCGGCATCGTCATGGCCGACCTGGGCTTGAGTCTTTCGAAGACCAAGCTGTTCATGCAAAAGCTCCGCCTGTTCACCCAGGCCGAAAGCCTCGGCGGCATCGAGTCCCTCATCTGCCACCCCGCCAGCATGACTCACGCCTCCGTGCCGAAGGACGTGCGCGAAGCCGTCGGCATCACCGATGGCGGCGTGCGCTTCTCCGTGGGCATCGAGCATGTGGAGGACCTGTGGGCGGATATTGAGCAGGCGCTGAGGGCTTGCCGGTGAGAGGCTGGAGCGCCATTGATCCAAACTGAAGAATTAACTGCGGTTTTGAATGTCGCGGCAGCGTTTTGGAGTGCGGTGGCAAGCGACAGCGCGACACCGCTTTGAGGGGCCGAAAGTCTTCGGAGCATTCAAGGCATCAGCGGAGGCCTCGTCCGGTTAGCAGGCCAAAGGATTGCGACAGATTTGTGCTCCGTAAAAAGCGGTGTCGCGCTGTCGCTTGCCACCGCACTCCAAAACGCTGCCGCGACATTTATAGTTCCTAACCCGCAATTAACTCGTCAACTTGGTGTGAGGTTCCTCTGAAGCCGAAGGCAAAAGGAGCGCGGACACTCCTGCCCGCGCTCCTTTCGTCTGAAGACGATTGTCGCCATTGCCTTCTCATGCTAATAACACGCCTGCGCTGCATCAACCCGCCCCCTGCCATGTCTAAACTCTTTGTTAAAGGCCTTGTCTTCGCCGCGCTTGGAACCGCCGGCGTTCCCGCCGTCCGTGCCACCGGCATGTACACCATCCCCCAGTGGCTGGAGCAGGGCGGGGCGGCCGCCAACCACTCGCCTGAATTCTACTGGGAAACGGAGCTGCGCATGATCGCCGCGCCCTTCAAGCCGAGCCAGAAGCGGGTGGAACGGGGCGTGATCCCGGCCGCCAAGCCTGGCGAGCAGGCAGAGATGGAAACCTTCAAGGACCAGGCCGACAAGGCTGATCTGGCGGACTTCAAGGACGCGCTGAAGCAAGGCAAGCTCAAGGTGGCCGATGCCGCCAAGGCCACTCTTGAGCACGAGGCCGTGCGCGATGCGATCGGCAGCGCCAACGAAAAGACCGACATCACCCTGCCACCCGAGCCGGCCTCGGAGTTCGCTGACTACGACCGTGGTGCCCTGGCTTTCCGCCAAGGCGAGGCGCATTATCAAGACGCCGCCACCGCCTGGGAGGCCTTGCTTAAACGCCCTGCGGAAGAGCGGCACTACCACAGCGTGTGGGCTGCGTTCATGCTTGGCAAGGTGGCCGTGTTCACCAAGAAACCGGAGGCGGCGAAGTGGTTCCACATGACGCGCCAGCTCGCCAAGGACGGCTTCAGCGATCCGCTCGGCCTGGCCGCTGACAGCTATGGCTGGGAGGCCAAGAGCGAGCTGGACCAGGATCACCTTGAAAAGGCGGCCCAGCTCTACCTCACCCAGCTCGCCCTGGGGGATGACAGCGCCATTGTTTCCCTGAAGGCCTTTGTTCCCGACCGCGACTCCCCCGATGGCACGATGACCTTCGGCCCGCAGCCGCCCGAGAATGCCGACGAGGCCGCGCAGAAGAAATTCGCGGAGAGCCAGCAGGCCCGCGTGGATGCCGCCCTGCTGCGCGCCGCCCGCGATCCCTTGCTGCGCCGCATTGTCACCGCCCATGTGCTGGCCACCGACACCTATGGCGAAGGCTGGAGCTATCCGCCGCCACCGCCTGATGCCAGCAACCCCAACGCAACACCTCCAGCCAAGGCCGGCGACCGCTGCCGCCTGTGGCTTTCGGTGATCCGCAAAGCCGGCATCACCGAAGTGGATGATGCCGCCGCGCTCGGCTGGACGGCCTACACCGCCGGCCGCTATGACGAGGCGGGCCGCTGGCTGAAGCTTGTCAAGGAAGACAACGCCTCCTCCCTCTGGCTGCGGGCCAAGCTGCTGCGCCGCGAGGGCAAGACCGCCGAGGCCGCCGAGGTCATGGCCTCCGCGTGGAAGAAGCTCAAGGCCGAGCTGCCAGCCGAGGAAAATCCGGGCGAGGAACCGGCCCCGATCCTGACTGACAACAATGAGCCGGTCTCCTTCGTCAACTGGACTCACGGCCTGCGCCCGCTTCAGTCCGCCGGGGGCGACCTGGGCGCCCTGCGGCTTGAGCGCGGCGACTTTGTCAATGCCCTCGACGCCTTCTTTACCAGCGGCATGCATGAAGACGCGGCCTTCGTGGCAGACCATGTGCTCACTGCCGATGAACTGAAGCAGTACGTGGACGAGCACGTGAAGTGGACGGCGAGGGACGACAAGGAGAATGAAACACAAGATGCGGCTGACTTCGGCGGCCCGCTCAATGGCTTCGCCCTGCGCTGGATGCTGGGCCGCCGCCTGGTGCGCGAGGACCGCTATGCCGAGGCGCGCGGCTACCTGCCGCCCAAGCTGCGCGAGGTGCTGGACAAGTACACCAAGGCCCTGGCTGACGGCGCGAATGAAAAGCTGCCCAAGGGCAAGCGCGCCCGCGCCTGGTACAATGCCGCTGCGATCGCCCGCTACCAGGGCATGGAAATCATGGGCACCGAGGGCGCGCCCGACGGCTTCCTTTCCGGGGGCAGCTACCCGCCCAACTCCATCGCGGACGAACGCGAAACCGGCCAGCAGACGGAGACCGATGAATCGGGCGACAAGCCCGTGCAAAAAATCAAGCCGCTGCCCATGGTCGTCGCCGTCACCGCCGCGGAAAAGAAGCGGCTGGCCGGGAACCGCACCGCGCCTAACAAGCGCTTTCATTACCGCCACGTCGCCGCCGCGCTCGGTTGGAAGGCGGCCGCGCTGCTGCCCGACCAGAGCAACGAGCTGGCGGACGTGCTGAACTCCTCGGGCGGCTGGATCTCCAACGATGACAAGGCCGCGGACAAGTTCTACCAGGCCATCGAGCGCCGCGCCTCCCGCACCTCCATCGGCCGCGCTGCGATTGCCAAGCACTGGTTCGTCTCGCAGTACGGGCCTTGGAGCGAGGAGCCGAAGCAGTGATGAGATGATGAAAAGACCGGGGCGGTCGTTCTACGCCCTGCGCCGCCGCATGCCCAGGCACTGCACACAGCCCAGGGCCACAATCACCAGCGACGAAGGTTCAGGCACGACGAGCATTGATTCACTAAGGTTGAAATCATCATACGCGTTCACTTCTGTGTTCGCCTGCGCCGTGAAGTGGATACCCGTCAGGCTGTCCATGGTGGAGACCGGCGAGACATTGCTCGCCACGGCGGTCGTCTGGCCTGTGAGGCTGGAGTAGTAGCTGAATGAAACCGTGTCCGTGTCCAGGTTGAACGACAGCATGATGTGATCCCAGCCAGCGCTGTTGCCGAGGATCGTGGTCTGGTGCCAGCCCGCCGCGTCCTGCCATTCCAGGATCGGCTTGGAATCAAAGATCCCCTGCCCCAGCATCCCCACGGAGAAGATCGTGTCGCCCCCGGTGTTCACAAACGAGGTGATCGTCGCCAGGCCCGTTTCAAAGAAGGAGGTCTGCGGCCGCATCCAGTAATCGATCGATACCACGCCGCCGGTGATCAGGTGCGGGCTGACCCCGTTGAAGTCCCGGTTGTCGAAGGTGTAAAGATAGTCCGCCCCATCGCCGCCGGTGTCGCCGTAAAACGGTGTCGAACGCAAGGCCAGGCCACCGTTGCCCGTCCGCGCCAGCCCGGGTTGAATCACCAGCTCCCCGTTGCCTGGTGTCGTATCCCCCTGGTCAAATTTGCTGTACAGCCCGGTATTCGGCGTGATCGAGGTCATCGAACCGCCTGGACCACCGTTGTTGGTGCCATACTGCCCCGCGTTGTAGATGCTTACGTCCTGCAAGGCACCGTTTTGCTGGTAGCCGTCGCCTTCTTCAAAGCCGCCCAGATAGGCCATCGCCGGCTGCGCATAGAGCACAGCCGCCAGGATGAACATTCGAGCCGGGCGCAAATAAACCATTATTTATTAAAATACTAATTTTTATAGTAAATGCAAATTTATATGCGAAATCGTCGAAACCGTATGGTCCAGCTCCCTTGAAACATCTCCCACCACACCCGCCTCTGCCATTCACCTAAGGCATGCTGCATCAGCACACATTTCTTGTCCCAATTGCCGGTCCATGCGCTGTTAAAGCCGGCATGATCAAGCTTTTTGCCTCCGCCTTGCTGTTGATGGGATTGTTTGGGTTTACCGCGCTGACAACGGCCGCGGAGGGCAAGCCGAACATCATCCTGATCATGTCTGACGACGTGGGCATCGGAGACGTGCATTGCTGCGGCGGGCCGTTCAAGACGCCGAACATCGACAACCTGGCCAAGACCGGGACGCGGTTCGAGTACTGCTACGCCACGCCGCTTTGCGGGCCTTCACGGTGCGAGATTCTGACCGGGCGCTACCCGTTTCGCACCGGCCTGAACAGCAACCAGAGCGCGAATGCCGTGAGCCCGGAGCGCGAGGTGATGATCCCCACGGTGATGAAGAAGGCGGGCTACGCGACGGCGAGCGCGGGCAAGTGGGGCCAGGTGTGCCTGGGGCCGCGCGAGTGGGGCTTTGACGAGCACATTGTTTTCAAGGGCAGCGGCCGCTATTGGAGCTCACAGGTGAAGTCCTACAACGTGAACGGCACCGACAAGCCGTTGCGCGAGGGTGAGTACCTGCCGGACCTCATTCACCAGTTCGCGGTGGATTTCATCACCCGGCACAAGGACGGTCCCTTCTTCCTTTACTACCCGATGTCGCACATCCATGGCCCCATCCTGCGCACGCCGGACAGCCAGCCGGGAGCCGACAAGGACCGCCTCTACGCTGACAACATCGAGTACATGGACAAGCTGGTGGGCAGGCTGATGGAGGAACTGGCGCGGCTGAAGCTGCTGGAAAACACGGTGGTGATTTTCTCCGGCGACAACGGCACGGCCCGCTTCGGCGCTGGCACGGCTACTGTGGACGGCCGCAAGGTAGCGGGCCAGAAAGCCACGATGCTGGAAGGTGGCAGCCGGGTGCCGCTGGTCGCAAGCTGGCCGGGGCACACACCTGCGGCCCAGGTGAACCACGACCTGATCGATTTCAGCGATTTCTTCTCCACCTTCGCCGAACTTGGCGGCGCTCCCCTGCCGGAGAACGTGACGCTGGACAGCCACAGCTTCGCCGCCCAGCTCAAAGGCAGCAAAGGCACGCCGCGCCCGTGGGCCTACGTGGAGCTCAACGGCAAATCCTATGCCCGTGATGCCCGCTACAAGCTCACCGGCACGGGCGAGCTTTTCGACCTGAAGAACGCACCGTGGGAAGAAATCCCCGTAGCCGCTGATTCCAAGGATGAAGCCGCCGCCGCCTCACGCGCGGCGCTGCAGGTCGTGTTGAACGACCACCCCGCCAAGGGCACCGGTGCCAAGGGCAAGGGAAAGAACGGCAAGAAAAGCAAAAAGGAAATGCGCCAGGAGAAGCGCAAGGCACGGAAGAACGGTGCCGCACCGGCGGCGGCATCAGCCGCCACGCCCTCTTCCACCCCTGCCCCGGCTCCCGCCGAACCCGTCAAAAAGGGCGGCAAGCGCAAGGCACGGAAGGCCGCCGAAGCCGCAGCTGCTGCCGCCAGTCAAACCAACGCGCCATCGCCAGCTCCAGCCGCCAAGTAGTTGCCACCGCGGCAAGGATGAGAGCCCAGATTTCAGGCCAGACGCCCTGCCCCAATCATACCCTAGGCAGTTGAAAACAGGTGTGATAAGGCAGGCCGCCTCAGGGCTCGTTGTGCGTCGCTTTAGCGCGTGGGGTGGCGGAGATTCAAGCGCTGAACCCAGTCCAACCCCACGCGCTAAAGCGCGCACAACGAGCAAGCTGCGCCGCGCGGCTACGAAATGGCCTGCCATCCACTGAATATGGCCTCACAACCCGGCGTGGCAGCGTGCCAGCCCCCCCGGCCGGCTCACGGTTTCACGCCGAGCGCGGCCAGGACTTCCGCCCGTTTCGCGGCCCAGCCGGGCGATGATACAGCATCCCACACTTTCACATTGTCGATCCGCGTGGTCTGGCCCAGCACGGTGAAGCCGAGCATGCTCTTGGCGGGATGGCCGATGCCGGCGGATTTGAAATAGCCCACCACCTTGCCGTCGATGCTGAGGACCATCTCTTCACCCACCACCTCCACCCGTGCCTGATGCCACTGGCTCACGTCCAGGGTGTTTTTGAAGGTGGCGGACTTGTCTTTGATCGTGGCGGACAGGGCCTTCTTCTCTTCCGGCGTGGCTTTGGGATCGTTGTACTTGGCGTAGAAACCCACCTCCATGGAGCCGTACTTGGAGTCGCCCAGGAACACTGAGACTGGGGTGATGGACACACGCGCGATGTGACCCGAGTGGGAGCCCTTGTAATTGCGGTCGTCCAGCCTCAGTTCGCACGCCTTGGAGCCATCGAGCTTGAAGGAGAAATCGGCCACCATGTCCTTGTACTCAAAGCCCGGTGTGGCGAAGGCAAAGGCACCGTGGTGGTCCTTGGGATCTTCATCCGCCACCAGCACACCGTCCTGCACTGACCACTTGCCGAGCCCAGGCTTCCATTTGGGCTGCACCTCCGTGCGGGAAAAATCGTCTTCGAAAAGCAGCTTGCCCGGCGTGGCGAGCACCGGGGTGTTGTCAGTGGCGAGGCTCCGGCCGGCCAGAGGCAGGGCGACCAGACAGGCGAGAAACAGTCGGTTGGAGAAAATCTTCACCTCCTAATGACGCTGCCTGAGGGGCCGTTGTTGCGATGAGAGCAGCCAAGACCCTTCAGGCAGACGCGGGGCGAAACTACCTCCGGCCGGACTTGTAGAGGGCGATGTTGGTCGCCGCCTCATCGCGGGTGGGCACCTGCACCACGCCCTTGCCATGCGAGGCGGGAGCGACCGTCACGCCGGGATCAACATTGCCCGGGGCCGTGCCCGAAGGAACATTGCCCGCCTGCTGTTGGGCATGACGGACGGCGAAGGCGGCGGAATCCGAAGGGCCCGCAAGGCTGAGGCCTGCAATGACGAGGGTACCAAAAAAGACAGCGAGTTGTGTTTTCATGATGTGTTGTATCTGCTGGCGTTGGGTGGGTGATGTCCAGCTCTTTGGAATCGGCCGAAACCTCCTCCGCCGGACGTGTGAAGGCTCTCAAAGCCGCCAGGGAATGTCGAGCTTTAAACGTCAGGACGCTTCGCCCGGGAAGCGGTGCTGTCAGGCAAGTAGTCCAGTCATTCGCTTACGCGGCTGCGCAGCCGTGACTGGGTACGCTCTTCAAACACCATCCATCTTGCCAGAGCATGGCCACTGATGCTTGAACAGCACACCCAGTCACGGCTGCGCAGCCGCGTAAGCGAATGACTGGACTACTTGCCTGACTTCTATACCCTGGCCAGCAGCAAGCGGTGGTTCACACCGTCAATGGTCACGCGGTAACCCGAAAGCACGCCGTTGCCGAGCAGCCCGGCTTCCTGCGGAAAGAGCGGCGAACGGTGCAGCTCCGTTCGCACATTGCGGATCGTTTCGCCGCCCAGGGCGAGGGAGGTACGGGCCTGGCCCGCAGAGCCGGTGACCCAGTGCAGGCCATCATCGCAGCCGGTGTCCAGCCGTGTCCAGCGCGGTTCGCTGCCGTTCACGGAAACCTGCACGCAGAAGGCGGAGTGATCCGTCTTCAAAGGCATGACGGCGCAGCAGCGGGCAGCGTCGGCTTTGTCCAAGAGACGGATGCACAGGTCGCGGAAATCGATCTGCAGGATCCGATGGAAAAAGAAGTCCTCGCCCAGGAGGCCGTCGATGCCACGGCTGCACAGGGCGCTGGTCTGGCTGAGGTCCATCACCAGAGGACTGGCACAGACAGGGATGCCGGCGACGGAGGCACGGAAGTCTTTGGCTTGCGAGGCAGGCACCGCACCGCCCACACGCCGGACCCTGGCCGCCTGGCCCAAAGGCACGCCAAGCCGCTGCGCCGTGGCCAGGTTCAACACGCTGGCCCCGGCTCCCGAATCGAGCAAGAAGTTCAGCGGGGCGGCGCTGGCCTCCGCCTTCACCTTCACCCAGATGAGACCGTCGCGGTACTCAAAGGGGATCGCGGAAGCTGCGCGCGCCTTGCCGGCAAGGGCGAGGCAGACAAGGGAGGCCAGGCAGAGAAGGGTTCGAGGCGTGGACACGCGGAGCTGCAAAGCAGCCTCCATGCCACCTTTCCGCGCCTCAGCCCGGAGCCAGCTCCGCCTTCACCTGAGCAAAGGCCGCGATGGCCTTTTCCAAGTCCTGCGTGGTGTGGGCCGCGCTGATCTGGGTGCGGATGCGCGCCTTGCCCTGGGGCACCACGGGATAGCTGAAGCCGATGACGTACACGCCATGGGCCAGCAAGGCATCGGCCATGCGGGTGGCCAGCGCGGCATCGCAGAGCATGATGGGCACGATGGGATGTTCGCCAGGCGGGATGGTGAAGCCCAGGGCGCCCATGCCTTCGCGGAAGAAGCGCGTGTTCGCCTCCAGCTTGTCGCGCAGCGCGGTGCTGGAGCCGAGCATCTCGAGCACCTTCAACGTCGCGCCGACGATGCTGGGGCACAGGGTGTTGGAAAAGAGATAGGGCCGCGAGCGCTGGCGCAGCAGCTCGATGATCTCGCGCCGGCCGCTGGTGTAGCCGCCGCTGGCGCCGCCGAGCGCCTTGCCTAGGGTGCCGGTCAGGATGTCGATGCGGCCCATCACCTCGCAGTGCTCGTGGGTGCCGCGCCCATGCTTGCCCATGAATCCCACCGCATGCGAGTCATCCACCATCACCAGAGCGTCGAACTTGTCCGCGAGGTCGCAGATGCCGCGCAGGTTGGCGATGCTGCCGTCCATGGAAAACACGCCGTCAGTGGCGATAAGACGGAAGCGTGCATCCTGGGCCTCGACCAGCCGCGCCTCCAGATCGGCCATGTCGTTGTTGCGGTAGCGAAAACGGCGCGCCTTGCACAGGCGCACGCCATCGATGATGGAGGCGTGGTTCAGCTCATCGGAAATGATGGCGTCCTCCGCGCCCAGCAGAGTTTCAAACAGCCCGCCATTGGCATCGAAGCAGGAGGAATACAGGATGGTGTCATCAGTGCCGAGAAAGGCGCTGAGCTTTGCCTCCAGCTGCTTGTGAATCCCTTGCGTGCCGCAGATGAAGCGCACGCTGGCCAGGCCAAAGCCCCAGTCCTCCATCGCCTCGTGGGCCGCCTGACGCACCTTGGGGTGCTGGGCGAGACCAAGGTAATTGTTAGCGCAGAGGTTGAGCACCGGCCCGCCGCCATTAGCGCGCACGATCACGCCCTGCGGCGTGGTAAGCACGCGCTCCATCTTGTAGGTGCCGGCGGCGCGCACGGCATCGAGCTGTGCATTGAGGTGCTGGGTGAAAGAGGGGTTCATGGAAACAAAGGGCGGGACTCATGGCTCTGGCAGCGCCACAACAGGCGGCTTGCCGGTGACGGGACGGGTGAACGGTTCGCCGAACTTGGTAAACCCGGGAATGAAGCCGCCTTGGGAGAGGAAGAAGCGGCCGTTCTCCATCCCCATGAAGCGGTCGAGCCGGTCAGTCTTGCCAGTGGGATCGTGGCTGAAGGTGGCCTTGGTCAGCTCCTTCCAGCGGCCATCGGCGAGGCGGATCCATTGGGGGCCGTACAGCGCCTTGCGTCGAAGCTGGCCATTGCCGCCATCGAAGTCCTCGCTAAAAGAGTACAGCCCGCGCAGCCAGCCGCCATCCTTCGGCGCATCAAAGGTGGCCAGGAGCTGCCACTTTTGCTTGTCGGGATGAAACCACCAGCCGCTGTAAATCGTGCGGCTGCCCGAGGGCTTGACGGTGACCACAAAGCGCTGGGCCTGACCGGTCTTCCAGGGATACACCAGGTGCGAGTGGCCGCCTGTGCCTTCGTTGCCAAAAACCGAGGCTTCCACGCCTTCGCCCTTGGCCACCAGCCGTGTCTCATCCTCCTTGGAGACAGTGCTGCGGTCCTTCGCCTTCTCACCTGAGGCAGCATCCCACACGGAGAAGATGATGCGCCGCTCCGTGGGAGAGTTCACCTGCATGCCGAAGTAGCCGCGCGTAAATCCGCAGGCCATGTAGTACGTGGCCGGGGGATCCTCCACCGCCGTCACTTCGTTGTAAAAGGCCGCAATCTTTTCGTCTTTCGCCGTGGGATAGGCCAGGTGCACGGAGGCCGCGTTGCGCCTCGGCTTCAGGTTGAAGTGAGCCCCCGCCACCGCCGGCCCGTCGAGCACCAGCACCTGCACATTGCCCGCCTCCTTGTCTCCATTGAGTGAAAAGAGCTGAAAGCGCTGATAGCCAGGGTGTGAGAAAGTGTACTCGCCAAAATCCGCGCGGCCGTCCTTCACCAAAGCCTCGTGCGCCTGGTCGCCCACCTTCAGCCGCAGGCGGGAGGCGGCGCCCTGTGCCTCCACCACGGCAGTGAGCTTGCCGGCGGCCTTCAGCTCGCCAAACCAGGAGACGCTGGCGGCATCGCTGTTCCAGCCGGTGACGCCCTTCTCCTCGGAGACAGTGGCACCATGCCCATCAGGTTCCAGATAGGCGGTGAAAGCGGGCACGCGCACGCCGGCGAAAGCTTGCGCAGTCAGGACAAAGCAGAGCGGGAGGAGATGGAGGGACTTCATGAGAAGGAAACGAAATGTTGTTCAGGAAAACACCGACCAGTCGAGCACAACTTTGCCGCTGTGGCCGGTCTTCATGACCTCGAAGCCCTTTTCAAATTCATCGGCGCCGAAGCGGTGGGTGATCACCGGCTTGATATCCAGGCCGCTCTCCAGCATCACCGTCATCTTGTACCAGGTCTCGTACATCTCGCGGCCGTAGATGCCCTTGATGGTGAGCATGTTGAAAATGACCTTGTTCCAGTCAATGGGCATGGGCTCGGCCGGGATGCCCAGCATGGCGATCTTGCCGCCATGGGCCATGGCATCGATCAAGGTGCTGAAGGCCGCCGGGCTGCCGGACATCTCCAGCCCCACATCAAAGCCTTCCTTCATATGGAGCTGCGTCAGCACTCCGTTGAGGTTGCTGTGATTGACATTGAGCGCCACATCCGCACCGAGCCTCTTGGCAAGATCAAGCCGGTAGTCGTTCACATCCGTAATGACGACATGGCGCGCCCCTGCGTGTTTGGCAATGGCCACCGCCATCACGCCAATGGGCCCCGCTCCGGTGATCAGCACGTCCTCGCCTAACAAGTCGAAGGACAAAGCGGTGTGCATGGCGTTGCCAAAGGGATCAAAGATGGAGGCCACCTCTGGATCAATGCCCGGCGCATGATGCCAGACATTGGTCATCGGCACGCTGATGTACTCGGCGAAGGCGCCGGTGCGGTTCACGCCAATGCCCACCGTGTCCTTGCACAGGTGGCGGCGGCCGGCCAGGCAGTTGCGGCAGCGACCGCACACCACATGGCCCTCGGCGCTGACGATCTCGCCGGGATGAAAGTCCGTGACGTTGGAGCCCACCTCCACCACACGGCCGACAAACTCATGGCCCACTACCATCGGCACCGGGATGGTGCGCTGCGCCCAGGCATCCCATTTGTGGATATGCATGTCCGTGCCGCAGATGCCGGTCTTGTCCACCTTGATGAGCACGTCGTTGATGCCGGTGGAAGGCTCCGGAACGTCCTGCAGCCACAATCCGGGCTCCGCTTTAGCTTTGACAAGGGCTTTCATGAGGTTCGCTGTTTATTGGACATGTTTCCTCTATATTGGATACGAGGGTG
>OUNM010183182.1_pt1 | contig 32918 bp, 29 predicted proteins | sample 1769961 | NCBI WGS metagenome assembly OUNM01 (sample SAMEA3914820, study PRJEB12502) | metagenome | biome: forest; material: soil | place: USA | collected 2012-03-12 | depth 0.3 m | reverse complement strand
GGCCTGGGCGGCTGCCGAGGGCGCCGGCGTCATCGCCCGGCTCCCGGCGGCGCGGCGTGGCCGGGCTGCATGTAGAACGACCACGTGAGGTCGGCCTCGACGGCGGCGGCGTCGAGCGCGTGGCGGCGCAGGCGCAGCTTGTCCAGGCTCAGCGCGGCGTCGCTGGTCAGCGCGTCCTCGATGAAGCCGCGCAACTGCGCGTAGGTGCCGGTGAGCGGCAGCGTCACGCTGTAGCGCTGCAGGCCCGAGGCGTTGTCGGCGGCGAGCTGGAACTCGCCGTGCCGAATCGCCATCGAATGGCGTACGGCCAGCTTCAACAGCGAGGCGACCCTCGCCTGGCGGGCGTCGGCCGGCGGGAAGGCGGCAAGGAACCGCGCCGGCGCCGGCTCGCGGCTGCCGGCCTCGGAAGCGGCCGACGCCGCGTGCCGCGCATGCCGTGCCGCGCGGTCGGCGTCGGCCGCGAGGTCGCGGGTCTCGCGTTCGATCCGCGGAACCACGACCAGCGACACCCCCGCGGCAAGGAGCAGGCCCGCGCTCCCGGCGGCGAACGGCCAGCCCCACGCGCGCACCTGCCGCAGCGCGTCGCCCGGCGAGAGTCGCGGCGCGGCGTTCATCTCAGCGATCCTCGGCCGGCCGCGCCAGCGCGAGGCGGCGCGCATCGATCACGGCATGCAGCGCGAAGCGCCATGGCGTCGCCGACGCGGACGCCGCCTCGCGGCCTTCGGCCATCTGCAGGCGCTCGAGCACCACGTCCGACCAGCCCGCGTGGTCCGACAGGTTGTCGACGAAGTGCAGCACCGACTCCACGTCGGTCGCCGCGCCCTCCAGCCGCACGCCCGCGTTGTCGGCCTCGTGGTCGAGCGCCAGCCACTGCAGGCCGTCCGGCGATTCGACCTCCACGTGGTTCAGCAACTGGTCCCACGGGTGCGTGATGCGGTCGACCACCTCGCGAGCCGCACGGCGCGCTTGCAGGTCGGACGCCGACGCGGACGCCGGCCGCGCAGCCGGCGCCGCGACGGGCTCGCGCGCGGCAGCGCGCGCCAGGCGGCGCCGCTGCGCGTCGAGGTCGTGCTGCGCCGCATGCCAGTCGCCCAGCGAGAACGCCACGATGACCAGCGCCACCGCGCTCCAGAGCCACGCGATGGCCGGCCGGCGCGTGCGCGGGTCGGCCAGGAAGTCGGGCTGCGGCCAGGTCGTCCTCACGATCGGCCTTTCGGCCGGGCGCGGATCCACGTGGCGATGCCGCCCGGCCCGCCCAGGTCGCCGAGCACCACCGCGACGTCCGGGTCGATGCTGGCCGGCGCGTCGATGCCCCAGCCGGCGACCACCGGCAGCGATGCCAGCGGCGGGCTCTCGCGCACCAGGCCGTCGAGCAGCTGGATGACGGCGTCGGCATGGGCCGCGTCGAGGTAGCGCTGCCGCAGCAGGGTCGCGCGGCGGTTCTCGGCGACGAGCCACGTCGCGCAGGCGCCCTCGACCAGCAGCAGCGCGTGCGGGCCGGGCGCGTCGAAGGCCGGGTGGCGGCTCGCCAGCGCCGGCAAGCCCGCGCACCAGACCGGCGCGACGCCGGCCAGGCGCACGTCGTGCGCCGCGGCGTCGGCGCGCAAGGCGGCCAGGTCGAGGCCGTGGAGGCCGCAGGCGCCGCCGTCCCAGACCGCCAGCGGCCACGCGGCCGCCTGGGGGCCGTGATAGTGCGTGAACTGCTGCACCGCATAGCGTCGCACGGCGTCGGCGTCCGAGATGCCCAGCGCCGGGTCGATGACGAGCCCCTGCGACGCCTGGCCGGTCACGTGCACGCGCGCCTGGGCGCCCGCGTGCGCCGCGCACCAGGCGGCGAAGCTGGCGAAGGCCGAAGCGGCCGCTGCGTCGGTGCCGTTGCCGGGCCAGGACAGCACGCCCTGCGCGTGCAGGTAGACGTCGTGGCGCGGCAGGCGGCCGCGGGCGCGCGCCCAGGCGCGTGTCGCGCGCGCGCGCAGGGCCCGCACGCGCGCGGCGGCGACGCCGGCGATCGGCGCGTCAATCGGCCAGCGTGACACGTTCGAGTTCCTCGAAGGTGGTGGCGCCGCGGCGCACGGCGGCGATCGCGGCCTCGCGTAGTGGCGTCATGCCGCGTGCGCGTGCCACCTTCTTCAGCTGGCCCATCGGGGCGCGCGCGACGATCATGTCCCGCAGCTCGTCGTCGAACGTGAGCAGCTCCATCATCGCGCTGCGGCCCTTGTAGCCGGTCTGGCGGCAGCTGGCGCAGCCATGGCCGCGTGCGTAGGCGTGGCCGTGCGCGGAGTCGATGCCCAGCCGCGCGAGCACGTCGCGCGGGGGGATTGCGGGGCGCGTGCACTGCGGGCAGTTCATGCGCATGAGCCGCTGCGCCATCACGCCGTTGAGCGCCGAGACCACGTTGTACAGGTCCAGGCCCATGTGCATGAAGCGGCCGATGACGTCGAAGGCGCTGTTGGCGTGCACGGTGCTGAACACGAGGTGGCCGGTCAGCGCGGCCTGCACCGCGATCTGCGCCGTCTCGGAATCGCGGATCTCGCCCACCATCACGCGGTCGGGATCGTGGCGCAGCACCGAGCGCAGCCCGCGCGCGAAGGTCAGGCCCTTCTTCTCGTTGACGGGGATCTGCACGGTGCCCGCGAGCTGGTATTCGACGGGATCCTCGATGGTGATGATCTTGTCGTGGCCGTGGTTGGTCTCGCTGATCGCGGCGTACAGCGTCGTCGTCTTGCCGCTGCCCGTGGGGCCGCAGACCAGCAGCATGCCGTACGGTTGCCGCGCCAGTTGCAGGATCGCGTCGCGGGAGTCGGCGTCGAACCCCAGCGTGGCGAGCGTCAGCCGGCCGCCGTCGGCGATGCGCGTGCGATCGAGCACGCGGATCACGGCGTCCTCGCCCGCGGCCGTAGGCATGATCGACAGCCGGAAGTCGATCTCGCGGCCGTGGATGCGCAGCTTGAAGCGGCCGTCCTGCGGCAGGCGGCGCTCGCCGATGTCGAGCTCGGCCATCACCTTCAGGCGCGAGACCACCTGTTCGGCCACGGGCGCGCCGTCGACGTCGCGCACGTCCAGCATCACCCCGTCGACGCGGTAACGGATGCGCAAGCCGCGCGCGGTGGACTCCAGGTGCACGTCGCTCGCGCCGTCCTGCAGCGCGTCGTACAGCGTCGAGTCGAGCAGCCGCACCACCGGGCTGGCCTGCTCGCTGAGCTGCAGGGCCGACAGCTCGACGGCGTCGGCCTCGACGCCTGCGCCGGCGAAGCTGTCGCCCAGCTCGGCCAGCGCGCGGAAGCCCGCGGCGCCGGAATCGAGCCAGGCGTCCACGGCGTCGCCGCTGCACACCACCCAGCGCACGCTGCGGCGCACGCGGGACTCGACGCGCTCGAGCAGCATCGCGTCGAGCGGCCGGTCGCACAGCAGCGCGTGCAGCCCCCCGGGCGTGGCGGCCAGCAGGGCGCGCCAGCGCTGGGCCTCGGCCTGCGGCCAGCGTTCGAAGTCGAGCGACCAGGGACCGTCGCTGGCAGGCAGCCATTGCCCGGCCTCGATGCGCGCGGGCTCGTGCGTGGCGTGCGGCAGGTCGTCGGCCAGCGCGCTCATTGCACTTGCTCCACGAGTTGGAAGATCGGCATGTACATGAGCACGACGATGCCTCCGATGATGACGCCCATCACGAGCATCAGCAGCGGGTTGACGAGGTGCGTGACCAGCTCCGTCAGCCGCGACAGCTCCTCGTCGTGGAACTCCGCCGCCTGGCGCAGCATCGGCCCGAGCCGGCCGCTGCGCTCGCCGACGCGCACCATGCGCAGCGACACCGGCGTGGCGAGCCCGGCCTGCTGCAACGCGGACGACAGCCGTTCGCCGCGGCCGACGGCCTCGATGGCGCCGTCGAGGTGGTCGCGCAGGCGCAGCGAGATCACGTCGCGCGCAGTGCGCAGCGCGGCGACGGCGGGCACGCCGGCGCCCAGCAGCATGCTGGCCGTGCGGTAGAACTGAGCGAGCGCCAGCACGTGCAGCTTCTCGCCCAGGAGCGGCATCTCCCACACGCGCGCGGTGGCCCACGCGCGCACCGCGGGGTGGCGCCACGTGAGCACCGGTGCGACCAGCAGCAGCACGGCGCCGAGCGCCGTCGCCCAGGGGTGGCCGCCGCCCAGGTGGCCGATCGCGACCAGCAACTGCGAGCTGGGCGGAAGCTCCCCGCCCACGCCTTCGAGGATGGCCGCGAACCGCGGCACGACGAACAGCAGCAGAAAGACGACGACCGCCAGTCCCGCCACGATCAGCGTCAGCGGGTAGATGCTCGCGCTCACGAGCCGGCCGCGCAGCGCGTCGACCCATGCCAGGTAGGCGGCGTGTTCGCGCAGCGCCTGTTCGAGCTGTCCGGTGCGCTCGCTCGATTGCACCACCGCCACGTGCAGCGCATCGAAGCAGTCGGGCTGGGCGCGCAGCGCGGCCGACAGCGGCTGTCCTCCGCGCAGGGCGTCGATCACGAGGTCGAGCGCGCGCGCGACGTCTGCTGATGACTCCTTCTCGCGCAAGGTCTCCAGGCCCTCCAGCAACGGGATGCCGGCGGCCAGCAGCACGGCCAGCTCCTGGCTGAACAAGCGCAGCGGGAAGCGCCGGCGCGCCCGCGGTGGCACGGCCGCGGGTCGGTCGTCGTCCTGCGCGTCCACGGCCAGGACGCGGCGCGGGTCGATGCGCGCCGCGCCCACGGCGCCGTGGGCGTCGCCCGCCCGCACGCGCACGTGCGAAGTGCCGCGTGGCGGGTCGGAGAAGTGGACGACGAAATGCGGCATGGCAAGCGACCGCGGGTCACCAGTTGACGATGTCGGCGTCCTCGCCGTCGCCGCCGGGACGGCCGTCGCGGCCGTAGGACAGCAGGTCGTAGTCGTTGTGCTCGCCGGGCGACGTGTAGTGGTAGTCGTTGCCCCACGGATCCTTCGGGACACCCTTGGCCAGGTACGGACCCGCCCACTTGGCCTCGCCAGTGGGCTGCGTCATCAGGGCGGCCAGGCCCTGGTCGGTGTTCGGATAGTGGCCGGTGTCGATGCGGTACTGGTCGAGCGCCTTCGCGAAGCCGTCGATCTGCGCCCGCGTGACCTTCACTTCCGACTTGCCGATCTGCCCGAACAGCTTCGGGCCGACATACCCCGCGAGCAGACCGATGATGACCATGACGACCAGCAGCTCGAGCAAGGTGAACCCGCGGGCGCGCCGGCCGGCGCGGGCGGCGGCGACCGCACGATTCGATGTCATGGAAGGCATCCGGAAACTCCAAAAGGCGCGATCCTATGAATGCCATATGACCCACTGGTGAATGGCGAAACGATGACGCGCAGTGATCCGTTCGAACCATCGCGTTCGCGCGCGCCCCCATGCCTTCGCGTCATCGCCACCGACGACCATCGCTCGGTTTGGCGCGATCGCGAGGCGGCTCGCGCGTGCCTTTCCCGAACCGGTCCTGCCTGTCATGACGAACCATTCCCTTGCGTCTCCGCGTGCCCTCCTGGTGTCCTGCGCAACTGCTTGCGCCCTGGCGGGCTGCGGTGGCGGAGGCGGCGCGAGCACGCCGCCGGACAACGGCGGCAACGGCACGCCGACCGTGACGACCGCCAGCGCGGGAAGCGCGATGTACGGCAAGAGGCTCGTGCTGACGCTCACCGGTGCCCACCTCGACCAGGGCGTCAGCGTGACCGCGACGGGCTGCGACGGCGTCGCCATCGACACCTCGTCGTCGGGCGCCACGGCGGCGCAGTACGCCTGCACGGTGTCGGCCATGGGCGCCGGCCAGTTCGTCGTCAAGCGCACGGCGGACGGCGGCGCGCTCGGCACGGCGTCGTTCAACGTGCCGGCGCCGCAGGTGACCCTGAACTTCGGCAACGGCGCCGGCGTGACGGGCACCCTCGTGCTGACGCTCGCGCCGGACAAGACGCCGATCACCGTCAACAACTTCCTCGGTTACGTCAACAGCGGCTTCTACGCAGGCACGGTGTTCCATCGCGTGTCGCCGGGGTTCGTCGTGCAGGGCGGCGGCTACACCGCGCCGCTCGACGCGAGCAACCAGGACCTGAAGCCGACCAACGCACCCATTGCGCTCGAGGTGGGCAAGGGCCTGTCGAACACGCAGTGGACGATCGCGATGGCGCGCACCAGCGACCCGTCGTCGGCCACCTCGCAGTTCTTCATCAACCTCGTCGACAACAGCGGCGCGCTCGACCCTGGCCTCAGCGCGGGCTACGCCGTCTTCGGCACGGTGACCAGCGGCAGCGCGGACGTCGCCGCCATCGTGGGCGCCCCCTGCGCCACGATCCCGCAGTTCCTGCCGGCCGGGGACTGCACGCCCACGCCCAACATGGTGATCGCCTCGGCCACGCAGACGCGCTGAACGGGCGGATCGACGGGTCGTGGGCGCCGGGCCCGCGACTCGTCGCCTCGCCTCGCGTCGGCGGCCAGGCTCATCGGCTCGCGCCGACGTTCAAGGGCTGCCCCAGCGTGCCCGTGGCCGACTGGACGGCGATGCTCTGGACGTTGTCGATGCGCCAGCGGTGGAGGCCGCCGTGGCCGTTCTCGTCGCTGCTGTACCAGTAGAGCGTGTTCTTGCCGCGGGCCACGAGCGCATTGCTCAGCGCGTTGCCCGCCTGGCCGGCGACCGTCGCGAACGTGGGGTCGTCGACGCCCTGGAAGCCCGGCGCGCCGAACTCGCCGAGAAAGAGTCCGTCGCTGCTGAAGTGCATGACCTGGTTGGCCTCGCCGATGTTGCCGCAGTTGTAGCCCTGGTAGGGAATGACCGCGACCATGCCTTCGCCGCGGTAGCCGAAGGCGATGCTGTTGCCGACGGCCCAGACGTTGGTGCCGCCGTATTGCAGCGTGGGTTGCATGTTGCACAGCTGCTGCTGCACCGCGTCCGTCTCGAAGCTGCCATCGGGCTGGCTGAAGTCGATCGGGCCCGTGGGGCTGCTCTCCCATGCGAACGCCGGGTTGCCCGCGAGCGCCCCGCCCAGGTGATTGCCGTTGTTGCACCACGGGGAACCGTTGTTGCACTGGTTGGCGACGGTCGGATCGAAGAAGACGACCTCGGGCGCTCCGGTGGACGACACCGAGGCCGGTGCCGGGATCATCGGGAACCGCGGTCCGACGAGCGTGCCCACGTACATGTGGAAAAAGGGATGGCCGAGGTCGGCCACGCTGGCCGTCACGGAGGCGACGGCCACCGGCGGGCGCCACTGCGGATTGCCGTTGGCGGCCAGGCCGTCGAATGCCAGGCGGTAGACCGTCTGCGCAGGCAGGTCCGACGACGGCCCGAGCGCGTAGCCCAGGTCGCCGTTCTCGTACATGACGCACTGGGTCGGCTGGTCCTGGGCCGGCGTGCCCGCGGGCAGCGGGCAGGCCGAGCTCGCGCTCATGTGCAGGCCGGTGTCGCGCGCGGGCCCCGACGCGGGCAGCTCGAAGATCTCCGAATCGGGCCCCTGGCCGCCGCCGGCGTTGGCCAGCGCGTACGTGTGGCCGCCGACGGTCACGACAGTGTTGAAGCCTTCCATCTGGCCGCTGCCCGTGACATTCGACGCGGCCGGCAGGCTGTCCTGCCAGTTGCGCACCAGCGTCCACGACGGGCCGCTCGCCGGCGTGCCCGGCTGCAGGGGCTTGCTCGTGTCGACGTTGTATTCGAGGAAGTTGGAGAAGACCCGGTTCGGTTGCGCCGCGTCGACGCTGGCCGAGTAGTTGGCCGGTCGGTAGGCCACCTGCTCGAGGTAGGCCTGCTGGTTGCTGATGTGCAGCAGCCGGCTGTTGCCGGCGTCGATCACCCAGAACGAGCCGTCCTGCAGCATCGCGAGGCCGGCCAGATCGGTGACGGCCATCGTGCCGAACGACCGTCCGTAGGTAAAGGACAGCTTGTTGGCCGTGACGGCCGGACTGGCCTGGTAGCCGCCTTTGCGGCCGTAGGTCCAGGTCGGCCTTCCGCTGGCGTTGAACGCCTTGACCATCTGGCTGCTGCCGCCGTCGGCCACCAGCACGGTCACCGGCAGGTTGGGACTGGCGGCGATCGCGAGCGGCCTGGTCAGCCCCGTGATCGTCGACACCAGTGTGGGGCCGCCCGGCGCCTTCAGGTTCGTGAAGCACTGCACCGTCGTGCCGTTGACCACCCACAGGTTGCCGGCCGCGTCGAACGCGATCTGGTTCTGCGGATGGGCGGCCATGGGCAGGGTCGGCACCGGGAACGCTGCCAGCCACGCGCCCGTTCCCTTGTCGTAGATCGTGACGTTGCCCTGGGCCACCTGTCCGGCGGCATCCATCGCGGTCGCGTGTTCCACGGCCAGGTAGGTGCCGTTCGACTGGACGGCGATCCCCGTCGGTTGCCAGGTGGGATTGCCTTGCTGCAGGTCGATCACCGAGTTGAACTGCGAGCTGGTGTAGCAGCTGGTCAGGTTCCAGTAGTCGAGGCACACGGGCTGGCCGGCCGGGAACGCGTCGAATGCGCCGTTCTGCAGGTTGGAGACCGCCACGAAGCTGGTGAAGGGCAGCACGCCGCCCGTGAGACTGGTGCCGAGCTGGGCGTTGCCGGTGTTGGCCCAGTACATGTTGGTGCCGTCGGTGGCGGCCATCTCCATCGACACGAACTGGCTCGAGTTGCCGGCGCTCTGCGTCGCGGCCTGCGTCAGGGGCAGGATCTGCGTGCCCGGCGCGCTCATCGCGAAGCCCTGGCCCATGGGCTGCAGCTCGTTGTAGCCCGTGGTGAAGTAGACGGCGCTGGACGACGCCGTCAGGCTGCTGGGCGGCAGGAAGGCCCTGAAGACGCCGGGCCCCGTGAAGCTGGCCGACGTGTTGCCGATGACACCCTCCCAGGTATACGTGAGATTGCTCTGGAGCACGCGCGCCTCGTAGCGCGCGGCGACCGTCTGCCCTTGCGCGTTCAGCGTCGTCGCGGGCAACGGGCGTCCGTGGTCGTCGCGGTCGTCCCAGGCGAGCGTGTGGCTCCCGGCATGCAGCGGCCGGCCCCGCAGCAGCGTGCGCACGAGCCTGCCCCGGCTGTCGAACACGCCGACGCTGACCTGGTGGTCGCCATCGAGGCGGAACGTGAGCGGCGTCGTGGCGTGCGCGGCGTTGCCGGCGGCCAGGAGCGTGCCGAGGGCCAGCATCCATGCGCCCGGGCGGGGCGGGCGGGGGTCGTGGGGCTTGCGGGTTGTAGTCGAAGTCACGTGTGGGTTCCCTGAGTTGTCGGCTGTCGAACGCCTTCACGCTAGGCAGGGGCGGTGACATCGCGGTGACCCGCGTCGTGGTCCCCCTGGCCGCGCGCACCTCCTCGTCCTAGGGGAGTCGTGTCGCGGCTCCAGGCATGCACGCACGGTGGCTTCCATAATTCGTCCACTCGACGTTGACCGGCCGCCTGCGAGCCGGGTCGAGTTCCATGTGTGGGAATGCTTCATGCGACGCCTGCCGGCTTGCGTGACAAGGGGAGGACACATGACCAGGTGGCGATGGCTCGCGATCGCGAGCGCGGTGTTGGCGACGCTCGGACAGCTTGCGGGATGCGAGTCGACCATCCCGGCTCCCGTGCCCGCGCCGCCGCCGCCACCGCCGCCGCAGGTCGCCCCGCCCGTGCCGGCGCCGCCGCCAACGCCGGCCCGCGGCGCCGCGCCGCCGCCGATCCCGGCATCGACCACGGACGCGCGGGCGGGCGCCGACACCGGCGGCGCCAGCCGGCGACCTCCGCGCAAGTCGGCGCACCCGACGCCGGTGCCGGGCGAGACGGCGCCGCGGCCGGTTCGGCAGGCCGGCGGCGTACCGCAGCATGCGGCCAGCGGGGCAGCGACGGCGGCCTCGCCGTCGCCGTCGCCGTCGCCGTCGCCCGCCGCGTCGACGCCCTCGGGCGCCGAACCCGGGCTGGCGCAGAGGCATGTCAACGGCGTCTTCTATGGGGAGAGCCCCGAATACGTGGGACGGCAGGCGATGCTGTGCCTGCAGCTGCTGCCCCCCGAGCGACCGCCGGAGAGCCTGCAGGACAAGGACTACCAGTGCAAGCCGCTGAACGACGGGGCGAAGATGACGCCCGGTTCGCCCGTCAAGCAGACGGACGGGAGCCCGGGCGTCATGGCCAGCCAGCACATGTCGGCGACCCTCAGCTACGACAAGGACGACTTCGACGTGGGCAAGGAAGTCGTCAACGTCGACTTCGGCGCGGACGGCCTGTACAGCACCCCGATCACGTTCGTCGTCACGCCGCGGCGTGTCGGTGACGCCCACGTCACGGTCACGGTCTATTCCACCGACGGCGTGCAGACCGACTACCAGCGCGAAGTCTTTCGAAGCAGCTCGACCGTGCACGTCACGACGACGGATCCCTGGATCGTCGGCTCGTGGATCGTCGAGCACTGGGAGGCGCTCGCGGGCATCTTCGCCGCGCTGGTGGCAGCCGCGATGGCCCTGCGAAGACGCCTGGCGCCGTCTCGCGAGCCGCCGACGCCGGCATCTGCACATGGAGGCATTCGCCATGCGGATCTCGAATGAAGCAAGGATCGCATTGCTGTCCCTGGTCATCTGTTGGGCCGCGCACGCGCCATCGATGGCCAGTGCCGCTGAAGCGGCCGCGGCATCTGCGGTGCCCGCGGCGTCCGACGTCCCGTCGCTGCCCGACGACCTGTTCGAACGGGACACGCCGACGCCTCCGGCTGACTATTGCACGTCCGAGGCGAACAGGCGGCGCGTCCTGGCGCTGGTCAAGGAGGTGTACGCGGTACAACTCGGTGTTCCCCTGCGGGATGTCAAGACCCACTCGGATGTCGTCCTGGACCTTGGCGCCGACAGCGACGACGATTGGGAACTGGCCGCGGCCGTGGAAGACGAGTTCGATGTCGACATCCCCGACGCCGACGTGGGCGCGCTGCTGACGCCCGCGTCGGCAGCCCAGTACGTCCTGTTCAAGAAGTGCGGGAGATCGGTGGCGCGCAAGCCCGTGGTCTCCCAGCGTGCCGACAAGCGATTCCGCTGCGCGACCGACTCCTCGGGCGGTTACTGCCTCTTCGATTCGAAGCCTGACAGGAAGTGACGGATAGCGGCGCCTCGACGAGCGCGCTGCGCGAACGATCGCCGATCGACGTCAGCCGCCTGCGCAGGCGCCCTTGACCTCGCGCCACCTGCCAACGGAATGCGCCATCGAAAGCCGACACCCTTGCCTAGGGGTGAGCAGGCGGCGCCGCCTCGTGCAGACTGGCCTGCCCCCGTTCACTCCATCGGGCCGATTCCAGTCGCCTCGCCATCGGGGGGCGCCGATCCCATGATCCCGACGCTGACGCATTCCTTCAGGCTGAGCGAGTCGGCGCTCGCGGGCATCCGCGACCTGCTGGCGGACCCGCAGGTCGCCGTGCCGTTCTTCGGCCGCGTGGCGAACCCGGACATGGTCGAGCGGTTTCTGCAGCCGGCATCGGCCACGCCGCCGCGCGCTCCCGACGAGTTCATGCTCGCCACGGCGCCGGATGCGTCCGTCGTCGGGCTCGCCAGCGTCCGCGGCGAGACGCTTTCGTTCCTCGTCGCGCCGGCCCATTGGGGCCTGGGAATCGGCCGCGACCTGGTGTCGGGCTTGTGTGCGCTCCTGGACGGTCGCGAGCACGGCGCCAGGCTCAGCGCGCTGGTGTATCGCGAGAACGCGCGCTCGCGCGGCGTCCTCGAGGCCGCCGGGTTCTCGTTCGCCGGCTTGCGCGAGTCGGGCGTCGCCGCCTACGCCGGACGCCCGATGCTGCGCTACGTGCGTCGGCCCGTCCGATCGTCCACTCAACCATGACCCACAAGGAGAAAGCAGATGACCAGCCAAACCGTCGCGGAAGAATTGCGTGAACTCGCGGTCGACAGTGGTGCGCGGCTCGGCCGCTTGGGCCACACCGTCAACCTGCTGGAGATCCAGCGCAAGAAGGTGACCTGGTTCTCCAAGAACATCCAGCTGAAGATCGGCGTGCCGCCCAAGCCCGCGGCGGGATCCACGTGCCCGCTCTGCCAGAAGAGCCAGCAGGTCTTCGAGCTCGACCACATGGGGCCGTGGCGCGTCTATGTCGCCGCGCTCGCGGGCCCGCACGTGACGCACGGTCCCAACGGCGAGATGTTCGTGAGCGCCGACATCATGAAGATCCTCTACAACGATCCGGCCAACCTCTGGTGGATCTGCAAGCCGTGCAATGGCGAGAAGTCCGACCAGACCTACGACACCCAGGCCCAACTCCTGGCGATCCAGAGCGGCGAGGTGCCCAAAGGCCCGAAGGGGATCGATCCGTCGAAGATGTTCTGACCATCGGCGCGATCGCCGGCTCGCGCGCGGTCTCGGGCGAAGGTCGGCGATTGGCCGCTTCGGGCGGCTTCCAACGCCGGTTCCCGAGCGGCACGCGTCCTGTCGACAGGAAGCGAGCGTGACCGCGATGGCGTCGGAATGGGGGCCCGGGACCGCCGTCGCCCTGCTCGAGGTCCGCCTCGGCGCGCACATGCTCGAGCCCGATCGACCGCCGAGTGCCGAGTGCCGAGCGCCGAGCGCCGAGCGCCGAACGCCGAGCGCCGAGCGCCGAGTGGCAGGCTCCGGCCATTCGCGCGCATACGCGTCGGGCGCGCTAACGGATGCAAGCCAGCGCGCGAATCACGGGTTAAGCGTGACTTGCATCCGCACACATTCCTTCACACGTACTTCGCATGGCCAGCCACGGAGCCGGGCACCTCACGACAACCCGACAGGAGCCAAGTCATGCGTTTCCCTCATCTTTCGTACACCGTCGCGCCCCTGGTCGCGGCGTCCCTGCTGGCGATCGCCGGTGCGGCACAGGCCTCCAGCCACCGCGAGGCACCGTTCATCTCGGGTGCGCCGAAGGTGGACGCGTCCGACTTCTACATGTTCAACAGCTACGAATCGGGCCGTTCCGACTACGTCACGCTGATCGCCAACTACCAGCCGATGCAGAACGGCTTCGACGGTCCGAACTACCACGCCATGGATCCGAACGCGCTCTACGAGATCCACGTCGACAACAACGGGGACGGCAAGGAGGACCTCACGTTCCAGTTCCGCTTCCAGGCCGCCGTGTCCAACGGGGGCACCGGCCTGACGGTGTCGGTGGGCAGCGTGGCGCAGGAGATCGCCCCGATGCAGAACGGCGTGGTGTCGGTGCCCAACGACCCGCACCTGCAGGTCAACGAGACCTACACCGTCTCGCTCGTGCGCGGAGATCGCCGCACGGGCACCACCGCCTTGCTCACCAACGCCAGCGGCGGCAGCGGCGTCTTCGCCAAGCCGTTCGACAACGCCGGCGAGAAGACGATCCCGAACTATGCAGCGTACGCCGCCGCACACATCTACACCGTCAACATCCCCGGCTGCACGGGCACCGGCAAGGTGTTCGTGGGCCAGCGCCAGGATCCGTTCGCGGTGAACCTGGGCGTGGTGTTCGACATGGTCGACGCGCCCGTCAGCGTGCTGACCGACCCGACCGCGATCGGCGCGACGACCAGCACGCTCGACAAGCTCAACGTCACCACGCTCGCGCTGGAGGTCCCGAAGAGCTGCCTGGTCGCGGGCAGCGACCCGGTCATCGGCGGCTGGACGACCGCGAGCCTGCGCCAGACGCGCGTGCTCGACCCGTCGCCCAAGCCCGGCTACCAGACGACCGACCGCGAGGGCGGCGCGTGGACGCAGGTCTCGCGGCTGGCCAACCCGCTCGTCAACGAGCTGGTGATCGGCCTGAAGGACAAGGACCGCTTCAATGCGTCCAAGCCCAAGGACGACGCGCAGTTCCTGAGCTACGTCACCAATCCGTCGTACCCGAAGCTGCTCGAGTCCTACCTCGGCGCGCCGGGCATCTCGCCCACCAACATCCCGCGCAACGACCTCGTCACGGTGTTCCTGACCGGCATCACCGGCGTCAACAAGCCTGCCGCGGGCGCGCCGTCGGAGCAGATGCGCTTGAACACCTCGATCGCCGCCGTGCCGTTCGCGCAGCAGAACCGCCTGGGCATCGTGGGCAACATCCTCGCGGGCGGCACCGACAACGCCGGCTACCCGAACGGCCGCCGGCCCAAGGACGATGTCGTCGACATCACCCTGGTGGCCGCGATGGGCGGCCTGTGCGTGGCCAACGGCACCAACAACGCGCTGGGTTTCGGCACCGACTGCAACCCGTCGGCCGTGCCGCTGGGCCAGACCGTGTTCTCGCTCAACGACAACGTCGACCAGGCGACGCGACCGTTCCTGTCGACGTTTCCGTACCTGAACACGCCGGTGCCCGGCACAGGTTCGCTCGCCGCGCCGACGGCCGCCAAGCGCTCGGGCGCCAAGTGACAAACGAAAGGATCACGCCATGACTCGACCCTCCCTTCGCGCGGCCTTTGTCGCCTCCCTGGCGGCCGGCGGCCTGCTCGCCGGCTGCGGTGGCGACAGCGACGTCGCCGCCGCGCCTCCGCCGCCGCCCCCGCCGCCCGCCGCCACCGAGGTGCCCACCAGCGCGGTGGCCACCGACGCCTCGTTCGAAGCCTTCGCCATCGGGCAGGCCCGCAGCGAGACGGCGGAGCCGCTGCTGCTCGACAACATCACCACGTTGCCGACCAGCGAGACCGAAGAACCCATCGCGCTGAACTGACGATGAGCCGCGCCGCTGACTTGCTGCGGCGCCTGTCGCTGGCCACCTTCCTCGGGTGGTCGGCGGCGGCGTCCTCGTTCGCGGCCGAGCCGGCGGACGCCGGCCTGGCCGTGCCGTCGCGCGACGACGAGATCGTCGAACAGTTGCCGGCGCATCTCGGCGATCCCGCGCAGCGTCGTGCCGAGCGCGCCGCGGAACGCGCCCAGCGTGCGCAGTTGCAGGCGCATCCCGACGAACTCGGCCTGGCGCTGAAGGCGGCGAACGATGCGCTCGCGCGCGGCCGTCGCCAGGGCGATCCGCGCGAGCTCGGCACGGTGGAGGCGGCGCTCGCGCCGTGGTGGAACCTGCCGGACCCACCGCCCGAGGTGCGGCTCGCGCGCGCGACCGTGCGACAGAGCCAGCACGATTTCCAGGCGGCGTTGGCGGACCTCGACGCCTTGCTGGCGCAGCCGGCCATCCCGCTGGCCGTGCGTGCGCAGGCAGAACTCACGCGCAGCGGCGTGCAGCAGGTACTGGGGCATCTGTCCGACGCCGAGGCCGGCTGCCGTCGCCTGGCGCAACCCGATTTCCTCGCGCTGGGCGAAGGCGTGCATCGCAACGCGCTCGCCTGCCTGGCCGAGCTTTCCAGCCTGCAAGGGCGAGACGGGCCGGCGTCCGCCACGCTTGCGCGTCTGGCGGGCGCGGCGACGCCTGCCGATCCGGGACAAGCGCCGGGCTGGCTCGAACTGATGCGCGCCGAGCTGGCGCAGCGTCGCGCAGATCCGGCCGCGGGCGCGCTCTTCGTGGCCGCGCTGCAGGCCAATCCCGACGTCTACACCTTGTGCGCCTACGCGGACTGGCTGCTCGACGCCGGGCGTGCCGCCGACGTGCTGCCGCTGCTGAAGGGGCACGAGGCGGCCGACCCCGTGCTGCTGCGCATCGCGCTGGCGGAACACGCGTTGTACGGCGCGCACGACGCCCGCACGCGACGCGACACGCGCACGCTGGGCGACCGCTTCGATGCGGCGCTGCTGCGCGGCGATCGCAGCCACGGCCGCGAGCAGTCGCGCTACGAGCTCGACCTGCGCGGCAACCGCAAGGTCGCATTGGCGTTGGCCCAGACCAACTGGCGCGTGCAGCACGAGCCGATGGACGCCGTCGTCCTCGCGCGCGCGGCGCACGCGGCCGGGCGCGACGACGCGGCCGGCGACGTGTGGCGCTATCTGCAGCAGACCGGCGGTCGCGATGCACGCCTGTCGGCGGGCGGCGCCGCGGCCGCAGCCTTCCTGCCGGCCTTGACACCGAGCGTCCTCACCGTTTCGTCGCGGAGCCCTTCATGATCCGCCGATTCCTCGCCTCGCTCTTTCTGGCGGCGCTGGCCTTGCCCGCGTTCGCCCACAAGGCCAGCGACGCGTACCTGACGCTGCGCGTGGACGGCGCCGAGGTGGCCGCACGATTCGACATCGCGCTGCGCGACCTCGACCGCGACCTCGACCTGGACACCGACGCCGACGACCGTCTCAGCTGGGGCGAGGTTCGCACGCGCTGGAGCGACATCGGCGCACTCGCCCGCGACGGCATCGTGCTGACCGCCGACGGACAGCCATGCACGCCCGATCCGGTGACCGCGCCGGCAACGCCCGGCACCGCGCCCGCGCTCGCCGAACACAGCGACGGCCGCTACGCCGTCGTGCGATTCGCCTGGCATTGCGCCGCGCCGGTGCAACGGCTCGACGCCGACTACCGCTTGTTCGCGCACACCGACCCGACGCACCGCGGCATCGTCCGCTATGCGCGCGACGACGCGCCGCTGAAGCTGGTGGTGATGAGCCCGGGTGCCGGCCACGTGCACCTGCATCTGGCGCCGGCGCCTATCCTTGCGGCGCCGTCGGCGATCGAGGCGCAACCCGTCCCGGCCGCAGCCTCGATGCCGGCCGCCGCCGCGTCGCTGCCATCCGCAACGGCGGCGACGACCGACGACGATGCCGGCTTCTCGTTCCCGGCGTTCCTCGGCTTCGTTCGCGAGGGCGTGCATCACATCCTGATCGGCTACGACCACATCCTGTTCCTGCTGTCGCTGCTGCTGCCCTCGGTGTGGCAACGCCGGCGCGAGCGCGATCCCGTGAGTGGGCAGACAGCCACGCGCTGGGTTCCCGCCACCGACGGGCGCCAGGTGCTCGTCGGCGTGCTCAAAGTGGTGACGGCCTTCACCGTCGCGCACTCGATCACCCTGGCGCTGTCGGTGTTCGACATCGTCAATCCGCCATCGCGCTGGGTGGAGTCCATCATCGCCGCGAGCGTCGTGCTGGCCGCGCTGAACAACGTCTGGCCCGTGATCGCCGAAGCGCGTTGGAAGCTGACCTTCGTGTTCGGCCTGGTGCACGGCTTCGGCTTCGCGTCGGCGCTCAAGGATGCGGGGCTCGCGCACGGCGATCTCGTGGCGCCGTTGGTGGGCTTCAACATCGGCGTCGAGGTGGGCCAGCTTTGCATCGTCGCGCTGGTGTTGCCGATGGCGTGGATGCTGCGTGGCACGCGCACGTACCGCGGCGCCTTCGCGGGCGGCTCGCTGGCGATCGCGGGCGTGGCCGGGTTGTGGTTCGTACAGCGCGCGTTCGACCTGTCGCTGATCGCCGGCTGAACGATCGCCGGCTCAGAGTCGCCAGGCCAGCGTGACGCGCAGCGCGCGCGGCTCGCCGGGATGCACCGTGATGCCATCCGGCACGACGACGCCGCCCTGGGCCGGCGGCGTCGCGCGGTAGTCCTGCTCGTAGGCGATGTCGTAGAACTTGCGGTCGAACACGTTGAGCACGTCGAGCGTGATGGCCGCGCTCGTCGTGAGCTCGCGGCGCAGTTGCAGGCTCGCGACGACCGACGACGGGCTGCGCTTCGTGCCGTCCTGCGATAGCGGGTAGGCACCGATGTAGCGGGTGATGACGCCGCCCGACCAGGCTCCCAGGTCGTGCGCCGTCACCGCGAACAGCCCGACGCGCCCGACCGCGTTCGGGATGAGGTTGCCGGTGTCGCCGTTGGCGTTCTCGTCGGCGAAGCGCGCGTGTGTCCAGGCCATGTCCGCGTCGGCCAGCAGCCAGCGGTTCAGCACGAGGTGGTTGTTCCATTCGACGCCGCGACGCTTGCTTGCGCCGGTGGGTTCGGTGGTACCGGAGTCGGCGCTGTAGGTGAGTTCGGAGTCGCTGTCGAGCCGCCACAGCGCGAGAGACGACTGCAAGCCCGGGATGATCTCGGTGCGCAGGCCGATTTCCGCGCCCTTGCTCGGCACGATGGCGGGCACGGCGTCGATCGGGTCGCCCGTCGAGGGATCGACTTTCGCGACCACGCCGCGCGCGTCGTTGGTGTGCAAGCCGCGGCCCGCGTTGACGAAGAACTCGGTGCGCGCCCACGGGCCGAAGACCAGCGCGAGCTTCGGCGACACGCGATCCGCCGTGCGCTGGCCGCTGTTGGCCGGCGTCTGCAGGGCCTCGACGCGCAGGCGCACGTCGTCCACGCGCAGGCCCGCGAGGCTGCGCAGCCAGGGCGTCCAGGCGGTCGTGTTCTGCAGCCAGACACCCGTGGAGGTTTCGTCGACATGGTCGTTGCTGCGCGTCTCGAGCACCACGCGAGCCTGGCTGTGGAACAGTCCGACGTCGACGTGGTCGTGGCGCGCCTGCAGGCCGAGCTCGGTGGTCGAGTCGCAGCCGAGCAGCGCGTGCTCCCATCCCTTGACGAGCGAGCCACCGAGGTCGTTGCGGCTTTCCTGCTGCTTGAACTGGTCGCCGCGGACAGGGTCTTGCTCGAAGTAGGTGAAGTTCGACCACAGCGTCAGCTCGTTGTGCACGGCGTAGGCGTTGGCACGCGTGTACCCGCTCGCCGAGCGGTCGTGCCATTCGCCGTCGAGCACGGCGCGGGCGCTGCGGCCGCCGTCGGTGGGATCGAGCGCCGACCAGCGTCCGAGGGCACCGGTCTGGATCAGCGCGAGTGGCACCTGGTCGGTCGACGTCCAGTGCGCGCGGCTCGCAAGGGCGTCCATCGACCAGCCTTGCTCGCGGTCGCCGTCCGACAGGCGCAGCACGCCGTTCGCCTTGCGCATCTGCTCGGGCGTCGCCCACGGGCCATCGTCGCCGACGAGTTCGAGCGCGCCGACCAGCCGCGGGCCGCCGTTCGCGTTCGCTCCGGCAAGGACGGGCGAGCCCGCGAGCAGCAGGCGGCCGTCACCGTGGCTGCCGCCAGTGAGCGAGACCAGCGACCGGTCGAGCCGATCGACCAGCTGGATGTGCGCGGAGCCGGCCGACGCGAAGTCGCCGTCCTGCGCGAAATACGGCCCCTTGCGGTAGTCGATGCGGTCGATCAGCTCGGGAATCAGGAAGTTCAGGTCGGTGTAGCCCTGGCCATGCGCGTTGGTGGGCATGTTGGCCGGCACGCCATCGACGAAGGTGGCGAAGTCGGTGCCGTGGTCGAGGTTGTAGCCGCGCAGGAAATACTGGTTGGCCTTGCCGTCGCCCGAATGCTGGGTGACGACGAGGCCCGGAACGGTCTCCAGCACTTCGCCGGGGCGCGACAGCGGCAGGTCGGCCAGGCGCTCGCCGCGCACGGTGCCTTGCGAGGCGGCGTCCGACGAGCCCACGGCGTTGTCGTAGTGGGCGGTGACTTCGACACGCTGCGTGCCGTCGGCCACCTGCGGGTCGGGCGTGGCGTCCGCCGGTCGAGCCGGATGGGCCGCGAATGCGAGAAGCGTCGCGAGGACGATCGGCCTGGGTCTTCGGGGAGGGCGGCTCTGCAAGGCGATGGACATCCTCCTCTGTACGCGCCTGGCCGACAGATGGATGCAGTCCCGGGCGCCGGCAGCCCGCGGCCTCGCGTCGACCTGGACGAGACGCGCCTGGCCGGCAGCCGTTGCCAGCTCGACGCAAGTTGCTGGTGGACGACGCCCTGGGTCGCGTGAATGGCGGCTAGGCGCCGAAGCTGACCCACACCTCGAAAGCCTGCTCGGTGCGGCTGAGCGCCTCCGGCGCCGGCGGATAGCTCGCGCCCTCGACGGCCTTGAGCGCCGCCTTGTCGACGATGCCCATGCCGCTGCTGATCAGGATTCGCGCACCGCTCGGACGAGTGTCGTTGAGGCTGAAGGCGACGCGCGCGCGGCCCTTGAAATCCTGCGCCTTCGCGGCCATCGGGTATTCGAAGGCGTTCTGCACGGCGGCGCGCACCTTGGCGATGTACTCCGCGGACGGCACTGCCGACGCCGCGGGCGGCGGCGGCGCGACCGGGACGGCCACGGGTTCGGCGGCGCGTGCCACGACGGGCTGCGGCGCCGGGCTCGCCACCGGGGGCGGCGGTGCGGGCGTGGGCTCGGTCACGACTGGCAGCGGCAGCTCGGGCACGGCCAGCGACTTGGCGCGCGGCGGCGGGACGTCCGGCTTGGGCGGCGGCGTCAACACCGTGGGCGGCGTGGTCGGCGCCATGAGGCTGACCGACAGCACCTCGGGCTCGGCATGCTGCACGTGGCGCGCCGCGCCGTAGAGCACCGCGACGACGATCGCCGCTTCGAGGCCTGCGGCCAGGCCCAGGGCCTTCCAGCGAGGGCGGCTCGAGGTGCCGTAGGGCTGATGGATTGCAAGGGCGGTCATGGCGGGTCCGGGAGGAAGGGCGGCGAGGCGCACCGTGAAAATTTTCTGACGTTCGTGTGACAGTTCGATGGAGGTCGTGGCGGCGTTCTCCCGGCAGGGGCGGCCCCGCGAGGCCGCGCCCTGCCGGCGAGGTCAGAAGTCCGCCTTGACGCTGACCATGACGCTGCGCGGCGCCTCCCACTGGCTCTGCGACGTGGCGAGCGGCGCGTCGGCCTCGATCAGCGTGCGCCTGTTCGTCAGGTTGAACACGCTCAGCTGCACCTTCAGGCGCTTGAGGGTCGGCGTGGGCAGCGCGGTGAAGGTGTAGCTCGCGTTCAGGTCGACGGTGTCGACCGCGGGCATGCGGGTCGACGCGCTGCACGTGCTGGTGGTGCCGAGCTTGGTGTTGCACTGCGTGCCGACATGCTTGTACATCAGCGACTCGTCCCAGTTGCCCTGCTTGAACAGCTCGCCCAGCGAGTAGGTGACCTTCGGCGCGTTGGGCACTTCGCCGATGTAGTTCGCGGCCAAGGCCTGCGGCTTGTCCGCGTTGCTGGCCCGGTAGTTCGCGTCGTTGAGCCCGACGTTGGCATACGCGGCCAAGCCGTGGCCGACGAGGTAGGTGGCCTCCGCCTCGGCGCCCTTGTAGACCGCGCCGCCCACGTTCATGTAGTCGGGCAACTGCGTGGTGCCGGTGTTCTCCTCGAGGTTGTTGACCGTGATGAGGTAGACGTCCGCGTCGACCGTCAGGTTGTCGGCCTTGTGCACCGCGCCGAACTGCAGGTTGGTGGTGGTCTCGGGCGCGGACTTCTGGCTGTTCTGCGTGCCCGCGCCCAGGAAGATCAGCTGCATGCCCTTGGCGAACTGCGCGTAGACGGAGTCCTGCGCGCCCAGCTTCTGGTTGGCCGTCAGGAACGGCAGCGACGCGTGGTACGTCCAGTCGTAGTGCTGCGCGGTCAGGGCCTTCTGGTTCATGGCCGAATCCAGGTGGAAGTCGTACAGCATGTACTTGTAGCCCGGCGTCACGGTCAGGCCGGGCGCGGCGTTCCACTCGAACTCCACGAAGGGCTGGTACTGGTGCCAGCCGGAGCGCTGGTGGGCGAAGTTGCTCTTGGTCACGACGCCGAACGCGGTGTCGCTGGTGGCCGTGTCGGTGACGCCGGGCAGCACCTGGCCGGTGGTCATGTCCTGTTCGTAGTTGTGGCGCGAGGTGTCCGCGCGCTCGAACCACAGGCCCGTGCGCAGCAGGCCGAGGGTGCCGAACTGCCTGGTCGCCTTGAGGATGTCGCCCCACACGCGATAGGCGTTGAGCTTGTCGTAGCCGGGCACGTCGCCGCTCGGCAGCGTGGTCTTCTTCTTGTTCATGTCGGAGAACTGCAGCGACGCGTCGGCCGTGCCGTTCCACTGCGTCGGGTCCTGGCCCGCGAGGGTGTGGTTGGTGTAGGCGTACGAGTAGAGGTTGTCGTCGGTCTCCCAGCCCGCGCCCCAGCTGCTCTGGATGCGCACGTAGTCCATGTCCGTGCGCTTGCCTTCGGTGTTGTATCCCCAGAAGCCCTGGCTCTTCGGGTTGTCGTTCAGCGAGTAGTTCTTGCCGAGCGTCGCCACCTGGGCCACCGTGGTGCCGTCGACGTTGTCGGGCGTGTCGGTCTTGATGTAGTTGATCGTGCTGAACAGCGTCAGCAGCGACGCGTCGCCGAGCGGGCGCTGGTACTTGACCGTCAGGTTCTTGCTGGCGATGGCGTTGTGCGTGAGGTAGCCGTCGCTGTCCATGCGCTGCACGTTCACCTGCAAGGTGGCGTCGCTGCCTTGCATGCGGCCGCTCTCGTACGCGACGCCTTCCAGGTTGGTGCCCCACGAGCCGATCGACGTGTAGACGCTGGTCAGGCGCGTGGCCGACGGCGTCTTGGAGAACATGTTGACGCTGCCGCCGTAGGTGGAATAGCCCAGGTTGCTGGCATTGCCGGGGCCGCGGTCGACCACCATGCCGCCGATCACCGACGCCGGGAAGTATGCGGTCGAATGGTGGGTGGGGCCGTTGGCGTCGCCGAACGGGATGCCGTCGAAGGTGACGTTGTATTCGCCGTCCTGGAAGCCGCGCAGCGTCATCTTCTGGTCGGACAGGCCGGGGCCGTTGGTGGCCGGCGTGGAGGCGACGCTGGGCGCGATCGCGAGGATGGTGTTGAAGTTGCCCGTGGGCGGCGTCGAGTTCTCGATGAACGCTCGCGAGATCACGGACTGCGGCTGGGTGGCGGTCAGGTTGGCCTGCGTCGGCGCCACGGCGGCGGCGGTGCCGGAGTTGGCGTTGACGGAGGTCTGCGCCGCCGCGCCGCCACTGCCGCCCACGGTGCCCAGGTCGACCGTCTGGGCGTGGACGAGCTGGGCCCCGGTGGCGGCCATCGCCGCGATGGAGAGCAGCACCTTGTTCAAGGCGAATGGGCAGTTGCGGATCATGGTCAGGAGTCTTTCTGTGCGGCGTGCCGCGATGGGGAGTGGTGGAACGATGAGAGGCGAGTGCCCGGCGGCGTTCAGCGCGGCGTGGGCGCGAACGCGATGCCGCGCAGGACGGTGTCCGGCGCGGAGCTCGCCAGCACCCGGAACGCCTGGTCGGCGGACGGGCGACTGGCCGTGAGGCGGTCGGTGATGGCGACCACGAACGTCTGTCCGGTGTCGTCGAGCGATGCCGTGGTGGCGAAGAGCTCGACGCGGCCGTCGACCACGCGCCCGGCCAGGCCGATCAGGCCCGCGGTGCCGGCGTGGGCGGTGTTCGGCTGCAGGTCCAGACCCTTGGACAGCGTGTAGGCCAGCTGCCAGGTGCCGTCGACCAGCGACCATTTCTGCAGGCCGCCGTCGCCCGGGCCGCGCCGCTTGGGCTGGCCGCTGTCGGCCACGTACAGCGTCGTGGCGTCGGCGAAGAAGAAGTTCTGCGGACTGAGATTGGCCTGGCCGGTCGAGTTGACGCCATTGCCGCGGCCTTGCGCCAGCGCGACCTGGTCGGCCAGGCCCGGCAGGATCGCGGGCGTCACGGCCGCGGTGGGCAGGCCGTCGCCGTAGACCGCAATGTTGGCCGTCCCGTGCGCCGCGGGCGTGCCGCCCTGCTTGGTGTCGGTGGACACGTACAGCCTGCCGTTGGCGATGGTCGCGGTGCGCACGTCGGTGCCGTGATAGAGCACGGTGCCGGTCGACGCGCCGGCCTGCACGAGTTGCACGCCCTGGGTCTCATCGTGCTTGTGGCCTTGTCCGGCCACGTAGAACACCGAGCCGTCGACCGTGGCGACGCTGCGCGGATTGTTGGTGTCGGCGAACTCGAACACCGCGGTGCGGGTGTCCACCTCGCCTTGCGCGTCGATGGTGGCCACGACGCGCGGCACGGCGATGACCGCGCCGCTGCGCAGGCTGCCCGTCTGCGCCAGCGCTTGCGTGCCGTAGGCGTTGCTCTTGTCGGCCGTGGCCTCGTTGAACGTCGCGGCCGCGATGCCGTAGCCCATGATCACGAGCAGGTGGCCGTCGGCCGATCGCTGCAGCGTTCCTTCCGACGAGGAGCCGTACTCGCCCGAGACCGGGAAGTTGGCTTGGCCGGCGGCGTTCCGAAAGCCGCTCTGCGGCAGCGCGATCTGTCCGACGAACGCGCCCTCGGTGGTGATGTCGCGCAGCACGATCGGCGCGGCGCGGTTGTGGTCGTAGCGGCCGGTATTGGCGCCGTTGCCGTAGACGCTCACCACGAGGTCGCCGGCGTGGAAGACGTCGACGGCGCGGGCCGGCGTCAGCGAAGCCATCGCCGCGAGGGCGATGGCGGGCAAGGTCAAGCGTGCGGGAGTCATGAGTCCTGTCATCCGTCGTCGAGCAAAGGCCCGCACGGTAGAAATCGCGGATGACGGTGCCGTGACGCCGAGCGGCGCCTTGCGACAGGCTGTACGCGGTGTTGCGGGGATGAATCGACCGGGCGCGGATCGACCTGGCGCTAACGGTCAGATAAGAATTGGTGGGACAAAGTCCCGGCTGGAATCGCCCGCGACGGCGCCCGCAGACGCGCTCGCCGTCCGCGCCTGCGCTTTCGATGGGTGAGTGTCTCGTCGAGCCACGCGCCGAGTCCACGCCCAGTCGGCTTACCTCCCAGGTAATCGACGCCAGGCATGCGGCGCCCAATGATCATCGGACCTACAGGAACAGGAGACGATGATGCGCAGAAGGGCAGTTTTCCAGTTGGCCGGTGCCGCCGGGCTTGCCGTCGGGGCGGGACCGTCCAAGGCCAGGGAGGCCGCGGTGCCCCCGCAGAACGTCAAGATTGCCGCTCGCGACGGTGCCGGCCTTCACCACTCGGATTGGGGCAGCGGCAAGCCTGTGGTGTTCGTGCACGCCTGGGCGCTCGCGAGCGACCAGTGGGACTATCAGGTCGGCCCATTCATGGCGGCTGGCCGTCGCTGCGTGACCTACGACCGGCGCGGCCACGGCCGGTCCGACGTTCCCGGCCGGGGCTATGACGTCGACAGTCGTCGCCGACGATCTCGCGTGCGTTCTGGACGGCCTGGAACTGCGCCAGGCGACGCTCGTGGCCCATTCGATGGGCGCCGGCGAGGCCATCCGCTATCTGACCCGGCACGGCAGCGAACGGGTGGAACGCCTCGTCCTCCTGGCCCCGACGACGCCAGGCGTGCAGCGGAGCGCCGACAATCCGCAGGGCCTCGATCCGCAGATCTTCCAGAAGCTGCGCAGCGTCTGGCAGCAGGACTTTCCTGCCTGGATCGATCAGAACACGGATGCCTTCGTCACGCCGGAGACATCACCCGGCATGAAGCGCTGGCTCTCCCGGATGATGCTTCGCACCCCGCTGCAGGTCGCGCTCGCCACCCATCGGGCGTCCCTGGACACGGACTTTCGCGCAGAGCTCGCGCGGCTGAGACTGCCGGTCCTGGTCGTTCACGGCGATCGAGACGTGTCCGCGCCGCTTGCGCTCACCGGTCAAAGGTCGGCAGCCTTGATCCCCGGGGCGAGGCTGGAAGTCGTGCCCGGTGCGCCGCACGGGCTCTTCGCCACCCACCACGAGCTCGTGAACAGCTCGATCCTTGCGTTCCTGCAGAGCTGATTCGGGAGTCGCGACGCGCCGGCTCGATGTCGGCTCGCGCAGGTGCGCGTCCCGTGTCGATGACAGATCGCGATTTCGTTGGATTCGTGGTCGTGGCTCAGAATGGCGTGGCGACAGGTTGGACCGTCGATGAGCGGCGGTGATCTGCCATTTCCATTGAGGAGCCTTGTTTGACACCTCGGGCGAGCCGACTTGCGCGTTGGATAGCTTCTATCGGAATCGGACTCCTGGCGGCTTTCGTCCTCCTGGCGCCGCTCCATGGGCGCGTGACGCCGAAGGCGATGGCGCTGATCATGTTGAGTCATGGCATACAGGAAAGGCATGTTTTTCCGGCGACCGGCATGCCGCCCTTGGACTCGAGCGTGACCGAAGCTGGCGAGAGCTGGAATCAGTACCTCTATTCGGGCGGTGTGGCGATCTACCGCAGTGAAAAGTTCGACGTCACCGTGATTGCGCGATTCCCAGCGGACGGCTCTCGGCCGACGTGTCGAGTCTTTCCGGCGGTGCTGTCGGTGTCGCAGTGCAACGCGCCATGAGCCATTGACAATGGAAGCGCGGGATTGGCGCGACTCGGCCAAGCGATCGACACGCAATTCTTACGAATGGCTACCCACTCGGGCGGGCACAGGCGAAAGCGATCGTCCTACCAGCTCGCTCTGCCTCGCCTACAACCCGGATCTCTACCGGAGCGCATAGTCTGACTTCCTCAACAGATGGAGGTCAGCGATGCGAGTCACCTGCACCTCGACACCAGACGGTCGAATCTACGACTTCTACCGGGACAGCGACAACTTCTCACGCGCCCTCAAGCCGATCGTCCCGTTTCTGCTCGCGAGCCACGTGGACGTGGTCGTGGGTCCGGACAACGAGGACTTGAGCCTGCAGCTCCGCGTCGGCCCGATCTCGGGCGACGGTGAGGCAACGCTCCTCGGGTTCATCGGTTCGAGTCTGAGCCGCCCTTGCGGCCCTGCGCCATCTCCTGTCTGACCAACTGCGACCGCGAAGAGCGCTGCCCGCCTCGATCGACGGCCTCGATGTTGATGCCGTCCGGGTCAAGAATGAACGCTGCGTAGTACGTCGGAATTCGATGGCCAGGCGCACCGTTGTCCGTGCCGCCCGATAGCGGGCTGATCGCGCTACGATCGGCTCGACGTCTTGCTGGCGATGAAGAGAGACGCCACCTTGCGGGCCTGTGCCCGCCTCCGAGAACACGATGTCTGTTGGCGCGCTCACACCCCAGTGCTGGGCGTCGGCCGTTCCTGGCGTGACGCGCAACGACTTGTGTTGGCCTATCAACAGACCTCCAGGAACAGTCGATGAAACCAGTCGTCAACCTAGACGAACTCGAGTGGCAGTCTCATTCACATGGCGATGCGTTCGCGGCCAAGGGCAAGGGCATCTCGCAATTCCTCGGTGCGCAGCGGCTCGGCTATCGCACGCATCTCGTTGCCCCAGGCAAGAAGGCGTGGCCGTTTCACCACCATCATGCAAACGAGGAGATGTTCTACATCCTCGAAGGCCGAGGAACACTGCGTTTCGGCGACCAGTGCTACCCGCTCAGGCCCGGCGACTTCGTTGCGGCGCCTGCAGGAGGGCCGGAGACGGCGCACCAGATCATCAACGACGGCGATGTCGACTTGCACTACCTCTGCGTGAGCACGATGGTCAGCCCAGAGGTCGTGGAATATCCTGATTCAGGCAAGTTTTCGGCCTCGGTCACCGTCAACATCGACGGGGGCGACCGGCTTTCCGCATTTCGGCATGTCGGCAAGACCGCCGTTGGAGTCGATTACTGGATGGACGAATCTTGAGCGGCCGCTACGTGCAATGTGTGTCGACCCAGATGACTGGGCGACCGCTTTTGAGCGGCAAAGTTGCCGTGCGGACTTCTGCTTCGAGATCATGGGTGCCGGGAAGCGGTCGTTGAGCGATTTGACCGGATGAGCGCCTTTCGGTTCAGATGATCGACGCGGCAGCCGTGCGCTTTGCGACGGGCCAAGCGGTTGAGTGTCCGGCGTCCGCTCTGCGACCGGCAGCGGTCGTTCGCGAAAGCGCGCGCAATTTCCGCAATCGCTGCTTAGCCGGCACATAGACCTGCTAGTCCCGAGGCTCGAGAATGTTGGATTTGTCTCTCTAAGGCATTCCGTTCTCGAAGTGGACGTTCCGCGCGAAGTTCTCTTGGTCGATCAGAGCGATGGCTTTCTCTGGGCAAACGTGTAGCGCCACAGTGTTGTCGAACGTCAGAAAAACTACACGCGCATACGCTTCGTGCAAGCAAGGATTCGCGCACATGAACGCGGCATGTTGCTCGAAGTCGATTCGTCGCGTGTCAAAGTCGTTGCAAGCGCGCTCAGGGACTCGCAAGAGCGCGACATGTTGCCGGCGGCCGTCTTGCGCGTGGTGAGCTTGAAAGGCCGCCCATCGTTCGTGAGGAACACCGGTACGAGCTGCACCAAGCCGCGCCATTGCGAGCGCCAGACGGTTACGCCGTGGCCGAGCTTCAACCGATCGTCGAAGTAGCCGACAACGATCGTGCCCATCAACAACTGCTCGTGGACGCTATCGTTACGAGGTCAACCGCCCGATTCAAGATGCCATGGCTGGCCTGTTACGGCTGTCGGGAAACGTGGGGGGGTATATCAGAATTACTCGACGCCGCGACGAGTCGCCGCCTAGACTGGCGTCCTTTGACACCAAAAGCGGGTCCGGGACAGGCAGCGCACCACGCAAGGGTGGAGCAACAGACCCACGCTCCTGTAGCTTTCAGGGAATGAGCCAATGCTGATTACCGCGGCCCAGATGGCTGTCTTCCAAGCACAAGCACCTCGCAATTTCGCGAAGCGACTCGCTGCTCACCTCGAACCTCGGTTTGCCGGCCAGATGGCCCACAGCGGCGAAAGGGTCCCAAACGGGGCCGTCCTCTTCCAAGCAATACTTGACCTCGTTTCGGCGGCGCAGACGTTCGGTATATCTAGCGAACTCGGCGTCGGGCAGTTCGTGACGATCGGCCTGGGGTATTCAAGGAAGTTCTATGAGGATGACAGCGTGGCGTCAATGCTCCAAGATTTGGCCTCCACCGCGGATCAAAATATTCAGCGGGTGCTCAATTGCATCCTTGTGATTGAATCGAGAGGTAATCGATGAGTGCTCAATTTGGCACTGGCATCGTCGCAAGGTTATCCGAGTGTATTAGAGGTTTTGTCGCCAATTCGCAGGTAGTCCAAACCATAGTGCGGACAACGTGCCCGACGGGATCCGCGGTTTTCGATAGTTGTGATGATTGTCGACGCTGGACGAAATTGGATAGTCCCCCAGCGCAAGCGAGGGTTGTAGAGGAGGCAAAGTTGACACGCTTGCCAACCCGGTATTTGGTTTTAGGCGAACAGGGAAGCAGAGTAAAAAGTATTTCGAACCTTGAAAAGGCGGACTTTGACTTTGCCGCCAAATTTCATAATGAGGGCAAAGGTGCACTTCTTGTAAGCAAGGCGGATGTTGGAATGCCAGGCAAAGGCGACGTCTTTGTATTGCCTGCGCCAAATAATCGTTGCATCGTGTTTTTGACTGACGATCCCAACCAGCTTGCTAGCGATCTAGCCGTCAAAAACGCTATCTTGAATCCCGCTCCAACGGCTAACAGCTACAAAGGGCGAACGGCGGACGACACGGACTACGACATGGAGCGAGAGGCGTGGTCCAAGCAGGCAGCCTACAAACCGGCCAAGCAAGTCGTCTCTCGACCGACAGCGGGTACCGAACGATGGGAAACCTCGGACTCTGTCTCTGTCTTCGAACGGAAGTTTGAAGAGAATAAAGTAACATGCACGATCACCCATCGCGGTCCTTGGGGTAAAGGTGCCCGCGGTTCCGGGCAAAGTTCTGTGATGGGCAATCAGAATGCGAAGAATCACTTTGCAGATCAGATCACTCCAGGAGTGTGTGAACCAGCCTACTTTGTTGGGGAGTCAGAAGGTCGGTACGAATGGTGCCACTTAGTTGGCAGTAGTCTCGGCGGGCTCAACAAAGTGGGAAACCTAGTCGTCGGCACTTACGACACCAATACTCGAATGATACCGCTCGAACATCGCGTGGCGCGCTGGGGACGAAAAGGCTATCCCGGCTACTTCGCGCCGACCAAAGAAAATCCCATAAAAATCGTTGTGGTAGCAGACCTTTGTGATCACATGGGTTATGTTTGCAACCATCTAACGATGACGGTTTTCCATGGAGAGCAACAAATAGTCACCAGAGCGTGGTGTCCTCAAGAACAGAAAGTGTTTACCGCCACAGAATATGCTGCAGAAGAAATAGCGATCGCTGCGGAGGTTGAAAAGGCGCGGAACGGCAAGAAACTGAAATAGAGGCTCAGCGTTGCGGGCGCGTTGCACGGCGCGTTCCTCAAGCGCGCGCCGCCACCACTGGAATTGAGCTACAGCCCGCTGGCCACCGACGCCGAGCTCGCGGCTGCGCCCATCCTGCAGCCCGCCGCGGACAGCGTGGACAACCTGCCAGCCGGGCTGGCCCCGCGCGACGTGGCGTCTGTCCGGTCACCGGGCCACCTTGAAGGCATGACGCATCTGCGCGTCCTCGCTCACTGGGGGCTTGGCCATGTCGGAACAATTCTCCTGGGTCGCTAGGATACGAGACGTTGTGCGCGGCGGGCCGGCGAAGCTGCACGGCAGGCCGCACCGGTGCTAGCAACCTCGGAAAGTTCGGGCGCACTTGGAAGCCGCGCGTCGGCCTGGCCACCCAGCGGCAGCGGCGCGCCCCACCCTGCTGTTCCTGGCAAATAAAGTCGAAAACATGGGTCTGGCACTCGTGCCGTTTGGTTGGTTGGCAAGCTTGTCACTGCGCCAACAAAAGGCGAAAACAAGAGCGGGGCCGCACTCGCGGTGTCCGTGTCCAAGACGCTCCTCGGAGCGTAGTGCCAAGCGAACCGGGCCGCCATCCCATCAGTCTAGGATCAGCTCGACCTCTGCGCGCCGCCCGCTATGTCCGCGCAAGCGGTCGCCGGCATCGCTTGCCTGGCCGTCGGCTCCCGCTGCAAAGCCGAATTGAGGCGTGGCATCGGAAATGTCGGAGACGAACTCGTACCGACATCGCCCGCGTGCGAGCGCACTCGGGGTCGCGCCAACTATTCGGCAAGCCCCATCGCCCTCTTGAGCCTTTGTAGGGCTCGCTGAGCTCGCTCAAAATTCTCTTGCACTTCGTGCGGCTCGATGGGATCACCGACAATTCCAAGTTCGGAACGCGCAAGCGATAGAAACTCAGAATGCTTCATGGAAAAGTCTTGCGCATGTTGAGTTGCAGCGGACTGAAACTGCGCGAAGGACTTGCTGTGATCATCGGCAAGTTGATTGCGCATGGCCAAGGCAGCTTCGTACCCGGACTGAGCAGCCTGTGCTGAGGCAGCAAGGTCCTGCATAGCGTTTGCGTCCGTCTTTGGAGTTCGGCTTGCTCGCTCTACTATGGCGCTCATCGCAGCGACTTTCTCATTCAAGTCCGCGTTCGCTTTCGCCAGCTTTTCTTTGAATGGGGCAAGTATCGCGACTTGAGGAACCAAGTCAAAGATGGCCTCCATGACCTTGGAATGGACCTCGCGAGCAAGCTTTGACGTTTGCGCCCCACTGATGATGAGTGTCTTCTGAACTGCGGAGGTATAGGGTGCGAGCCTTTTCGCGGTCTCCGCCGCTTCCAGCAATGTAAGACTGGACATGCTGAAGAGTGCTGCAATAGCGTTTTGATGCTCTTCGACCAGTGTGGCGTAGAGAGCCTTCCGCAACTCCATCAGGTGAGATTCGGTTGCTTGCCGCGCACTGAAATCGCGCGAAGCCGCAGCAGCCTTCTCAGCAGCAGCGAGGTCGGCCGCCATCTTTTTCCGATTGAATCGCAAGGTTTGCCAGACGCCAAACAGCGTAAGGCCTCCGACGAAGAGCGTACCGACGACGGCGATGAGACTCGCAAAAACTTGCGGATTCGACGCAAGGTAGCTCCACTCAAACAGGCATCGGAGATCGCCCGACTGGGCGTTGCAGGCAAGTGCGGGTGAAAGCGAAGGTTGAGCAGACATGGCCGAGTGTAGTACCCGGCAAGATGGTGGCTTCGGGCCAAGCAGCGGTGCCCGACGACGCGAATCCTCCACTGCCGGTCTGCGACGTCCCGACCGCAGAGCAGCGCGTGCAGACCTTCGAGGCGTCGGCATGAACTTCCGCTTTTGCCGGCATTGCAGACCATGGAGGATGGATGCCGTTGGGCAGGACTGAAGCGACGCTCACACGTGTCACTTTGGCTGCGGTCGTGGAAAGCTGCCATTGACAGCAGGCATTGGGTGCGCCGGGTGCGCATGCCTAATCGCGCAGCAAGCTTCACCAGGAAGCGATCGTGCAGGCCTTTTGCATAGCTTGGATGCCGGCCCGCACAGAGGCATGCGGCATCGGCACCGATCTCTGGCTCGGGTACGAATTTGTGTGCCCATGACCACTCGCTGCCATTTCAGTGCGAAGGTCATCTTGGGCACAGATGGGCACGGTGCCCAACTTGTGCCCATCCGTGCCCAAAAGGAAAGGGCCTGGCGAACGCCAAGCCCTTGAATTTGTTGGTGGAGATGAGGAGGACCGAACTCATCTCGAACCAAATGTATCCCGCGGCCTCACGGATCAAGGGCTTAGGCGCGTTTGCCGAGCCATCGAAGTGGAACTTGCGTGGCGCCAAATTGGATGTCCGATTTGGGCCTGCGTGGATACTCTACCGAGGTGTCGCCGATGCCGCAAGACAAGAGATGAGCGCACGGCTTTTCGTGTCGGTGCCGTTGCGTGAAGCGCAATGAGGTTTCCGTTTGCGGCGTGCTTGGCGCGCGCGGCGCAGTCGTGATAGGGTGGGGAATGATCAGCAAGCGCCTCGGCCAGTCCAAGCAAGAGCGCCGTCCAACGCGCTCGTTGGGTGAAATCGTCGATTCGCTTCCGCATCGAAAGTTGGGCCGGAGTCCGACGATGCCGATGGAGGGGCTGCCAAACGACGTTCTTCCGGAGCTCGAACTGCCCCGGCACATCGATGTTGAAGTGGCGAGTGGCAAACGAAGGTCGAGCTGAGACGGTCGAGGCTGTACGAGATCGGTGTCGATCCATTCAAGGTCCCGTCGCTCAAGGAGGTATCCGCATGTCGAAGCCCACGCGGCGGTCGCCGTCTTTCACTCAGATGAAGGGGCGCCAATCCTCGGGAGCGCGCGCGCTGGTATTGGGCAGCGACATCCTCGCAAGCATGCCGTTCAACTGGGATTCGACGCTTGGCGAGATTGCGCCGAAGCCTCTGCCAAATCCGCACCTGCCGAAGTCCCTTGTCGATGCGCTCCGGATCGAGCGCGACAGTGATACCCAGTAGGCCGCACGACAGTAGGATCTGCTCGGAGGATGACGCAGGATTTGCGACCCGTAATCTCCGGCAATCTTCTGTCCATGATCATTGCGGCCAGCCCCTGACGGCGGGCGAGCTTCACGCCGATTTAGCGTTGGATGTCGTCAGCGCCTCGATGCCCGGTCGCGTCGCGGCCACAGTCGACTTGCTTTGAGCCGATAGCAACAGCTAGTGTCCTGTCCCGATAATTGATGGAACAATAAATGCATGCGTCGAGGTATCTTTCCGATGGGAGATACCGAGATGGCAACAAGAGGTCGCCCGAGC
>OUNM010188116.1_pt1 | contig 32960 bp, 23 predicted proteins | sample 1769961 | NCBI WGS metagenome assembly OUNM01 (sample SAMEA3914820, study PRJEB12502) | metagenome | biome: forest; material: soil | place: USA | collected 2012-03-12 | depth 0.3 m | reverse complement strand
GATTGTGAGGGAGGGTGGTGGGGTGGTGGTGGTGGTGGTGGAGGAGGGTTTGGGGTCGAGCAGGCGGAGGAGGAGGAGGAGGAGGGAGGATTTTCCGCTAGGAGAAGGGTCAGTTTGGGCTTACTCGTTTCGAGGAGGAGAAAAGCAGGATACGGACCTGCCGCTGCGGCCGCAGATGGCGACTTTCTCGCCTGGGGCGAAATTGAGGTTGATGTCGTTGAGGGCAAGGTGTTCGTGCTCGGAGGGCGCCGAGGTGCCGTCCTCGCTGTCGTTGCCGTATGCCGCAGAGAGCCCCTTGATCTCGATGGCTCCCTTGGACGGCCACTCTTTTGGCGGCACCAGGTCCTCACCCTCCTTGCTTTCTGACTTGACAGTCTCGCTGAACGCCTTCAGCCGGTTGACGGCGCCGATGGACGTCTCGAGGAGGGTGTACGACTTGATGATGTGAGCCAGGGATTCGCCGAATGACATGAGCACGATCAGACTGGCACCGGTAAACGCCGTGTTGGAGCGCAGCTGTGTTGCCAGAGTAACGACGCCAAGGGCCAAGACGGCGACGACGAGCTGCATGGTGAAGGCTAGCCAGCGCTGGATCATGGCAAGCAGGTAAGCCGGTCTCTGTGAAGTGTCCAGCAGTCGCTGATTCTGGTCGACTCCCTCCTGGACCCAGTCAAACGCCCGGAATGTCGCGATCCCGTTGATGGTGTCGATGAAGTGCGAGCTAGTGGTGTCAGTATCGTGAAGCTCTGAGCAATCTGGGCCACTTACTACAGGGGGCTCTTCACCTCCAAATCAAGCAACCGGATTTGGCGAGATGTCCGAAGATAGAATCGTTGCAAGACGTAGAGAATCAAGGCGAGGACTGGATAGGTGATAGCAATGTACGGCGAGGATACGGCGATGACCGCGGCCATGCCAACGCACTCAAAAGCGCTGATGGTCACATTGATCAAAGCCATGGGGAGCTGTCCATCAACCAGCGTCATGTCTTGCGAGAAAAGATTGACAACCACACCGGTGTCGTGCGTCGCGAAGAACTTGAGCGGCGCGTTGATGACGGTTCTCAGTGCCTCTTGGTGCATCCTGGCCCCGGAGACCTTGATCATGGATCTCAAGCAGATCCATGCAACCATGAAGAGGGAGAAGAGGGTACCCAGCTCGAAGAGAGCGTATAGTCCGTTGTAAAAGGCGTCCGAGTGCGAACGGCTGGAAGATGCCACGTCCTCAGACCAGAACGAGAGCCAAACTGTGCTGAAGTTCATGAGCGTGCCCCCACACAGAGCAAAAACCAAGAAAATGACCTTGGAATGCATCTTGATGCGCGCAAAGTAGTGGCGGTAGACTGCCCAGTCGCCCGTCATCCTGGCCTCTTGTTCCGCATTGGAAGGCAACGTCGGCTTCCTAGACGTTAATTTGGTGAGTGCTTCTCTGGCAGGGGTCATGGCTGGTGAAGAACTTCCCGCCGAGGATGACCGATCCGTCTCCTCGACACCCAAGTTGGCGATATACTTCTGGTTGGTCATCAACTCTTGAAAGGTGCCCTGCTCCACTATGGCCCCGTCGGGTGAAAGGGCGACGATGTGGTCCGCCACAGGGATGTGCCGGACCGAGTGGGTGCAGAGGACCACCGTGGCATTCCTTTGGCGGATGAGCCCGCTGGGCGAGAAGACGCGCGCGAAGACCTGCTCCTCGGTGTCGGCATCCAGGCCGCTCAGGATATCGTCAAAAATGTAGAAATCCGTGTCAAGGTACAGCGCTCTCGCCATGGAGACGCGCTGTTTCTGCCCCCCGCTGAGGGTGATCCCGTTGCTGCCAATGTTGGTCCTGTCGCCCTGTGGGAGAAGCGCCAAGTCCTGGCGGAGCATTGTTGCTTCGATGACTTCGTCGTATCGCGCTTGATGAAAGGGCGCAAAGCACACGACGTTCTCCCGGATCGTTGCGTTGGACAGGTAAGGAACCTGGTCACAGTACCCGATTCGGCTGGAAGCGTGAGATTCCATCACCACCCGCCCTTGAGCCACAGGTACTTCTCCAAGCAGTGCCTTGCAAAGCGTCGATTTCCCCGACGCAATGGGCCCGACGACCATGGTAAGCTGAGAGGCAGGAATATCGAGGTCAATATCCTTGAGGCTCAGGCTGCCGGCTTCCCAACCAAAGCCTCCTCCGACAATCCGGACCTTAGGTGACGGCGACGTCGTCGGAAATTCAACGCCGTCCTTGCTGGATTTCTCTCCCACGGAGTCACCCTTCAAGAGAGACGGCGCAGGAAACTCTCGGAAGTCGACGCGGGAGTCCAGTTCAAGGAATGCCTGGATGCGGTTGAAGCAAGTGAAGGCAGCGAGTAGCTGTGGTATGTTTTGAAAGAGAATGGTCAAAGGGGAAGCGAGCAGCATGATGTAGGACATGGATGTGAAGATGGTGGCCACCACCAAAGTCCGAGAAGCAAAAACAAAGACGAGGACCGGCGACAGGAACAGGGGCAGGTGTCCCACCACGACAGAAAAGACCAGCACGGTCCGAAAGTGGGAGCCTGCTTTAAGCTCGTCGAGCCTCATGGCCTGAATGAAGCTCTCGACTGTCTCGGCCAAGCCCGAGATTTTGAGGGGCTTCATCTGTCCAATGATGCTGGAGGTTAGACCTACGCGCTTTTGGATCTTTTCCATCCACAGTTTCTGTCTTGGGCCAGTGAACCTCGACAGGATGGCAGACAGGACAACGCAAACCCCGATGACAATAAGGGGTGCGACAAAAGCCGGACCAATCTGGCGCGAGAGCAGCCAACACGCCAAAGCAACCTCGATCGTGTTGGCCCAAAACTCGTGAATGTTCAGACACCCACTTATGATACGCTCGACGTCTGCGTTCATCAGTGTCAGCGCGGCAGAATCGTTGGATGCCGTCAGCCGTGACTCGGTCGTCTTGCGGTAAACAGCGCCGGCAAGGAGGCCGCGGGCCATGTAGAGGGTACGTTCTTGGAAATACCAGTACAGAGCGCCCGAGGCTGCGATTCCCAGGTAGATGAGGATGGTGGCCCCGATGAGTCCATAGCCGATATTTTTCGAAGTCTGGTCCGCGGGCTTCTGAAGATACTCCAGGAGTGTCTGGATGAGGAACGGCTGGCAGAACTGGAAAGCGCTGAGAGCAATGCGCGGTCCGACAGGGAGCAGCAGCGGGACTGCCAGGGCCTTGGCTACGGCACAAGCTAGCCCGTGGTTTTTCCCTCGAAATTTCGAAACGTCCATGTGGTGCGCTAGTCTGGCGTGAAGCGTCTCTGAGGCCATGCCTTGATCCAAGGGAAAGAGGTCGCGTATCTGGAGGACCTTTCGGTAGCCCGTGATCAACAACCGGTTGAGCCAGAAGTAAGCCCCAAGCCCATACAAGCCGGCGGTCTCTTCCGGGCTGTGCTCCTTGACATCCCAGCGGACGATCCATCTCGATTTGGACTGGGATTCGAGAACAATGATGAGGGCTTTGACGGCTACGCCGCAAGTGAAAACGCGGGCGAATGTGAACTCATGGATGTTGCTTGAAGCCAACCATAGAGTCCGAACCTGGGAAATGTCGAGCAGTATTGTGAGAAAGAGGGACGCGCTCAAGAGGATCGAAGGCCGAGGGGCGCGCGAGTGTTCGAGGTATGACAAGGGGAGCATAATCATCCCAGATGCCAAACCCAGAGCATCTGACGGAATGAAGAAGGCGCCCAACCTGCGGGACTTGGTGCTGCTCAGGGCGAGGAGAGTGAGCTGTAGAATGCTGAACAGGCAGATGCTGACCTATGCATTGTCAGTCTCATGACGAAGGACGCGGGACTTCAAACTCACCAGTTTCGCGGTCCGTAGAAACACTCCGCCCACGATGGCCGGTTTCCGGGTGAGGTACATGATCCTGGACAGGGAGAAGGCAATAAAAATGGGCGCCGGGATGAGGGCGAAAAAGATCTTCTCAAACTTGAGGGTGAAGTCGAAGTCATCGCGGCAGCCTCGGACGGCCGGGCCGAACGACTCATCGTCGAGGCAGCCAGCAAAGTCCATGCTGAGGGGCGGAAAGTCTTGAAAGATTCAAGAGTCGTGAGTTTGTCGGAATTCCCACTGGCAGTGTCCTCAGAACACCATGTTGGTTCAAATAGATATCCGAGTAGCAATTAGGGAGAGGCCGCAACGATATCGATTTTGATGGCAACTGGTCCACGGCAGTGAACATGGACCAGACTAGAAGTCTCGAATCTCGAAGGAGTCACAATCCAATCCTTCACACTTGACCTGTCCGGCAAAATGGGCGAGGCCCAGAGCGAAGCGGGGATTAGCGCCGATGTACCAAGTGCGCAACCCCGTGAAGATCCATCATGTCCAAATCAGGAAGGTCGAGAACCAGACCAGTTAGCCAACTGCCAGGCCAAGGCAAGCGTGTAAGGCAGGCCGTCTCCAGGCTCTCACAACCGCGTAAGCTGCAGTAGAAAACGCGGCCAATGGCCCAATAACTTCCTCTGCCAAGCGATCAATTATCTCCGAGTGCGTCAGCATCACGCGTGTCGGGATATCCACTGTCAGAGAGTGCCCCGTCTCGTTATGCCGAGAGTGAAAGGCCTCGCAGTAGACCAGCAGATGCGGGTCAGGATGGTGAAGTTAGAGTATGTGATGATGTAAAGATCTTGATCAATTCCCCTGTAAATGAAGCACCACCAGCCACCCAACGCAACCCATGCCATGCAGTCAGTGTATATCCATGCCCGGGCCAACGCCAACTCATGCACCGTATCCTTTTCCTTCCCTGTACATAATACATCACCGGTTCCGATTGACCGAAAACCTCCGAACCATGACCTCCCGAATGGTGTACTTCCTCAGCGCTGCCGCGATCCCACCCTTGCGCATCTCGTCATCAAACACCGTCGGCGGCGGGATGTCCACGTACACAAGGACCAGGCTCTTGAGCACGTGCGAGAGCACGCGATTGACGCCCATCAGCCACGACCACGATCTCGTGGATTCCTCGTGCTGACAGCCCTCCCAAGCGGCATCCGAATAGGCTGGGATGACCATGATGCCAAACTCGCTGTGATCGAAGACTGGCCCGCGTTGGTAGATGATCCAGTCAACTCCAAACTTGATGCCGTGGCGGGGGACCCAACCAAGCGAGCGGAAGTGGTGGTACACGGCGTAATTCACCAGAAAGGGGTCGTCAGGCCTGAGACCAGAGCCGGATACTCGAGGGGGGAAGTAGGAGTATGAGCGGAAAAGGGAGAGGAGCTTCTCAGTAGAGATCGGGGAGCCCGTCACGGGGTCCGCCACCTTGAGAGCTCCAAGCGAGAAAGCCAGAAAGAAAGCTTCCTCGGGCGCGAGCTGGTAATGCTCCTTGTTCTCGATCTCGGCCACGTCGGCCAGCGCATCCAGCTTGAGGTCGGACGTGCTTTCAGTGGTTGACTGGGCGACTGTCGCGATCGCAGCAAGAACTTGCGGCGTCAGGACGGGTTTCCCGTTGGGTAATGTCGAGACGACGTGGTTGGATGAACCAGCGGCCGAACGACCCGGGCTCGGCGGGTCAGAATGGTCGAAGGTGGTTGATTCAACGGTCGGCGAGAAGCGGACACTTTTGCGACGCTTCGACTCCGAGACTGTGGCTCCCGCGTCGTGTGAGGGGGCGCTGGAAACAGAGTCATCGGATCGAAGGGCAGGAGAAGGAGCATCGTCGCCATCCAGCGAGGTCCCGTTGAAAGACTCCTGATCCAGTTCCTGGCCGGCCGCCGAGGCACTCACCTTGGCCACATAGCCGACGATGCTACCGTTTATTTCCGGTTCAACGTCAAAAGTCTTGACGATGTTATGGCCGTTTACTGAGGGCGCTGCCTGGAGGATTGGCTGACTCGGAGCGCTCTCGCCGATCTCGAATATGGCCAGCCCGCTCACGGGTCTCGAGAGCAGGTCCGCATGAGAGTTCGGCAGTAACAGAAGTTCCATTGGACCAACTGGCGGCTTCCGCTCATGGTGCAGATCGCGATGTTGCACAGACAACAAACCGTTGTGTAACCTGTTTGACTTGGCCAGAGAGTTGGGAAGAGCGAGCAGTTCCGCCGGACCGACAGGCGGCCGAGGTTCCTGTGAGCGGCTTTCAACTTGTCCGTCCAGTTGGGCGTCTTGGGCTTTCCCGAAGGCGGGTGCAACTTCTGCCACGGGTCCTGCCAGGTTGGCTTCTACAACATCCGGCTCAACAGCACTGGGAGCTGGTGGTGGTTCTGCAACCTCAAGAGGCTCGTCGAGAACCCCATCGACCTCGGCCACTTCCGTGATTGCGGTGTGGGACGCGGCTTCTGACAGCCTCTGCTTCTCAAGAGCTTCCAACTCGGCTTTCGCTCTCTCCCACTTGGCAAGGCGGCGCTCCTCGCGACGCAACTCGGTGCGTGCTTCGCTGACGGTCTTGCCTTCCGGCGAGCCCCGTCTAGCCAACTCCCTCTTCAGCCAATTCGGCTCGCTCCTGCTCAGGCTTCCCTTCCCGTAGAAGCCTTGCTCCCAGAGCGCGCGCACTGAGGCTGGGTCTCTGACCAGCACCGAGCGAGTCTCAGGATCCCAGAATCCCGTATGCACAACGGATGGCTCCCGTGGTGGTGGGCGAAGAACCTGGCTCAGCCAAGCGTAGACCAGGTGAAGAAGCGAGATGGGGTTGTTCGGGTAGAAGGTAGGGAGAGGAAAGGTGCGGATGGGTGCGGGGAGGCTGTAGACCTGGTTCCCGGACGGTCTTGGTGGCCAAGGCCGCCCAGCAGGGAGCGGTGCAGCTTCCACACTCGGTGCGGTGGCCGGCGCGGCAGCTCCGCCAACCGTTGTGGCATCTCTGCCAGCGAGGGATAGGGTGGCCGTTGTGGTTTCAGCCATGGCTGTTGTGCTTCATGTTTCGACCTGGGAGCGCAGCGTTAGTCTCTAGCAAGCGGCAGCGAGAAGAAATAATGCCAATGCTTGGAAGTTATTGCTCAGATACCGTTGTAGTCTATAAATAGAGGGCATACATCGAGCGTCCACTGAAGGACATTGCTCTAAGCACCAGTATTAAGTGTCATCACCGCAATTGGGGAAGAAAGGCAAAGAATGCTCAAGGCGCGCCCGGAGCTGCCGGCAACACCTCAACCCCTCCATCGTGTCCAGGACACGTCAGGAGGTCCGAAGCAGCCACATCTCCCGCTTCGTAGGCTTTGCACGCCCACTGAGTATCCTCACTCGAGGTATCGCGTTGCCAAAAGATGTGCCTGAGGTGAAGGGAGGAATCCATAAAAACCTCAATGAAGAACCTGACTTACGCAACGAGCTCTGATTCCGCGAAATGGCCAACCACAGAAGGAATCGGACGGACCAGCGTACCGAGAAGGGCCGCTGAATTGCGCAAAAGAGGTTGTGGTGTTGACCTGAAGCTCGGCTCACATCTGGCGGGCGTCGATGTTGTTGCTTTGGCAAGCTTGCCAGAAGCTTGAAAATTGGAAATGCATGATTCAGTTTTGGCGCCAATCGCCGATTTTTGAAGGCGAGAAAATCTGCATCATCGCCTGGAGATCAAGGCAGAAAGAATTTCCAGCAGCCCCAGCGGCATGGTCAAGTGGGGCCGGCCAGGGCGGCGACGCGGCACATCCCGCCGCCGAAAAGGTCCAGGACCCTTTCCAGTTCTTGATACGGATAACCCAACACAAGGACCAGCGGTTGGCGTCTCCAGGGCCCAACAAACATGCTCCAAATCCGGGAAAGCACTTCCCAGAGGGTGGAAGGCGTGTCTGCGATGCCTACGAAAGACATCACGACTTGTAATTCCTCATATTCCACCAATGAAACCATCAATTTCCTCTGGCGCCCCGTGTTCATTCGAGACCGTCCAGCGCCCCACATGGCTTTCTGGTCAAGTGCGCGAGTCGGATTTCTGATTTCTTCAGCGCTGCGTCCGACGTTTCCGTGGCGCCCGATCTTTCCGTCCCACGACTCCTCTCCTTTTCTTCCACTGTAATGCTCCCTAGGTGACGACCGATGGATGGCAATGGTCCAATGTCGATAGCAGTCCAAGCCGCGGCCTTGGTGAGCCTGGTCTGGAGCTGCACCGTGTTCCTCGTCCAGTCCATCGGAATCACCCAGCTGTAAGCCGTCTGCCCCTGAGTTGCGTCGGAGCGCTGTTCCTGACCGCCTCTGCTCCAGCTTCCGAAACCACTCCGCACCTCACCCGCAGCCGGTATCGCCGTCTCTCAAACACGATGAGGTCCCGCACATCACGATAATCCGACCCGTCAAGGGCGTCGAGGCCGGACTCTACGAATGCCTCGCGTCCGCGTTCCGGGCCGCCTACCCCAAGTCCAAGCTGACCATCTACCTTTGCGTCGCATCCACCGACGATTCGGCGTATCCGGTCCTCCAAAAACTACTCGCAGACTTTCCGGGGTTTGACGCCAAGGTTATGGTCGAGGAGGACGACCCCCTACTGCACGGGACTGGCGGCAATGTCAACAACCTGGGACCAAATCCCAAGATCCGCAACATGAGCCGTGCATACCGAGAGGCAAAGGGCGACGTCATCTGGATTGTCGACTGCAATGTCTGGATCGGGACCGGGTCGGCTGGCAGGATGGTCGACAAGCTGTTTGGGTTCCAGCCCAACGGCGCCAGCACGACTCCGTACAAGTTTGTGCACCAGCTGCCGCTTGTTTTCGACATCGAGACACCCGAGAGCACCGAGGAACAAGGGCTGCTCTCGCGAGACCCAGGTGCCGTCGAGCTCGCACCGCCCACAAGCCTGCTCGACCACGGCGGCCGGCTCGAAGAAATGTTCATGTCCACCACACACGCCAAGTTCTATAGCGCCATCAACACCGTCTGCATCGCGCCCTGCATCGTCGGCAAGAGCAACATGTTCCGCAAGTCCCATCTGGATCGCTTCACCGACCCCGCGCAGAACCCGATCCTCTCCTCCTCAGCGGCCTCCCGCGGCCGCGGCCTGGACTTCTTCTCGTCCTACATCTGCGAAGACCACCTCATCGGCGACCTGATATTCCGGTCGCGCGCCCCAGGCTACAAGAACCACGGCCTCGTTTTCGGCGAGGTCGCCATCCAGCCCATGTCTGGCATGTCGGTAGGCGCCTACATCGCGCGGCGCGTGCGCTGGCTTCGCGTCCGCAAGTGGACCGTGCTGGTCGCGACGCTCGTCGAGCCCGGCGTCGAGCCGCTGCTCTGCTCCCTGCACCTCTCCTTTGCGCTGACCACGCTCCCGTGGTTCCGCGAACACGCCGGCATCCCGCCGACGTGGGGCGCCATGGCCGCCATCTGGTTCTCGGCCGTCACGGTGTGGATGCTGGTTGACCGCTGGGTCACCAACAAGCTGCGCCGGCTGCAGAGCGTCGAGGTGGACGAGAACACGCCCTCGTTTGCGCGGGGGTCGTCCCGGCGCGGAGGGATCAAGCAGCGCCCGTTTTTGGAGTGGCTGGCGGCGTGGCTTGGGAGGGAGCTGCTGGCGTTACCGATCTGGACGTGGGCGGTGCTGCTGGGCACGACGGTGGCCTGGAGAGGGAAGCAATTCAGGGTGCGCATGGACATGAGTGTCGTGGAAATGGGTGGAGAGAGCCATGTGCCATCCACCCCAGCTGGGGAAACCAGCCGTCCGAATTCTCGAAACAAAGACCGTTTAGACTAGACCGGGTTTGGGATCATAGCATATACCCTAAGACAGCCATTCATAATAAGACCTTGTACATTCTGCGCATCAATTTCTTGCAAGCTTGTTACGACTTTCTCTATCACGAGTGCTTGAACGGAAGTGGCAGTCAATGAACTTAAATCTAGGCGTTCATCAAAGCCGTGGTACATACATCTAGATACACCCGTGATGACACCCCATGCACCGTGAAAACATCCGCACCCATAAATCCGGATCCCATGACGCCCCAAATCGCAAACCAACCCAGACAAGAGGGGGAAGAGTTAAGAGACGGAGGGAAAAATTGCCCTCCCCTCTAGCTATTCCACTTCTTAGGCACCACACCCTCCGGGGGCACAGTCTCCACCGTGCGATTCCCCACATCGCTCCAGTCGGTGCTGAGTGCCGTGCCGTTGCTCTCGATGAAGCTCTTCATCATGGCGCGCTGCTGCTCCGGCGTCGCGCCCTTGTAGAGTTGCTTGAAGAAGAAGTTGACGTCGCCCTTGTCGTCGTCGCCCTCCCCGACCTCGGCATCGCCCAGCTTGTCCCAGTTCTTGGGGCCGCTGCGGCTGCTTGTTGGGTACGCGGGGCCGGCCGCAGCCGTTGTCGAGGGAGCTGTTGCCGGTTCAGCGGTAGACGCCGGCTGGGCGGCCGGTGTGGTTTCGGGCTGCGAGCTGGTCGGGGCCGCCGCCGCCGCGTCATCGTCGTCGCTGCTGATCGGGCCGATCTCTTCCTTGCCCCATGTTCCCCACTTCGCGCCGGGGGTGGCCTTCTGGAGGACCAGCTCGATTTTGCGAGGTGTCACAGACCAACGAGACTTGGACGGGTCGATTTCTCCGCCAAGGAGAAGGGTCGATGTGGCCTCGCGGTCTCCAGCTTTGACGTACGGCGCAGCTGCACGCGGAAGGGGCGAGATTTGAACCTGAGATTGGTTAGAGTGGCCTAGACCAAGGACCTATCATCAACGAAACAAACTCACCTGGTTTGTTGAGAACTTGACGGAAAGGTCCTCCTTCTTGCAGTCCTTGATAAACAGAGAGACATTGACGGTCTGGCCGCTCTGGTAAAAGTCGATGCGGGACTTGAGCTGTTCGTCAGGGACACTGCCTGGGGCAGGTGCCGGTTTCTCGACAGGTTTCGCGGGTTGCGGTGCAGGTTCAGGCTTCTTCGCGATTTTTGCTTGAGGCTTGACTGGAATCTTGGTGACGCTGACCTTCCGACCCGGATGGTCCTCGGGCAGGTTCTTCATGATGCCGAGAACCTGGCTCCTCCAAGCATATGCGCGCTTCCAGTCATCCTCAAATCCCGTCTTCGTCGTGGCTCCTGCGCCACCACCCATCAGTCCAGAAAGAGTATCCATCTTCGATCCGCCGGACTGCCCCGGCTGACCCTTGTTATCTGCAATGCCATCCTCGTAGGAAACAGTGTAGTTGCCCTTCTCGTCGACCTTCTTGTCGACCCCGTCGTCTTCGCGGGCCGGACGGCCTTCAGCAAGGAGCATGGCCCACTTGGCGCAGCAGTCGGCATCGGCGTAGCGGGCGAGCTTGTGGTACAGCACTGAGCGACGGTATTGTGCCTCAATCATCTGCTTGCGAGAGTTTCCCGAGCCCCGCTCAGCTGCCACGTGGTAGGCGAGCTCGGCATCGTGGAGAGCTTGCTCGTAGTTCTTGAGTTGCTGGTGGGCTTGTGCGCGGGCAAGTAGCCAGACCGGAGAGTTGGACGAGTCGAGCGCCTTGTCGAGCAGGGGGATGGCAGCTGCATAGTCCTTTTTCTGAACGGCTTCGACGCCCTTGTGGCCGAATGTGGTTGCAGACATGGCGAATGTGGTGCCTGGAACCTCTCGCGGTAGGTATGTGGGAGCCAACTCTGGGCTGGAGGCGATCCGACGATGAGCTTAGGTGGGGCGCTCGAATCGAGGTCGACGACGGAGGTGGAGGATGGATGGAAGACGTGCAACGTAACCAGTATTAGATGGAAACACTGGATGGTTCTCGGTAAGTTGGGAAAGCGGGCAGCTTCACTACCGGAAGTTCGGGGTGAAAAGAGAAATGGACGTTGGCAGCGTCGGGAAGAAGGTGGTCGAAATAGGCCGAAAGCAAGCTGCAAGGCTGCATGCAACCAACCAACCTCGAAGTCTGCCTGTCCCAGACGGCGGGGTAGCTTGGGGTTGGGTTGTTGATTCTGCCACTTCTGCATGCTTTAAAGTGGGCCAGCATGTGGCAGAGCTTCTGACCGCCTTTCACATCCGCCTCCAGTCCATGCCAAGACCAGGCAACTTCAGCTCCACCTCTGCATCCGTTGCACAACTCAAAAGTGGGCCTGACTTTTGATTCCCAAACCATCACAGGGAGTCCACCACCACAGGGAGTGGAGACAGCCAATCCCGCAACGAACCACTTCGAACAACGCCGCAGGAGGACCAGGAGCCCAGGAAAGCCCGGAATTGACACGGTCTCGGATCAGCAATGGCAAACCTAGGGCCCGGCAAGGCGGCAAGCAGTAAGGAGCAGGCCGGCCTGCGGTACCCGTCCAATGGCAAAACCATCTACCACCGACCACTGAACCGCACCAAGACGGCCGAGCTCAGCCAGTCCAGCTTCGCCTACCTCTTCTCGGAGATGGTCAGCTACGCCCAGCGCAGGGTAACAGGCATCCAGGAGCTTGAGAAGCGGTATGCTGCCCCCGGTCCCGCGTCTCCGTCCCCATCCGTCATCGCTCAACTAACCCAACCCGCCCTCCAGCCTCAACCTCCAAGGCCACCCCATCGGCCTCAAGCTCCTCGACCTCCTCCTGACCCGCGAACCCCCGCGCTCCCAGACCCGCCCGCTCACCATCATCGCGCTGCTGCACTTAATCAAGATCAACCTGTGGACGCACCTCTTCGGGCGGCAGGCGGACCGGCTCGAGAAGAGCTCGAACCCGGACACGCCCGACGAGTACATGATTGTGGACAACGAGCCGCTGGTCAACGCCTACATCAGCGTGCCGCGCGAGATGAGCCAGCTCAACTGCGCCGCCTTCGTCGCGGGCATCATCGAGGGCGTGTGCGACGGCGCCATGTTCCCCGCCCGCGTCACGGCGCACAGCGTCGGCGGCAAGGAGGAGGGCGAGATGTGGCCCGGGAAGACGGTGTTTTTGGTCAAGTTCCAGCCGGAGGTGCTGGAGAGGGAAGCGTTGATTGGGAAGGGGTGAGAGGGTAGTGGATGCGTAAAGAGGAGGGGTTACAGGGAGTTTGGTTCAGGGCTGGGTTTGTGCATTGAGTATGGCGTTTGGGCTGGATGTCTCGGTGCTGGTTTGGATTTTGGCGTGAGTTCTGGTCACTGATACCACATACGCAAGAGGGTTGTCTAGACGGAGGTGGAAGCAAATGGGTATTCCTAGGCTTGGCCGCTTTTCCGTGCGCCCGTTCATAAACGCCTGCCATGACGCCCTCTGAAGTGCCGATGCCCATCCTAATATCCCTCCAGGTCAAACGCCTAGCAATGAGTGCAACCCAAGTCAAGTGAGGAGAGCCGTCCAGTCGTGATCCATCAACGTGGCAGTCCCGTGTACTGACTTGCCGCCCCGCCACCTCGCCGTCTTCCCCCGGGGCGCCGCTTTGGAGCCGCGCTCCCGGCCGGTCCGCGGGCCATTAGCTCCGAGAGCCCCAGGTCCTTCCAGGCGGGCTCGCGGGCCTTCTGGGTGGCCTTCTGGACGCCGTAGGCAGCGTGCTGGTCGGGGACGACGTCGTCTTCCTCCTCCGGGTTGATGGGCTGCAGGTCCGGCGGCACATAGACGTCGTCTTTGGGGAGCTTGTCCTTGCAGAACTCCTCAAAGAGGTCGGCGTGCGCCGACTTGTGCATGTGCACGTACGTGTAGCAACCGTCCTTGTTCTGGGTGCCATGTGTTAGAGAGCGCAATCCAGGCCGGGCTAGGAGAGCTACTTGCCATTGCGGAGAAAATGGGGGCACGAGAAACGGATTCTGAGAGGGTGATGGTTCTGAATGGCTCCGTCGGCCGAGTGGCATCCAGACTGCTTGCGCTGGAGCTCAGCGGGATACGCGACTGTGGGGGCGTCAGGGAACGGCTGGACTCGCTGGAGCGCGAGTCATTCGCGGCCTCCATGTCTTGGCTGAGCCTTGTCGATTCCCTTGGAATGTGGCGTCTGTTGTGGCGGTGCATATTCTGTGGCGCCAGGAATTTGGTCTGCTCCCCCTCACAAGTTCCATGTCACTGCAACCCGGGCCTCACTTGCACGCAGGGCACCGAACCTTTCTCTCTAGGCGAATCCATTCCCTTCTTTGACTGAAACTGGATCTGCCGGTAACTATTCCATTCGCTCATGAGTGCCTCGATTCACCACGGAAAGGTGAGTAGGGTGTTGTTCAGAGTGTCAAGTAGGTACGGTCCCCGGGTGGAGAGCAACCTTGCTGCTTTCACCAAAGCCGCCATCTCCCTAGCCCAAGTATCGAACTTGCACCTGAATCATGGAGGCTTCAACAAACGGCCGACTCAGATGTCAGGCCAATCGCTCCACCCTATCAAGTGGGCAAAAGGGTTGGCTTCGGCAGATGCAAAGTGGCAATGAGTTTCTCCTCTATCAAGCCTCGTCCCAACTGAGGGGTTGGCTGATGCAAGGGTTGGCTGACAACTCTGACAAGAACTGGCATTCCAGTTTCAAGCTTTGGATTTGGGCTCTGCCGTGGTTGACATCATTTCTCAAGAGAAGACGAACAGAACAAGAAACCAACTGGCTCAATTCCCACCAATCAACCCCTTGGAGACTGCCACGCAGCCAAGAGCCCAAGGCTTTGAATCCTTGACACACAAGCCTGGCGCATGAAGACACTAACGCTGACCCCAAGCCATTGCTAACTGGCCCTGGCAGGCAATAATGCTCTGCAGTTGCAGGGCGCAGTCAAGGCTTCGTGAGATCGCGTAAGAAGAAACGCACCAGCTCACAAGCGTCCATGTCGCCAACACCACTTGTATGGCACGTGTGACCGGCATTCTGGGTTCACGGGCCCAGACCACCGCGCTCCTCACACCTTGCCCAAGGAGAGCTGGCGCGATGGAGAAATCGGTTTCGCCTTCGACGAGGCAAGTTTGTTCCCCGCGGGGGCCCAGACCTCAGCAGAACGACCCCGCAGTGGTCGGACGCTAAAACCCAGAACGGGCGGGGGATGCGCTGCAGCCAGTAAGGGTTGTGGCACAATCCGATGCCTGCGTTTGCCTCTTGCAGCTGAGAGCGGAGAACGCGCAATGAAGGCCCGAAGTGAGGAGGAGAAGTCGTCGAGAAACTGAGGAGAGGAGGCCGTTGTGGGCCAGAACGGCAGACAAAGGAAAGGCTCGCAACGGCAATGGAAGATATGACGATAATGCGATATTTCTCATGCGATAACGCTATGAAGGCCCGACTCGCTTGGTGCCGTCATATATCTTTTGCGCTGGCGGTTTTAGCAGACACAGGGGACGCAAAGGCCACACAGGTTTTCTGGTTGTTTGTCAAGCGGGCAGGGCAACAAGGCAAGGGATGCCACAACCAGACTCGAGAGCCGAGCTTGGTCGTTCTTGGGAAAACGGACGATGGCAACGTTGACTTTTTTCTTCTAAAATACCACATTGGCTTTTTTCTCTTTCTTTTGCCTTGTGTGGAATGGAACCGCCGTCGAGGTTGCGTTGTTTCTGGGTGCCATTGCCACCGTCTGCCCAGGCTCGGGCAAGGCAGGGGTGCCGGAAGTGATCCGAACGTGGACTGGACCAGTGCTCGGGTTCCAATCGCGTGCGCCTCAGCGGACCTGCATAAGTGCAAAGCGCCGAACACGCACCACAATAGTGGCATGGTGAGGGTGCGACGAGCCGCCCGCCCGTGGCAACCCTGGGCCTGGGAAGGCGTCGCCGCACCTGCGGACACCAGCGTTGCCGTTCGAATGAGGCTGATGGGGACGTGTCCGGCTTCTTGCATCGGCATGCCGCCATCTTCTCAAACAGGATATCCAGCCCATCAGGCGGCCGCAGGCCAGGGCCGATTCCGTTCGTATGATTGCCAAAGGCCGCCGGAGAAGGGGCCCGCTTCGCCCGTGTTGGGCTCCCACGAGATTCGGCTCGACAGCACGTCTTTGTGGCGCCTGTGCCTGGCCTGGCCTGGCCCGGGCTGAGCCAAGGCCCGCATTATCGACAGCGCGCTGCTGCAAGTACGAACGATGCTCAGCTGAGTACGGAATACAGGATAGAATTGATGTTTTACGCCCAAACACCGTGGCCGCGTCACTGTGCAGCGCACATGGAAGCGCCGTCGGTGCTCGAGCGATCTTCCTTGGATCTTCCTTGCGTTTGCGTCTGGCCTGGAGAGGAGGGTGCCATTCTCTGACCTGCCAAGCCAATCAAGCTTCTGCTGTTCGACCCAGAAGGGAAGTGGGGCCCGAGCTAGCCCGCAAGCTGCCAGATCCAGGGGCGGGAGTGGGCCCGCCGTGGGTCCCGGTCAATGCAGCTCCAGCCGAACCTGTCGCCCAGATTGGCTCCAGCAGGCGGCCCCATACATAACCTTGATCTCCCCAAGCCCCAGAGCAGACCAGCTCGTCGGGGTACGTACCGTGCGCAGGGTCAGCCGTGGTCGGTCCCGGCTCTGCATTTCCCATTTCCCATTTCTCTTGCCAATTGCCCGGGCTCGTTCTGGCTTCCTGCTGGGCTCGTCTCTCCTTCTGCGATCCATCCGCCTCGGTCTGCCTCGATTTGCTGCTGTCAGTCCAGGCCATCTCGTCGTCGTGCATCTCCTTCATCGTGCTTGCGCCACACCGACTTGTCGGCCCTCTCGATCCCTCCGTCCGCCCGCCTGCCCGTCCGTCCGTCCGACATTCCTTTGCCCTTTCGAGTCTGCTCGTCTCCTGCTGGGAAGGGGTCAGTCACCAGACCCGGTCTTTCTCTTCGCCTTTCCATTGTCCACCGCCAGGTGGTCACTCCATAGTTGGGGCGCAAACAGACACGTTTTGTTGTTGCCCATTGTCGGTCAGTCCTCCCCTGAGTCCTGCCACAAATACGGGTCCTCCTCAACGGGAACGAACCTGCTGTGTTGCCGCGCCCGGATTTGGACCAGCACATAACTGACAGACATCTTGCAGAATGCCACAAGACTTCCAGCCTCTATAAATTCGACATTTCCAGATTTGCTTCGACCAGGCATCAGATAGACAATCCGTTCATACAGCCGACAGCTGTCGACGACATATTTAACCCCCAATCCAGCCTCCTACTCGAGGATTCGGCAGCCTGAAGACCGCCCGATCCTTCGCCATGGCTTCACAAACTGCCCCGAGCCCGGTCAGCAAGCCGGGCCTCACCATCGAGCCCATTGTCACACGTCTCTCACACCAGTCCTCCCAAGACACGCTCTCGCAGCCATTCCCAACTCTGGAGGAGAAGTTCACACGACGCTCCGATGTCTCGACGCCCGCCACCACCCGCGCCAACCCTTTCGATACCGACATTGAGGCGATGCCAGTCATGACACACAACTCCAGCAGGAGGTCGGCCGAGTGCACCAAAGGGGGGAGCGATTGCCAAGTCTGGCCCGGCCAGGAACACTGGAAGCGAAAGGCCAAGGCGGCTAAGAAGAGCCGGCATACGTGCACCTGCCTGGCGGGCATGAGCAAGCGCAACCGGATCCTAGTCCGGATTCTCATCGTCGTCCTCGTCGTCGCCATCGCCGTCGGCGTGGGTTTTGGCGTCAGCAAGCCTCTCAACGCTGGCATATGGCACCAGTCTTGAGCCCAAGCAGAGACGTGGGTGTGTGACGGCTTTCCGTCCTCCCGGTGTCTTCATCGATCGATTTCTCTTCTACAGGGCGAGCTCTTCCACATGCGGAACGGACGCATTTGACCCCCTCTGCCAATTGCCTCATGCTATTACCCTGCATTGAGCAACGGCTTCTTTTGGGTCCGACCTCGCCCACACGGTCTTGGGGGGTTTTGACGGCATACCTGCACCCGGCAAACCCCAGTACCCCATCACCCGATTCTTCGCATCACTCTTTTGGTTCTTCCATGCAGTTCCGGCGTTATACTTTCCTTGTCTCATTGGTTCGGAGCATTTGCAAGGCGTTTGGGAGGTTCATGACACAACGGCCATCTTCCGTTTCGTGGAGGCCGCCAGCTGGGCCGCGGATTACAGGTACATGCATACATAATAATCACATGCCAGGGACAGGCGGCTATGGAGTATTGTGGCAGATGGTACAGGAGAGGGGTTTTTGGTGCGACTCGTGGGTTCAGTCGGCACATTGTTTGGTCGGTATTGTGGTGGGTGCTCCTTTCACGAGTGCCATACGATCAATTCAGACTTCTTTTCGGGGGCTGTGGCAGCCTTGTCACGTCACGCCTCTGTTTGGCACACTATTGTCCCCTTTGTTCACAGTGTCTCAGTCTTTCGGGTGCTCGGTGCCGTCCCTGATTCCCTTGAATGGCCATTGGTGTGTTCTGTGCTTTGTGCCTGGAATGTGACACCGGCACATTTGCCGTGGCTTTGTGCCTCTCTGAGACAACCAGTGCGGAGGGGAGTGGGGCAGAGTGATACGAGCCACGTCAAGCAAACGCAGCCATACCACAGCCACAACGGAGGTAACACCACTCCGGCTGTTTTGTGCTCGTGGATGCCACCGGCGTCCGTCAGATGTGGGAATGCTGACTGGCCGAAACATGGCCTTGCTTCCAGTTGCTACGAGTTTAAGGCAACGCGACTCTAATCGGCCACTCCCGAGCACGCACGCCACAAAACAATAACAGTCTCATGGTCTCGTAACGGCGGAGATGGTTACCATTTGGGCTCAGCATTTACCCAGTGTTCAACCTCACCTCATATTTCTAGTCATGGTAATGCGTGTGTAATGTAACATGTCGGACGCAAAGACAAGACGAGCGGCTGGATTGGGCAGATGGTGCATATCAGGGCTGAGAAGATGCTGTAAGTCTCAGGTCAGAATAGAAACTTCACGGTTGAACTACCTAAAAGCGCGGTCTTAAGTCACAAGCTAGTAAATCACTGGAGTACAGTATCTCCCCGCCACAAGGATCAAGGAGTCCAAATGCCGTACTACTACACACAAATGACGGGCTAGTGGCGTCAATTCTCACTTCTTCTCACTCGCAATTCTCTTACTGTCCACCTTGAAGTCTTGAAAGTCCTCACACTTACGATACCATTTCTACTAGCTGACAGGGGACAATAGGAGCAAGCCTGACGAGTCGCGATTTGCAGAGAAGAGTCGGGGTGTCAGGACATGGAGCTCCTCACCAAAATCGGTTGCTGTTCGCGCCCAGGAGTTTGAGATGTGCCTGCTGTTCAACGACGGTTGCTTTCTCGTGTTTTATACCCCTATCTTAGTATTTCTTTGTGCCGATTCTTGAGGCCGGGTTATCAACACAAGAGCTCCGCCGAGCTCTCGGTTCGGACTCGCCCTCCACTTTCTCCGCCGAGATTCGGCGGAAACTACCTAGGCTGAGAGGAAACGGATATAAGCCCACGGAAAACCCTAATTGTTGAACAGTAAGTCACATCCAAAATTCCCCTTGATTTCTCCTCGATCTAGAGCTCTACTGACAAAATGGTGAAGATTGCCATTGCTGGCGGCTCTGGCAGTGAGCCATACCCTCGAAATCAGCTTTTGACTCTCGGCTGACAGTTTCCTAAGATGTGGCCCAAGAGGTGCTTGACGGCCTCGTTGCCAGCAAGAAGCACGAAATCTTGCTCTTGTCTCGAAAGGTTTGAAATCACTCGTGGCTTCCAGCCCTATCAAGTCTATCCATACCATGTCGTCCCTCCAGCCCCTGACCATCATCCTCAGGATGCCCCTCCCAGCAATGTCACGCCGGGCGTAACATGGGTCAAGGCCGACTACCACATTCTGGCCCAACTCTCCAAGATTCTGCAAGGAGTCGATACCGTACTCTCGTTTATTGTCGTACACTCGGACCCGGGGAGCGTGGCGCAAAAGAACCTAATCGATGCTGCGGTGCAAGCCGGCGTCAGACGGTTTGCCCCTAGCGAATGGACCGGGTGGGCTACCATTTCATCATGTCAGCTTTACTTCTTAGTTCTAGTTCCTGCTGACCTGGATCTGTTGCCGCAGACCGAGCTTCGATCATATGCCCTGGTACGCGGGCAAGATCGAAGTCCGAGAATATCTCCAGAAACTCAACGAGAAGAAGAGGGCAAGTCCTCGTGCCTGGTCTCCAGCGCAGTCGACTGGAAAGCTAATCCTAGCACTCTCACTGTAGCTTCTGGAGTACACGCTTTTCCAACCCGGCCTGTTCATGAACTATTTGACACACCCCTACACGTCGAGCAAACACGTGTACCCGATTCAGACTCCCATCGACTTTGGCAACCGACGGATTCTCATTGCAGAGGGCAGCGATGACGTCTGTATAACCTTCACAGCAGTGAAAGACCTTGTTAGTGTCGTCGTCAGGGCTGTTGAGTACGAGGGCGTGTGGCCGTTAGTTGGGGGCATCAAAGGTAACGAGATCACAATTGGAAACCTCATCAAGCTTGGCGAAAGAGTTCGCGGTGAGTTTAAGGTTAGGTGTGCCAAGATCTGATCTCAGACTTACATGAAACAGACGGGCCCTTCCACGTGGAGAGGTTAAAGGTTGATGACCTCAGAGCTGGGGCGGCGCGGCCCACCTGGCTGCCCAAGGCTGACCACCCATCCATCGCGCCTGAGGAGGGTGAGGCGCTTGCGGCCAGCTTTACGATGGGCATGTTGATAGGCATCTCGGTTGGTGGTTTGAACGTTTCGGATGAGTGGAATCGGCTGCTGCCAGACCATGAGTTCGTTAAAGCGGAAGAGTTCTTGGCTGAGGCCTGGCGCGGCAAGCCGTGATGGAGGTTACTATGCTCTTGATCTGGGCCGTTTTGGGGCGACAGAATCAGTCAGTTTCAACCACATCCGTTCAATACCTTTTCGTAGTTGGAAGTGTTATAAATGCGAATGATAAACTCCTCAGTTTTCTCTCATTGGCTATGAACAAGACACTTATACTTATCATAAACCACCGTTTCACTCCCCACACCTACTCCATCGCGCCACAGCTAAACATAAATATAACAAAAGGCCCCGCCGTTACCTCCCAGCTGATCATGCGCCTCCAGCAACGGGATCGGCCCCGCCAGCCACTCCAGATCAATGACCGCCTTGGCCGGGTCCGGTCCGCTGCTGCTACCGCCCATTCCCGGCATGTCGGGCATGCTGGCGCCGCGACCCGTCGGTACAGCATTGAGGCGCTTGTCTGGGTCCTGCATCTGCCAGATCCACCACAGACGGTCGAGCGAGCCGTGATGGAAGTAGAAGACGGGGTCGCCGGGGGACGTGGCCGGGTCGCCGCCGGGGTCAACGGCGTGGATATAATGACCGGCGGTATGGATCTGTTATTTGGAAAGTTTATTTCCTCCGTGGTTAGCTTCGGCGTTCTGGGAAGGATAATGAGCACTGAAACTTACGCCCCAGGGATAGAGATCATTCTTGGGCGGCGGATTGCCCAACAGTTGGTTGTAAAAGTTGTCGATATTGCTATTGTTGGTGATCAAGCTGTACGCGCGGTCGGCCGTGGCGCCCATGGCGGCGTTGCGGTTGATGTCGCGGCGCAGGCAGCGTGGGTTCGGACCGGTGCCGTCGGACCGTGGGTTCTTCGGTATGTTCAAACGAGTGAAGGGTGACATAGATGTCGGCCCAAGACTGACGAGCATGCTGCATACCTACTGTGTGAGCCACGGGGTTTTCTAGCAGGGTCTGAGAAGATAGTCACAACACTAACTCCTTAAACGGCCCCTCGGTCACGCAACCACCACCGCCGCCAGAGGCAATGATGTTGGGGGTCCGGCCAGACTGAGGCACCCCCTTGTAATTGGCGTCCGGGGCGCCGTTGCCACCCATGCTCGACGCATTCCCGTTGTACAGCGGCGAGTGGATTGGGTCCTGGGCGTAGCGGTCGTAGTTCTCGTACGGCTGGTAACCCGTGTAATTGCACTCGTTGCGAAGGACTTGTTCATAGACCCAGACGAACTGCTTGTGGGCCGGAAAAAGGTGAAGAGGGTCGTGCAACTCGGCAGCATGGGTCATGTGGTAGGCGACGAAGTCGTCGAAGCGGCTGATGGCTCCAGGGAACCTGTCTTTGGGGGCCTTCGTGGGCAGCTTCATCAAACACTGCACGGCGGCTACATATTCCTCCCTCTCTTCGTTGCTGAGATCACTCCTGGTAACGATCCGGTGTGAGTACCTAATGCGTCCCTTGTACACTCACGACATCGATGGGTCGGGATGGAAGACAGACCACTCTCTCCGCACGGCCGCATTCTCCAGCGTGCATTTATTATTTTTGCCTGCGGCAGCCTTGACCGCCATGTACGCTTCAACTTTGTCCATGGTGGCATCTCGAAGCTTGTCAACCAAGTCAGGGGGGTAGTTGGGGTTTCGGGTCCTAGAGTCACTTAGCACTTGCACCTCTATACAACTAATAGTAGAGAGAGAGAGAACGTCAATGAAACGAAGATGGTGCCTACACTTTCACGTCTGCCTCGACTCCGACCAGGAGCGAGGCTAGTGCTAGAACACACCAAAGCATCTGCATCTTGGGCAGCTTGTCAGACCAAGAGATGCATCCCACTGGTTGACATGGCAAGCATGGGAAAAGCGTTCGAGATGTATCTGAGCCAAGTGGCTCTGTGTGCCCTGACTTGCACAGCTTTACATCTGCCTTCCAAGACCGCAAGAGGGGGTTGTCGACCAATCCAAGTTCATTTGGAGCTCCAATAATATTTCTGTCCCCATAGAGATGTCGGCTCAAATAGATGAAGATCGCTGGTCAGTCTAGCCCCCAATTTTGCCGGCCAAACCAAAATGGCCAAACCCCACGGCGGCAGTTCTGATCCGACTCTCGGCTACGGAACGCTCGGCCTGGCTTGGACGAACGACATGGCCTGAATCCACAGCTTCCTAGATTCGTCTACGCGTCACATCTACAGCTGCGGCAGTTGCAAATCTGCTATTAGCTCCCTGTCTATGTACCTGTCTTACGGATACTCGTCTACTGAACAAAGATGCGTAAACCGTGTTATTTTGCCACCGCGAGAGGACTCGGCAAGTTCATAAATTCATAGTGTATGAGAGTATTGTGAATGAGGTTTTGAATCAGTTGAATTTCCATTATCGTTGTCATGGGGAACGGGCTCTGGACGCCAAGCTTGTCACATGTCTTGATCAGCGATTTCCATTTCCATCCCCTCTTAGCCAACACCATCTGTTGGTCACGCAGCAGTGGCACTGGCTACCTTGAACCCGATACCCCTCGAGCTTTGCCTTGCTCGCCCTGTACTCATTCAAGTTGTAGGCAGAGTTGGTCGCGTTGTTGTTGATACTGAGCAAGCGTCAACCCCTGAGAAAAGGGGTGAGATCGGCTCAGCTGACTAACACAAGTTCGTCCGCCGAGTCTCGGCGGAATCAAACTTTTGACTTGAAACCCCCGCAAATTCCAAGCTCTCGTCTCTCCGCCGAACCCAGGGATTTATTTGGTCTTAAGAATTCACCAAAGCCGTCGTGTTTCGGCCTTTTCAACCCAAAATGGCAAGCTCGCGCCCCCTAACCCCTGAATTTCCCCGGGGCGAGGATGGACTCGAACGGCCTCGGAAAAGGCTCCGAAAAGGCACTTCAAGCTGCTGGGAGTGCAAGCGGCGGAAGGTCCGGTGCATCTTGGAAGAGTCTGCCGGCGCTCGTTGTGAAGGATGCCGCCGTCGCGGGACGGCGTGTGTCAGCCAGGATCTTCCCGACACACCTGGGCAACCTGCCCACCTTAACAACCTGATAGGGGTAGAAGACAGACTTGGCCGGGTGGAGGCGCTGGTTGAGCATCTGGTTGAGCAGTTCGTCCAGGATGGCGTTTCAAACGAAGTTCCAGGACAGCCGCTCCGAGACAGGCTTCGTCGGTCGACTTCTGGTCCCTACGCTAGCATGGCAATACCAGCTAGCTTACTGCCGCCACCGAGACCGCTCGTGTCAGTCACGCTTACCACATATGTTCACGACACACCAGTCGCTGCCAAGTACCACGATCTCTCCCAGAAACTCATGGAGGCCTGGCCAGGCAAACACGACCTCGACCTCCTTCTCGGCCTCCCGGTTGAAACCTTAGGGCTCGTTCTCAGCAAGTCACGGTGCGCGCCATCCTCACAAACTGCACAACCACGGGATATGCTTCAATTGCCGCCCCCTGGATCTCACCCGGTTCTCATTGCAGGGAAGCTGCTGCTTCTGAGCATCTTTCTCCAAGAGATTCGCCCCAACACCACCGCTGGGGGTCTTGCGGAATTGGATTCCTGCTGCCACGACATCATATCTCGGGCGGTGAAGGCGGCCAGCCTTGTAACCTGTCACGACGAGCTCGCCGGCTCTGTCGAGGGAATAGAATGCATAATGATGGAGAGCATGTATCACGACAGCGCAGGCAATGTTCGCGGCGCGTGGATCGCCATCCGTCGGGCCATAGCCATGGCACAGATGATGGGCCTGCACCGGGGACTCCACTCGCCCTCGCCATCACTCGGCCTCGAACATATGTGGTTCCGCCTGATCCAGGCAGATCGCTACATATCCCTTCTCCTGAACCTACCGCAAAGCTCGTCCGACAATGTCTTCGCCGCACCAACGGCCCTCGACAACCGCACCACCATCGAAAAGATGCGGCGCCTAGACCTCCTCGCCGCCGGGCGCATTCTTCAACTCACCACATATGAGCGCACCAACTTCGCCATTACCCGCGAGATCGACCTCCTCCTCCAGCAAACATCCACCCTAATGCCTCCTCGCTGGTGGCTCCTCCGCTCACCTCCCTCCGACGACCCAACCCCCCTCCTCGACCAGTACACCCACTTCCACCTCCTCTTCCGCCTGCACCTCCCCTACCTCCTCCACCCCAGCCACACCTCAAGCAAAGTAACAACCCTCACCGCCAGCCGCGCCATGCTGACCCGCTTCCTCGCCCTCCACCACCACCCAGCCCTGGTCGCCACCACATACTGCCACGGCATGACCCTCTTCGCCTTCACCGCCAGCGCGGCGCTCTGCATCGCACACCTCGCCGCGGCGCAGTCCCGCCTCGAAAATGAGTATGAGGACCTCGACTTCCTCGTCCATGAACGGCAGGGGGATTGGGGTCTGGCTGACCAGGTTCTTGCCTGTCTTAAGGAGGAGGAGGAGGACGAGGTGGCAGAGAGGATGGCGGGTGTTTTGGGGTGTTTGGTTGGGATTATGGAGGAGGTAGGTGAGGGCGTTGGCTGCTGCTATCGTGTCAGTGCCTGTTTGGGAGATAGGAGTCAGGGGGGTGAGGTTGGAGGTGTGGAGGTTGGAAGGGTGCTACTTGAGGAGGAGGGGAAGGGGGCGAGGGTTTTTTTGCCGTATTTGGGAGTGGTTGAGGTTCGACGTGGAGAGAATAGTCATGAGGCTGGTGCGGGCGATCAGGTGGGTGTCGGTACCCCTGAGTTAATAGAACGAAGTGGTGGTGACTGGGCGCTGCGCGGTGCGGATGCTCTTGCGTTTGAGGACGGTGTTTGCGGTTTGGAGGAGCCGGATCATGCCGCTTTTCTTGACCAGTGGGATGGATGGATGAGTACCTAGTGAAGCGTTGTGATTCTGTGGGTGTAAGTTGGATCATAGTTGTCAAGGGCCACCTTAATCAGGTAAAGGCGAGAGTGATGTTTTGTCAAAATGTTTCAAACCACGGGTGCGTAAACAACAGTTATAAATCGGGCTTGAAACACTTATCCCTCAGATAACGTTACCTGGGCCTCAGTTCTCGCATTCCATCCAGTGCCGCATTCCATCCAGTGCCGCGTTCGCGGTGGATAGTCGTGTGGTTGACGGAAACACAAGTGCAAAACTTTGGCTTGTCTTCTTTAGGGAACACATTCCCTGATTCAAGACTCTGGCAGCTCACGTAACAGCGGAGAATCTTGCACGGCTTTGTCGGCGGAGAGCCTTGACCTCATGAATGTTCACACACAGGAGGTACATGCTACGGAGGAGAGTATTTCACATTCTACTCAGCCATTGTGGAATCCCCGTTAATATGGAAAGCAGGGAAGGCTGTCGTCAAAATCACCCCTGTCATGAGGCTTGAGCTGAAGCCCCAGGCAATATCGCTTCGCCCCTTGCCGAACGCCATCTTCTGCACGTTCGGGGGGGGACGCCAAGCCACCCAATGAGTGAGGCTGATCGCCGTTGAGCCCGGGCGTCGTGTTTTTGTCGACTTTTGTCGTCTCTTCCTCGTCGCGCGAAATCTCGGTCTCCACAGGTTATTCACTCGTTGTTCTCCATTTTCCTCTCCAAGCCGAAGCGTTTCAGCCGCGGGACCGCTGCGGCGACAACGAGTGCAGGCGCACGGCGCAGACTTCACTCGTCAAACACCAACGACACAGACCCGGCGCACCAGAGCCCGAGGAGTCAGCAGCCACACATCCTCACCTCACTCTCACCGTGGACCGCGACCATACACTCTTGCAGGCTATACGTGATCCCTTCAACAAACAACGGGCCTCCACGCCAACCGCCTTCCATTCAAGTTCACCATCCCAAGTCACCACTCCACTCAGCAACCGCCCCCTTCAGATCACATATCACGCCAACCCGGCCCCCAAATCAACACAATAGTTCTCAGCAGCCCACCAACCAAAATCACAATGGCTCCATCAGACCTCCAGCCAGATGCGGACACCCTCGATCTCCCGCTGCCTCCCATCCCGTTCTACGTGTTCGTCGTGTCCGGCCTGCTGGTGGGCGTGTTGCTCGGGACACAGCTGCTGGGGCTATGGCTGACTGGGTTTCGGCGGCCTGTCCCGGTGCGGGATTATGAGATCAGTAGGGGGAGGTTGAAGTGATTGCTTTGCTGTGCTGTTCCGTGGTGTGTTGCTGGGCAGGGATGTTCTCGAGGATTGCGTGCTGTATGGATGCATGGATGGATGTCTGAACGGTGTATTTGGATGTCGGGGTAGGCTGTGGGAGGGATTGGGCAGTGTTACGTTCAATAGGGTTGTTCTTCAAGAAGGTCGACTGTGTTTCGGAGCTTTGACTTGGATGGAAATCATCACCTGCCGACGCTATCGGCAGGTACCGATATATTGTTGAATTCTACGATTACTATTATCAAAGAATATATGCCTATGTATAAGAGAGTACCTAGGTAAAGGGCCAATTTCTTCCATCGTTTCTGCTCACAGCCGGCAGAGTCAGAACACAGACCACATGTTCTACCAGGTGGCATAGCCCACAGGAAAACTCGATGACTTCTAAAACAAACTCCAGTTAGTGTGTAATCAAGCGCCAGGGGAAATGGAATTCCGCACCCGAGGCAGAGTTGGGATGTTCTTCGCCGCCGTCGGCCACTCGACGGAGCTTTTGGAGTCTTTGCGACCCAGGCACTCCATCTCCGAGTCGGAGCCGACGAGGGTGGGATTAGGGGAGAGCAGCGGGGTCATCTCTGATGGCTTGACGTCCACTACTCGCTCGCTCGTACGCTCCTCGGCGCTGTCGTCGCCGCACTCCAAGCGCTTCCAATCTTCTTCCTCCGCAAGCCTGGCGGCTGAGATCCGATCGGCCATGACGACCACAACGAGCATGACGAGGCAGAGGAAGAAGAGCAGGAGCATGACCACCTCCTCGTGCATCGCGGCGGAGATCCGAGCCAGATAGACATCCCGGCGCAGCGTGGTTGGAGCCATTGTGTGATGAGCTAGGCGGAGCTAAGGAAGTCTGCGCCAAGTCAGCATCAATGACCGTGGTATTCGAGAGCCCAAAGCGCGCTGCATCTCTTACCTGGTCGCTGGATGATATTTGTAGAAGTGAAGGGGCAGAGATTGAGTGCCAGCTCGCTGGAAGTCAGCAGTCGGTGTTTATCTGTCCAGACTGACGAGTGGAATCGCGGAATACGAGCATGCAAGATGATGAGGGATGGCGTATCGCGAAGTCATAAATGGAGCAGAAGGGCAGAATAAAAAGGGGAAAGGAGAAAGGGACATGTACGAGACTCCCGTGACGTCCGAGGCTCCTGGTCTGTCGACGGTTCTGCAAATTGAAGAAGCACGAAAGCCTGATGCCGCCGGGATGTGTGGCTGAGCATGCTGCTTGAGGCTTTGAGCCCGCGCCGAGTGCAGGCTGCGTGCAGGGCTGACTTGTTCGGCACGTCTGAAGCTTGTAATGTCCTGTCTAGCACTTGTGTGCTGACTGCAGGCTTCACTGGCTTACTCATCTGGGCAGACATCCCCTCCTTCAGTTGCTGAAGAGCTTCCATTGATTCCCGGATGGTCGGTGGCTGCGATCGCAGGTTCGCCCACATAATTACCTAAGGTACCTATCTACCTACATACAAGCGTTGCAACAGCATATTGAGCAGGAGACCACGGGCAGAACAAGACCGGATGGCGAATGTCAATTTAGAATTCTTTTTAAACAACCAAAAAGCAATCCCCATCTCTAATTCTCCGCTGGCTGCGTGGCCGATGCACACCACAGCAGCAACCCAAAGTTATCCCTCCTTGCACACTTTTCCTACACTGGTGTTTTGAGCCAACAAGATTGGCTACTAGATACTAAAAAGTAACTGGTATGTTCCAGAAGGTATGTACTCTGCTGCGCGCAGCTAGACAACGATTTCGCCTCCCTCTCAAGGCTCCCCACTCCCCTCCCCTTCGGCAGCGGTCACGTCATCATCAACATCGACCAACCTGCCCGCCTTCCACGCCTTCTCGGCCGCCTTCTCCAACACGCCAAAATCCCCACTCATCTCGCACATGCTCCTGAAGCTGCCCCCGCTCTTGCGGATGAGCTCCCACGGGTGACCGTACTCGACGATCTCGCCCTTGTCGAGCACCAGCACCTTGTCGTAGTCGACAATCGTCTGCAGGCGGTGCGCAATCGTAATGATGGTGCTCGTCAGCTCGTGGATCGTCTCTTGGATGGCCGAGTCGGTCGCGTAGTCGATCGACGCCGTCGCCTCGTCCATGACCAGCACCGTCGGGTTCTTGAGCAGCGCCCGCGCGAGGCAGAGGAGCTGGCGCTGGCCTTGCGAGAGGTTGTTGCCCGACTCGGTGACGGGAGAGGTGAGGTCGAGGAAGATGTTTTTGTTGGTGACTGGCGATGTGGCGGTGGGGGAGGCTTGTTCGCCGGCTTCTGGGTTGGTGGTGGTGGCGGTGCTGGTGATGGTGTCGGTCGCGGTTGTTGCTTCGGGGAGGAGAGTGGTGGTTGCTGTCGGCGTTGCTGACGTGGTGGCAGGGATCTCGTCCGGTTGGATGAGGTGCACGCGGCGGAGAGCCGCAAAGATTTGCTCGTCCGTATACAGGTCGAAGGGGTCGAGGTTGGTGCGGATGGTGCCCATGAAGAGGGTGGGTTCTTGGGGCACGATGGTGATAGCCTCGCGCAGGTCGCGCAGGCCAATCTGGCCAATGTCGACATCGTCAATCAGGATCTTGCCCTCGTCGGCTTCCAGCGCACGGAAAATGGCCAGTGTGAGCGAGCTCTTGCCGGCACCGGTCCGCCCCACAATGCCAATCTTCTGGCGAGCTTCGATTTTGAAGGTGAGGTTTCTCAGGACAGGCTCCAGCTCCTTGCGGTATCGCGTAGTGTAGCCGATAAACTCGACGGTGCCCTTTGAAGGCCAGTTTGCCTGCGGCCGGTTCTTCTCCACGACGGCCGCCGCCTCCTGCTCGACGTCCAGATACTCCTTGATCCGCTCGACAGAGTTCATGTTCTGCTCGTTCATCGCATACAGACGGACAAGCCAGAGAATATTGTCGGCGAACCCAATGGCATAGCTGAGCGAGATGCCGGCTGAGCCGGGGTCAATCTTTCCGAGGCTGACGATGACAAAAACGCCAGCAAAGAAGGCGACAAAGTCGCCAAGTAAATCGGTCCGGAAAGCGAGCCATCTGTTAGCTGCCCACAGGTAGATGAACGGCCGCAGTTGGGTGTTGATCCGGGTCAGGTTGTCGCGGATGAAACGCCTCTCGTCGGCGTACGCGCGAATGGTGGTGACGCCGCTCAGCGTCTCGCCGAATTGTTGGAACAGCGGGCTCCTCTCAACAGACTCCAACCGCTTGAGGTCCCGCGAGGCATGCAGGTAGAACTGCCCGAGGAGCACGAATGCAAACGTGATGAAGACGGCGGCGACCAGGAACAAAGGCGTGATGTAGGCGATGAGGACGACCGTCACGATAATTCCCAAGGCACAAGACATGACGCCAATGGCGATGGGCGCGACCTCCTGGTCGACTGCCTCCAAGTCCTTGCTAAACCGGTTCATCATTTGGCCGAGGGGTGTGACATCGAAGAACTTGAACTTGGCACCAGTCACGGCGGTCATCAGGCGGTTATGGAGCTTCCACGACGCCGTGAGCGAGCCGAAGAAAATCCACAAATCTCTACCGAGAGCGGCTGCCGCACCAGCGATGCCAATTAGTGCAAGGACTGTCAGGTAATAAGTAGCGTTGACCGCCGGGGCCTCGGCAGTGGAGACGGCCGTTGCGTTGCCTTTGACATAGCCCGCAATGGATGCGAAGTAGGTCGGGGACAGGCTCTGAGCCGAGTAGCTCTGCGAGTTCATGTTGAACTGGATCTTAGCCGTTTCCTCGGTGGCGTACTGGTTGGACCACTCCTTGATCCAGAGGCTGGACGCGACACCCGAGAACTGCTGCGCGCCAAATACGAATGAGGCGACGATCCAGAACCACCAACTTCCCATAGACCGCAGGTAGAGCTTCATAACCGGCCACTGGACGGCACCCGTTGCCTTGGTCTCCTCCATGGCGTCTTGCTTCTTGCTCTCCTTCTTCTTGGCGGCTTCGTCCCTCGTCTTCTGCAGGTCGCCGTCCGCCTCGTTGACCAGAGTGTCGCCGCCGCTCTCCTCCCCGACGCTTGAAGGAACACGGGAAGGCACGCGGGAAATGTGGGCGGAGCCCGGGGCAGACTTTTGGACGGCCGCGTCCTCGGGAAGCTTTCCGGCAGCGATAAGCTCTTGCGGTGTTCCTTGGCCAGTGACACGGCCGTTGGCCATGGTGACCACAAAATCGGCGGGCGGCACGCAGAGCGGGATGTTGTGGGAGACGAGAATGCAAGTACGGTGGCGCATCAGCGGGCCCATGATGCAGTTGTTGAAGATCCATTGAGCCGTGTGAGAGTCGACAGCACTGAGACAGTCGTCCATGAGCAAGTGCAGCGAGTTGGCGTAAACGGCCCGTGCAAGCGAGATACGCTGCTTCTGGCCGCCGGAGAGCGTGATGCCCTTCTCGCCAACCAGAGTCTCATCGCCGTTGTCGAGGATTTCCAGATCGCGCTCCAGGGCGCAGGCGACAATGACGTCGCGGTATCGCTTCTCGTCAAACGGGGCAGAGAACAAGATGTTGTCCTTGATGCTGGCGTTAACCAGCCACGCCTGCTGGGCAACGTAGGCGCACGTCTCGGCAAGCCCAGTTTCCGGGTCGGGCCGGACATCTTCACGGCTCCGGCCGCCCGGGAGATACACGCGCCCACTCATGATGGTCATCTCGCCGAGCAGCGCCATCAACATGGAAGTCTTTCCACAACCCGTCGGGCCAGTGATGACGTTCAGCTTGCCGATCTTGAAGTCGACGTCGAGATCGAGCAGGCGGAAAGCCATGGATCCGTCTTCAGCAACGGCCGTCTTGCTTCCCCACACAAAATTGGCGTTCTTGAAGCCGATCACCCGGTTTCCGGTCTCGTCAACATTGTCGACGCCCAACTGGGCAAACTTTTCGGTCTCCTCCTCAGCCAAGAATTCCTCGATGCGGTCGATCGACACCTGAGATTCCTGAACGTGGGCAATCATGTCACCGAGCTGGTCGAGCGGGTAGCGAAGAAGCATGAAAAGAGAGATGGCGGTGAATGCGACGGAGGGGTACAGCGGCTTCTTCTCAACAACGGTGTAGATGAAGAACGAGAAGAAGGTGATCAGGATCGGGACCGTGTTCCAGACGGCGACCGCCGCAGCCCAAATCATGAAGCGGACCCGCAACGCCTTGAGCTCGGCGCGCCGTTTCTCATCGACAATGGCGGCGAAGCGGTGCTCCCACGCAAAGTACTTGATGATCCTGATGTTCTGCAGGATCTCGTTGGTGGTGTGGATACGCTTGTCAGTCGCAGCCATAATCTTCTTCTGGCTCGAGTTGAAGCCCCTGCCGAATGCGATGTTGACGGGCAGGAGCAGTGCCATGACGACGAAGCCCGGAATGGCGCTCAAGCCCATGACCTGGTAGAGCAGGATGACAGACACAAACAATTGCGTGGGGGCCGCGGCAATGAGGAAGTGCAAGTACGCGGTGACTTCGGACACTTTGAAGCTGTCGACCGACATCAAGTTGATGATAGTGCCCATGTTGGCCTGCTCATCAGCATCGCCGGTCTTGTCCTTGGTATCCGATCCAGCTGGCACACTGTTCGTAGCTGTTTGGTTGGCCTTCGGATCCTTGCGGAGCCCCAGGATCCGCTTGGCCCTGGCGATGATGCCTCGCTTCGCGCCGTCAGCATTGGAGTCCTTCTTCTTGTCGGCGCCCAAGGTGGCGTCCTTGCCAGCCGCAGCCTTTCTCCTGAGTGCCTTGGCATAGATCTCGCCCACGAGGATAGACCGAATGTTGATGCAAATCTTGCGACCGATCCACAAAGCCTGACCGTCGCAGACCGAGCGAAGGATGTCGCTCACGGGGAGGAGGATAACGTACAGCCACAGCACATTCCTGGGGGCCATGGCAGGATCCTCGACGTACTGCAGGATGGCCCTCAAAAGCAAAGTCGGCGCAAATGTGAGGATGCCGCCCAGGACGGCCCAGAGGGCCTGGGCAACCAACAGAGCTTTGAAATACCTGACGAGGTGGAAAGATAGGGACGTGGTCTTCTTGAAATGACGGTAGCTAGCCAGGACGGCGGCAGCCTTGTCCTTGGGAAGCAGATTCCAAACCCTCTTGATATCCAACGGCTCTTTCCAACCCGAGTAGACAATCGAGTCGACCCATCCGAATGTATAATGCGAGAACAAGGAGGCGAGATTCTCCCGGCCGGGCTCAATGCCATCCTCCCACTCCAATAGAACGGTCTTGTTACCCTTGCGGGTGCTGATGGCCAGGCCGAACAACAGCGTCGTGAGCGCGAACTCGACAATAACCAGCGTTTGTGTCAGGTGGGAGCTCGGGTGGACCAGGACGGAGCGGAAGATGACCAGTGTGAACAGCCACTGGAAGCTGTAGATGGCAGCCGTGTGGTTCCAGATGCGCGGGACGCGCCATTGCGTGTT